>Ga0070735_10000514_pt1 | contig 41803 bp, 29 predicted proteins | sample Coa_R1_FD_66443 | JGI IMG/M metagenome (GOLD analysis project Ga0070735, IMG submission 66443) | Surface soil microbial communities from Centralia Pennsylvania, which are recovering from an underground coalmine fire - Coalmine... | ecosystem: Environmental > Terrestrial > Soil > Unclassified ... | reverse complement strand
AAGAGTTGCAATACTCGTTACAGACGGCTTTGAGCACGTTGAACTTACTGAGCCCAGAAAAGCTCTGGATCAAGCCGGAGCCAAGACAAGCATTGTTTCACCGAAGAAAGACCGAGTACGTAGCTGGAAATTCACCGAGTGGGGCGAAAACTTTCCCGTCGACGTCCCATTGGAGAACGCCAAGCATGAAGAGTTCGACGCGCTGCTGTTACCAGGCGGCGTCATGAATCCAGATTCCTTGCGGATAATTGACAGTGCGGTGCTATTCGTCAGAGCCTTCTTTGAGGCGAACAAGCCAGTGGCCGCCATTTGCCACGGTCCTTGGACGATTATCGAGGCCGGTGCGGCAGAGGGCCGGCAAATCGCGTCATGGCCTTCCCTCAAGACGGATTTGCGCAATGCCGGAGCGGAGTGGAAGAACGAAGAAGTGGTTGTCGATGGCAATCTGGTCTCCAGCCGGAAGCCTGACGATATTCCTGCTTTCAATCGGGAAATGATTAATCTTTTCGGCCGTTTGCACCGAAAATCGCATGCTGCCTGAGAACTAACAATCAGCGTTTGCGAGGCGGAACTCGGCGAGCCAAGCCCCTGAGTTCCTGCCCCGCGAGATTGGCATTGACACGCCGCATATAGCAGTGGGATATTCTCGCCAACTCAAGAGGTGTCCCATGAAAACTAGGGCCTTTCTCTTTTTTGCTGTAGCTGCTGGACTTCTGATCGCTTCCGCTCCGCTCTTCGCGCATCACGGGGCGTCCGCTTACGACTCCAAGAAATTGACCACCCTGAAGGGCACGGTGACCGATTTCCAGTTTATGAATCCGCACTCCGAGATTTTTTTTGAAGTGAAGAATGCCGACGGCAAAGTCGATAAGTGGTCTGCCGAAGCGGCAAGTATGGTGACGATGTCCCGTCTGGGCTGGACCAAGACATTGTTTAAGCCCGGCGACCAGATTACGGTCGTGGGAAATTGCGCGCGAAATGGTTCGCATACCATGCGTCTCAGCAAAGTCGTGTTGGCCAACGGCAAGGAGTACGGCGTTCAGCGAGGCGAAGATTACGCGGATCAATAGAATTAGCGGGTCGCGGTTGCCCGGCGGGCTCCAATGGAGCCAGCACCCGGTGTAAGTCGAATTTAGAATCCTAATTACCAGGGAGTTTCTAGAATGCGCAATCGACTCGCGGGTTCGATCGTTGCGATGGCCACGCTTGCCTGCTCGTCCATTTTATTCGCGCAAACAGCTGAGAAACCCGGAGTGGCAAAGCCCCAGAAGCTAGCCCAAACGACAGACTTGAGCGGAGTCTGGAGACGATCGCGGCGCGCTCCCGACAAGGCCCGCAAATACACAATTTACGAGTTGGCATTTTCCATCACCAACGAGAAACCTCCTATGACCCCGTGGGCGGAAGCGAAATTCAAAGCAGCCAAACCAAACGTCGGGCCCAATGCGGTCGGGTTAGAGGAAACGAATGACCCAATCGTGAACTGTTTTCCTCCCGGCGTGCCACGCGTCTATCTGATACGTGGCGAACCGGTGGAAATTCTGCAGACTCCAGGCAAAGTGGTCATGCTGTTTGAGTACGACCACTTCATACGCGAAATCTTTACGGACGGGCGCCAGCATCCCAAGGATTTATCTCCAACTTGGATGGGAGATGCGGTTGGCAAGTGGGAGGGAGATACCCTCGTCGTTGATACGGTCGGATTCAACGATAAAACCTGGCTCGATAACGACGGCCATCCACACAGCGAAGATCTACACGTTGTAGAGCGCATGCGTCGCGTAAACCATGACACGATGACGATAGACACTACCATCGAAGACCCCAAGGCCTACACGAAGCCCTGGGGCGGGCATGCGATTTACGAATTAAAACCCGACTGGAATCTCGGAGAAATGGTGTGCGAGGACAACGTCACCTTCTCCGACATGCAAAAAACTGCTGAAGGAAAGAAATAGCGGCAGAACCGCACAGATTTCGACCTGTGCGGTTTTGCCCTGGTTTTATGAATACATTAAACTGAAATCAAAAGCACACAGGCTGAAGCCTGTGCTACTAAAGCGACTACTGCGCGACGATCGGTACTAATCCTGCTCCCGCCACTCTCCACTTCCCTTTTTCCTTCACAAACATGCGCAACACGCCCATTTCCCTTACAACTACGATTTTCCCGTTGGCATCAACGCCCTTGATCGTTGTGTGGTCGGTCGCCAGCGCAACATTTCCGTACACTGCGCGCAACTTGAAATGATCCGGAAACGCGCCGGTGCCGGGCTTGTGATCGCCCTGGCCCATCAGCTCCATCATTTCCTGCTTGTTCACGACTTTTCCGCCGGGCAGGATGTCGAAGAAATCGTCCGTCCATAGCTCGCCCATGCTGTCCGGACCAGCCATCTTCTTATCGAATTCGGCCTTCATCCATTTCAACTCGAGTGCGTAGAGTTCCTTTTCGAGCGCGGCATCTCCGGCGCTCGGCTTGCTCTGTTCCTGAGCTCGGACTGGCAGCGGTATGCAACCCAGCACACACAAAATCATCACCCAAACATATTTCATTCGACAATTCTCCTTGTTATAGGTTATAGCTATTTTTTATTAACACATCTAAATCGGAGTGGCGTGTGCAAAGATCGCGCGGTTCTACTGTGCAGTTACCGGGAAATGGGCCCAAGCGCCGCCGCTCCGGACTTCCACTGGCCGTTCTCTTTCACGAACAACAATAATGACCGGTACGGTGTTTACCAGGCGGCCGCTGTTGTCAGTCCAAGTGCGAGTTCGCCTGTCGGTCGATCCGGCAGTATATGTCACTGGTCCGCTAAATAAAAATATCCGACTCTGTCGTTCGACGGACTTCCATACCAAAGCCGTCCCTGGTCATCTGGAAAAAATTCGCGCAGTGTATTTTCTGAATGCGGGTAGGGATATTCGATCACCTTCCCCGTTTTGGGGTCGAGACAGCCCAACTCATCCATGTAATACGACGCGTACCAAATTCTTTCATTTCTGTCGACGCCAAGAGCGTACGGACTCGGGCGCGCGCCGGGCAATTGGTATTCCTTAAACGTTTCGGTTTTAGGATCGAAGTGAGCGATTTTGCCTGAAAAATACTCGCCAAACCAGACGCTTCCGTCGGAGCCAACCTGGATGCGTCGCGGCTCCCCCTTGGTTGGCGGCACCCAACTTTTTTCTTCACCCTTACTGTTTACTCTGTAGAGTTTGCCGTCATCTCTCAGGCCACCGGCCCAAACATTGTCATTCTTGTCGATTACAATTCCATAGTAGCTGCCCTCATCCGCCGGAAACGTTGTGAATTTGTGCGTTTCCGGATCGAAGCGATAAAGGTTGCTGCCGGTACTCCAGACCATTCCCTTGGAATCAACGCGAATGGTGTGCGTGGTTCCGCTTACAGGAGCTTCATACTCGCTGACCTGCTTCGTCTGGGGATCCAATCTTCCGATTTTGTTCTTAAATTGTTCGGAAAACCACACCGTACCGTCTGGCGCTGGGACAGCCGAGTGAATGCGAAGCACATCGGTACTTGGCACGGGAAAATCTTCCAACTCGCCGGTCTTCGGGTTTAATTTCGCAATTTTATTGACGGGCCCGTTATAGGGAATCCATACGTTTCCCTTCTTATCAGGAACAGCACTCCACGGAAACTTTCCGCCCACTTCGTATTCGACGTAAACAATTTTCATGGCGTCATCGCCGAACGATTGCATAACTTTCTGGTATCCGGGCAAATCCGCGGGCGATTTCGCGAGTGTCGAATCTTCGCCAAAAACGCTGTTCAAGTAGGACGCGATGTCGCCGGCTTCCTTGTCGTTGATCCTCACGCGCATCGTGGTGCGCATGTATTCGACGCGATCGCGCCAGCCCGCTTCATCGCGCGCCGTTGCGGCGATGCGCGTCTGAATTCCGTGGCAGGCCGCGCACGTCGCGGTGGGTTGTCCCGCATGTGGCGTAAAGAAAGCGTCCTTGCCTTTTCCCGCTGGCAGAAGCTGATCCGCCTGGTACAGGGAAATGTCAGTCCAATGCACTTTCCCTTTTTGCAGCGCGAACTCGAAGGACGCAGATTGGTCTGCAGTGAGGTTCACGCCGGTGCGCGGCTGCGCTTGATAGCCGACAGCCCTGATCCTCAATTCATAGTCACCGGCAGGCAAATTCGGTATGCGGTACTGCCCATCCTTGCGCGAAAGGACACTCACCGTAATTCTTGTTTTCGCGTTTCGCGCCTGGACAAACGCTCCCTGAAATGGCGCTCCGTCAGGACCTTTCACGATACCCGTGACTTCCGCCGCATACGCGAAAGATGTCGCGCAGAACAGCACCATGGTTAACGTGGCTATTTTCAGTAGGCGCATTGTCGTTGCCCTCCAGTAGCGCAGGCTTCAGCCTGTGTGGTTTTGCTCTCTGCGGCGTTAAGAGAAATGCAAAAGTCAAAGGCACACAGGCTGAAGCCTATGCTACGTCCAAATCCACTTTGAACAAAGTTTCGTTCCCCAAATTATTTGTGCGCGCCGTATTCCTTATGAAACCCATTGCGCGAATTCATCACCGTGAAGCTTCCGTCAGCGCGCGCCACCAATTTGATGTAGTTTGCCGATGTCTCATCAGGAACACCTGATTCTTTCGTGCCACCCACTCCAAGATTGGCGATCAACTGTTCGGGAGAATTGTGGTCCTTGGCTTCGACCGCGTAGTGTAGCTGCCAGAGGTCTTCGAGTCCGGGAGATTTCTTCAACGTCTCGAATGTTGGAAGCTCGGCGCCTTTATTCGCGCCGTTGTTCATCACAGCAGCGCGCGGACGCATTGCGTGGACCAGCATCGGCAGGCTGGAAGTTTCTTTTCCGTGATGCGAAACCAGATAAAGATCGATCGTGCCAATGAGATTATTGGGGCAGGCCAGATCGTGCTCCTTATTCCACGTCAGATCGCCAAAATCGACCATCCGAAATTTTCCCAGGGAAATGACCATGCCGACCGATTGCTTATTTTCTCCGCCGACCATGGGATCCTTGACTTCATCCTTCGGCTGAAAATAAGCGCATAGTGGATTGGGCGCCCCAGCGCCGGGCAATGGCTCCAAAATAGTTTCAGCGGCAGCAGACACGATCTGCACGTCGATACCGCTGACCGGTAGTTTGTCGCCGGGTTTGGCGAGTATATGCTTGCCTTTTTCGCGCACGGGGAGGTACGCGGCATAATATTGGGGCACATTTGCGGTCTTGTCGAAGGTTGGCCCATGATCGACGAAATTGCGGATCGGGATTCGGGCTGCGAGATCCACAACACCGCCCGTATGATCAACGTGATAGTGCGTGAGCACGAGATAATCGATTTGCGTGATGCCTGCCTGTTTCGCGATACCTGCGATGCGGTCGGCGTCGCGAGCTCCCGGCCACCCTGTATCGACCAACAACGACTGTCCGGAAGGTGAGACAAAGAGTGTCGACTGTCCGCCTTCCACATCAATTAAATAAACTTCCAGGTCCTTGCCGGGTTGTGCCCAGCCGATTGCACACGACAAGACCATGACGACCGCAGTTAAAAAGAGTCGCGTCCTTCGCGTCCTCGTCGTATTACGCAATCAAGCCTCCCAAAAATATTTTTTTAAGCCGGCCGGCATGGAAGTGCGATCCGCGGAAGAGCACAGCTATTTATGCGGACCATACTCTTTATGGTTTCCGTTGCGTGTGTTCGTGACAGTAAAACTGCCGTCCGGCCGCGCCGTTACCTTGATGTAATTCACCACGCCCTCATCCGGAACTCCAGTCTGAAGCGTGCCGCCCGTTCCCAGGTTAGCGATGAACTGCTCGGGCGAATTATGGTCTCCGGCATCAACCGCGTAGTGCAATTGCCACAGATCTTCCAGTCCCGGGGATTTCTTGAGCGTCTCGAACGTGGCCACCGCCCCGCCTTTTTTCGCGCCATTGTCCATGACGGCTACGCGCGGATGCATCGCGTGTACAAGCATTGGCAAGCTGGAAATATCCTGCCCGTGATGAGAGACCACATACAGGTCGATCTTGCCAATGAGGTTATTCGGACAGGCTAAATCATGTTCCTTATTCCAGGTGAGATCGCCGAAATCAACCATGCGGAATTTTCCCAGGGAGATCACCATCCCCACGGATTGCTTATTTTCGCCGGCGATCAGCGGGTCCTTCACTTCGTCCTTGGGTTGGAACTCAGCGCACAACGGATTTGCTGCTCCGGCGCCGGGCAATGGCTTGGCAATGGTTTCAGCAGCCGCGGAGACAACCTGAAAATCGGCGCCTTTAATTGGAAGGTGGTCGCCGAGTTTAGCCTGGATGTGCTGACCCTTCTCACGCACGGTGAGGTAAGCCGCATAATTCTTGGGAACGTTCAACGTTTCTTCCGCGGCGGGTCCGTGGTCGACAAAAGTCTTGATGGGAAATTTTGCCGCCAAATCAGGCAGGCCGCCGACGTGGTCGCCGTGATAATGCGTTGTCACAAGGTAGTCGATTTGCGAGATCCCGGCCTTTTTTGCAACGTCGACAATGCGCTCAGCGTCGCGCCCACCAGCCCAACCGGTATCGACCAAAAGCGATTGCCCGGCCGGCGTTACGAACAGAGTTGATTGCCCTCCCTCCACGTCAATGAAATAAACGTCCAACCCCTTGCCCTGTTGCGCCCGCGCAATTGGACAGGACAAAATTGCTGCGGCGGCAATCAAAAAACACGACAGCGATTTACGCATGATCACTCCTAAATTTTCTTCCACCCACGTAACAATGCAGGACAATCCGTCACGGATGAGCGAAGTTTAGCAGCGCGTGCATAACCGGCGCAAGGCCGCACGAGAAGCGATATTTTCGGGGAGACCCTGGGAAGGCCAAACTCCCGATTGGCGCGACGCAATAAGCCAATCGGGAGTTTGGCCTTCCCAGGGTTCAGGAACAAACTGCAGTATCCCGCAACACTCGAAGCGGAAGCTTACCAGCCAAATTTCAGCGCGAACTGGATCTCTCTTCCTGGAGTGGTCGTAGCGTTCAGCACACCAGCGGTGGCGTTCGGAGCTCCAGTGCCGTCGAAGATGTCCGTACGGAGGAGTGCTATCGGCGGCACGCCAAAGTTCGCGTGATTCATAACGTTAAAGAATTCCGCCCGGAACTGCACTTTGAAGTTTTCCGAAATCTTCTTGATCGACTGATTTTTAAAAACAGAAAAATCCAGGTTCGTTGTCCCCGGCCCGGTCAAGAGGTTGCGACCGGCAGTGCCTCGAAGATTGAAACACTGCGGGAACACTGCTGGAACTGGGGGAAGCGTCGGGTCGGTCGGCTGAAGCCCCGGGGGGAATTTGTTGCAGTTGTTTTGCCAAAATGTCATGTCGGGGGCGGAGGGGACAGAAAAGCACTCGGTCTTCACGTAGTGGTTGGGATTCCCGGGATTTGTGAGTGTCGCGCAACCCGGAGTGTTCAGTCGATCCGGAAAGGCCCAATCGTCGCTGTTCAGGAGGCCTTGCGGATCGCCACCCGTTCCCCATGTGGCGGTAAAGGGGACGCCATCATTCACCTTAAAGATCGTGCCTAACTCCCATCCATTCGCGATCCATGCGGCAGGTCCTGAAAGCGATTTCGGTGAAGGAACCTGCCAAGTCACGTTAAACACTAAAGTCCTCTTAATATCGAAGTCAGAGCGAGTATGCAGCATTTTCATATCGTAATAAGGCAAGCTCGAGAGAGAATTCGAAAATTGGTCGCCATGGCCGGCTGCGGAGCCGGTATCCATACTCTTGCCCCAAGTGAATGCGGTTTGAAACTGTACCCCATGACTCATCGCTTTTTGAACTGCGAATTCGAGGGCGTGGTAATAGGAGTTACCTTCATAGTGCAACCGACCTATGCTCCCAAATCCGTTGTTGATTTTCGAAGGCGGGTTCCCTGTGGTCGTCGTACATTGGGGATCAATACACTGATTCCCGCCTCCATCGACCTGAGGAAAGAGCCAGCCCGCCGAGGACATCGTCGGGAGAACGATATCCGCATCGTCAACCCGGAAGGGCTCATGAACACCCCGCGAACCCACGTAACCCACCATCACCGTCAAGTTGCCGACCAATTCACGCTGAACGTTCAGGTTCCACTGCATGATGTAGCTGCGATGGGGGTATTGCTCGGTGTTATTACTGCCTCCAGTCTTCGGAGTGATCAGTGAATACGCTCCCGCGTAGAATGATCCCTGAGGCAGGCTGTTAACGGCTCCCGACGTGACGAAGGGAAACTGCTTGGTGGCAGAGGCTAGATACTCGTAGGCCATAGGCAGGATATCGAACATCCCGAAGCTCCCTCGAACGGCGGTCTTGCCGTTATGGAACGGGTCCCAGGCAAATCCCAGGCGCGGTTCAAAGTTATGAAGCGTGTTATTCCCAAACAGGGGGCCGCCAGCCGCACATCCCGTGACAAATGTCCCGCAGAGAGGCGCTGGGTCAGACATATTGACCAGGTTCACGATCCCACCTCGGTAGTCTTGCATCGCTGTTGACATCTCCCAACGCAGTCCCAGGTTCAACGTCAGGTTTGGGCGGAAGCGCCAGTCGTCCTGAACGTACAGGCCGAAGATGGTTTGACGCAGACCTTGCCCTCTTACGGTGTCAAAAACTTCACCTGTAAACCTGTGCGGTTTATTGGTGAGAAAATCTTGCAGCGATTGGAAGGTGAAAACTCCGCTGGGATCGGTGTGTGTGAGACGGTTGACTTGCTGTCGCTCCACCCCGCCTCCGAATTTAATGGAGTGGGTCCCATGCGTCCAAAAGGCGTCGTCATATCCCTGGTAGGAGGTCCAGCCATAAAGAGCATTCGTGTTCCCGTTTACACCTCCGGTGAACTGGTCAATCGCTCCGAGCAGCACATGAGCCGCGAATTGCCCGGGTATGGCAGCAAGAGCGGGATCTTTAGCCAGGGGGTTGATGGCTGACACGCCCAAATCATTTATCTCATATTCACGATTAACCCCGCCGCGAACAGAATTTACGAGTGTGGGGCCGAAGGTGTGAGTCTCTTCCAGGCTAACGATGTTGCGTCTGGTCGTCGAGTTAAGCAGCACCGCGTCGAGGCCATCGGGCGAGCTATAAGGAGTGATGTCCCGTAGATAGGTAGCAGCGAGGCTGTCCTTGTCGGAAATCTTGTAATCACCGCGGATGGTGAAGAAGTTCTCCGTGACTCGCCGTTGAGCCGAAAAGCCAAATGTTCCGGTGTCCGACCCGGCTGGAGTAGTTGTGGCTCGGGGCCAGAAAGGCAGATATTGCGCGACCGAATTGTCGACACAAATATTAGCATTGGGATCCAGCAGTGATGAGTTCGCCGGGCACGGGCTCGGCGGGGTGCCACCGGCGGCGAGAATTCCCTTGCGAGCGTTATCGGATGGCACAGAAATTGTGGTGGGAATGCCCTTCGAGTAGCGGATCCCTTCGTAATCGCCGAAAATAAATACTTTGTCTTTCTTAATGGGACCGCCAGCGGAAACACCAAATTGATTTTGCCTGAAAGAAGCTTTCTTGAGACCGTTCGCGTTCTCAAAGAAATTCGCGGCGTCCAGCTTGTCGTTGCGGAGAAACTCGTAAGCACTTCCATGGAATTGATTCGTTCCAGACCGCGTAATAGCGTTAATCACACCGCCCGAGGTCCTGCCGTACTCTGCGGAAACGTTGCTCGTTATGACGGAAAATTCCTGGACGGCATCCACGCCCAAATCGCCGCCCAGGACGCTTCCCGGAGCTGCATTGTTGAAATCATTGATACTGACGCCATCCAGCCGGTAATTATTTTGTTCGGGTCGATCGCCCGCGACAGTGATTTGATTTCCAAAACCTCGGTTGCCCCGGTCACCTCCCACGGCGAAGTCCGCCTGTGTTTGGATGGCGCTGACACCCGGTTGCAGCGCCGCCAGATCTGTCCAGCTTCTGCCGTTGAGCGGTAATTCTCGCACTGTGGTGGCGTTCACGGTCGCACTGATACTCGAACTGGCCAATTCCACGTTGGGAGCTTCGGTGGAAACCTCGACCGTTTGCGAAATCTGTCCAACCTGCAGCGAAAAATCCAACACTTGCTGGGCGCCTACAGTCAGGATGACGCCGGTTGACAAGTGAGTAGAAAATCCCGGCGCCGAAGCTTTTACATCGTAGGTTCCAGGCAACAAATTGGGGACCGAGTAGAATCCGGCAGCGCTTGTGGTCGTGGTGCGAGTAATGTCAGTTGAGACGTTTCTGATCGAGATTGAAGCTTGAGGAAGTATCGCGCCGGATTGGTCAGTTACCGTGCCGGAGAGCGTTGCGCCGGCTACCTGGGCATGAGCGGGAGGCGTGAGCCAGAGGCTACATACAAGAGTTACAAAGGTCAAAAAATATGCGGAAGTGTTAATAGTACGGATTTTAGAAAACATTGTTCCTCCAGGAGTCGACTACTGGTATTTGTCTCCGGGGCCTAAGTTCTCAATCCGATAGGGCTAACCTCCCGAACCACAGAAATTTTCCCAAGTTCCTCGTTACAAATTCGTGCAAGCTTACGCAGTAATTGCGGGCTTAGCCTGGATTCGTTGCGGCTTCATGATCTCATCGACCAGGAATAAATCCGTGAGCAGTGCACGGAGATGAATCGAAGCATTCAGGTTATCAATCAGTTGCGAGCTGATCGTAGCCTGGGCGAGCACAAGCTGAATCGCAGCGAGAGAAGCCCGCGCATCCGCGTCGAGTACCGTCATGTATGCGTTGTACGGTTCCGCCGGTTGCAGATTTCTCTCTTTTACTGCAGCTGCATACGCCTCGGCCAAGCCTGAAAGCGCCTCCGCCGCGCGTCGCAAAAAATTACGGACTTCCCCGCTCGAGTGGCTGCCTTCGTCGCCGTTAAGCCCCTGCCCGGCATACGCCAGAAAAAATTCGTAACACTCTTCGATCGTGGCGCAGCGAGCGCTTATGTCGTCGGGTGTCATCTACGCGGGAACACTCTTGGATTTCGCTGGCGCAGTCTCTGAAACTTGTTCCGTGACGGGCCAGCGTTCAGGATCGTGATGTTCCAGATACTGCTCGCGAGTAATCCAGCCAACGATCATCGACTTGGTGATGAAAAGCTTTTCGGGCCGGATTGCAAAGTAGATGTGTACCGTGACCAACGCCACAAACCCGATGCCTGCCAGCCCGTGCAACACGTACATCCATCCCCACGTCATATCGCCGAAGAGATATGGATTGCGTGTGAAGAACGGCGTCTGCACGCGCTTCATCATGAAGAGCCCCGTACAGATCACCGCGAGCCCCGCCAACATAACGACCAGGTGATAGAGCTTGTTCTCCAGAGGATACTTTGCGAACTTTCTCGGTGGAGGCGCCGACTGCCCCATGGCGCGCTTTAATCTTCGCGAAGCGTCCTCAATATCCTCGTTGTCGGGCCAAATGGACCAAAAATCCAAAACGAAAGTGGCATGAATGATGTGATAAATCACGGAGATTGTAAGGACGATCCCCGCGATCCAGTGGTACGTAACCCACGGAAACTGAACACCCACTTTCGGGAGGAAGGCAGTCACCAGCAGCGCCAACATGGCGATAGCCATAATCAAATGGAAGAGTCGCGCGCCGAGCGAGTGCCTCGCGACGCGCTCGGGAACGTGTAGGCGTGCACCGGATGCAGTGAGAGAACCTTCGCTCGTGTGTGCGGTTTCTGGTTTCGCCCAGAATTTGACGTAGATGGCGTGAACGATCAGGAAAAGCACCCCGCCAATCGCGGACACCCACAAAAGGCTCCACGCAATGTGAATAGGAACCTGCTGTCCCCACGGACTTTGTGCCCACTGTATAAGGTTCAAGCTGCCTCCCCTCCGTTGACTCCACGGATCGAGCGCTTTACAAGATTTTTCATGAGCGGCACTTTGTAACCGTTGTATTGCAGCGGTTTGGCCCCTCGAACGGCGATTTGCCCGGCAAGCTCGGCGGTTTCTTCATTTCGAGGCTTCCCGACCACGGCAGCCTCTACTGCGGTCAACCGGACCGGATGCGCAGCTACGCCGTTGACGACCAGGCGGATTCGCTCAATCGCATTCCCCGACATCACCGTGGCGGAAGCCACATTGACCAGCGCGAAATCCCAAACGTTCCGGTCGCGGACTTTTTCGAAATAGAATTGCGATCCGGCCCAGGTGGACGGAATTCGAATGGCCGTCAGCAGGTCGCCGGGCCGCAGAATCGTCATGCGCGTGATATCGATACCAGGACCGATGAAGTAGTCCTCGGCGTTGACCACACGCTCGCCCTTTGGCCCGCGGATAACCATCTTCGCGTCGAGCGCGATCAATGCGGGAGCCGTGTCCGAAGGATTGACTGCGACGCAGCGATCGGCATCAAGGATGGCGTGCTCACGATTCAGACCCGTTGGCGTATCCGCGTAGCAAATGTTGCCGCCGGCGCGATAGCACGGCCAGCCGCCTCGGTAGTACCAGCAACGGGCATCCTGGGAAATGTTGCCTCCGATTGTTCCTTGATTGCGAATCTGTGGAGACGCCGCAGCCTCGGCAGCGTTCGGCAGGATTCCGTACTTCTCGCGCACAAGTGGGTGGCGCACGACTTCAGTAAGTGTGGTCATTGCGCCAATTTCTAGTCCGTCGCTGGTGGTTCGAATGCCGCGCAACTCTTTGACCTGGCTCAAGTCGATGACTACTTCGGGGCGCTTGATTCGATCCTTGAACCAGTCGAAGCTGTCCAGTCCGCCCGCGAGCACCCAGGCTTTCGCGCCGTGGCGGGACTGCAAAGCGAGCGCATCATCCACTGTTGTCGGCTGAAAGAGTTCGAACGCTGGTATTACGTCATGAATGACAGCCATTTTCCGTTCTCCTCATTTCCTACGGTCGCGCCGTTCCGGTCACCGACTCTGCATCTTTTCGTCTGTGAATTAAATATTCGTTCTCAGAGGATCCTGCATCGGCCTGCCTGCCTCCAAGGAAGTCAGGATGACGTCGGAAGTTACCGGCGCTCGCCGGAAAATCTCGTCACCAAGAGCATCCGAGAGCGCATTCAGGATTGCGGCACAACCGCCGCCAACGGGCGGTTCGCCAATGCCGCGGGCGCCGATGGGCGTTTCGGGATCTGGAATTTCGACAGCTCCCCACGCCATCTTGTCTGGAATGTCTAAAATCGTCGGCGGCTTGGTATGGTGGAAGCGCTTGGCTACCGGCAAGCCGTAGTGCTGGTCGTAAACCCACTTCTGTCCGATTGCATGACCTATGCCTAACACCGACCGCCCAAGAATCTGTCCGGCGAGGGCTTTTGGATGGAGCACGGTGCCCACGTCGGCGTAAGCCAGGAAATCCAAAATGCGGTACTGGCCGGTCTCCACATCAACCTCGACCTCGGCGAACGATGCAACGTAAGAGAATGTCTGGCCGTCGTGCGCATAGGTATCACGGGCAACCGCCAGAAGTCCTTGACCTGCAAGCGCCGTGGCCGACGACACCGTAAATTTGTTGATATCCTTGGGCAGTTCGTGGCCGTCATAGACCCCGCCCAGCTGAATAGCGCGCTGAGCAGCTTTTGCCAACGTCATTCCCGCGCCGCCACCCTTGCGGAAGACGCGTTCGCCAGCAACATCGTAATCCTCGGGCTTGCCGCCGAGGTCCTTGGCCGCAATCTCCTGCAGCTTCTTACGTGCGTCCATGGTCACTGCATGAGCCGCACGCGTCATCGCATGCGTCGTCTGGCTACCGCCTGACGGGCAGGTCCACGGCAAGTTTTTCGCTGTGTTGCCCCAGGCGATTTCGCATTTTTCCCAGGGTACGCCAAGCAATTCAGCAACCACGCGGTGCACGTCGGTCCAGGACTCCGTTCCCAGATTGCCGACCCCGGACTGAATATAGACTTTGCCGTCAGGCTTGATGACAAATAATCCGTCAAAGCCTGTGGTGCCACCGGAATAAGTGCTCATCGATACGCCGAGACCTCGCACTTTCGAGCCATTGCGTTTCCCGGTGTGTAATTTCCTTTCATTCCATTTGAATTGCTCGGAACCCTGGTCGAGCGCTTCCTTGATGAACGCGCTGGTCGCATACGCCTGCTTACCGGCTACCAGCGGTCCGAATGGTGCCTTGCCCTCAGGAGCGTTTATGCGCCTCAGAGCTACCTGGTCAACTCCAAGCTTGCGGGCGGCCTTTGCGAGGATCGGCTCCATGATGGCGATCCCCTGCATTCCACCGGGTGAGCTCTGTGCGCTCCGCGGGGGCGTGTTCGTCAGCACGGTAACCGAACGCCAGCGCATCGCTTGCGGTTGGTACAACACCGAGACGATGCGTCCTGAGGAGAAAGCATCGCCTACCATGTCGTACGGTCCGTTGTCGCAAATCACGAACATATCGAGGGCCGTAATCCGGCCTTCCTTCGAGAATCCAACTTTCATGCGGCCAAGCAGGCTGGGCCGGCCGCGACCTATGTAATTTTCCTCCTCGCGGCTGATGCGCATCATGACCGGGGTATTGGTTTTCTTCGACAGAAGCGCGGGAATTACCAGCGTGATGTCCCCGGTGATCTTGCTGCCGAATCCACCGCCAGTATATTCGCTGATGAAAACAACTTTGTCGGGCTCGATACCCAACCATCGTGCAATCGCAGGAACAGTTTGCGCAGTGCTCTGAGTACCCGTGTGAACATAAACCTTGCCATTTTGCCAGTAAGCCATCGTTGAGCGAGTCTCCAAACACTGGTGACTGGTGTTGGGAGTAACGAAAGTTTCGTCAAGGACCAGCGCGGCATTTTTCAACGCTGCATCGACGTCCCCAACCGTCCATTGTTCGGTCGGCTTGCCCATCGGTAGACGTCCCTGCTTGGCCTCCTCGAAATCGTCGGCCGTCCACTTGAGGGTCTGGAGTTCAGGGGGTGTTACAGCCGGTGGACGCCCTTGCTGTGGCGGAGGCGGTGGCAGACGAACCCAAACATTCCCATCAGTTCTGGCGTTTGGGCCGCCCGGCCGCAGGCTTACGAGCGGATCCACGACGAACGGCAGCGGCTGGAAATCGATCTTGATTTTTTCAATTGCTTCGGCCGCCGTGAGTTCGTCGACTGCGGCTACGGCAAGGATCGGCTGACCTTGAAACAATGGTTCCATCGTCAAAGCCTGGTAGCCCCGGGGATTTGCCAAAATCACATTCCCGTTATCATTGATGCTGTTGGCCGGGGGCGGAAGCTCGTCCGCGGTGAGAATCGCCTTCACACCGGGCATCGCCAGCGCCTCGCGCGTGTCGATACTCCGAACCCTGGCATGAGGGAGGGGGCTCAGGAGCAGTTTGCAGAAGAGCATACCGTCGGCGCGATAGTCCTCGGCATATTTTGCCTTTCCCGTAACTTTCGCGTAGAGGTCGCCAGTCGGGTAGTCCTTGCCAATCAGCTTGTACTTATTGGGGGGCGCAATCTTAGGCATGGTTGGCCTTCCTTAGATTCTCCGCGCCGCGCATCATGGCGGTGAGAATCTTGTCGTAGTCCTGGCACCGACAGAGATTGCCGGAGATGCCGTGCGCTAACTCCGCGCGCGTGGGATTGGGATTGATCTTGAGAAATCCAACCGTTGACATCAGGAAGCCAGGCATGCAGAACGCGCACTGGAATCCTTGTTCGTCGATGACGCCCTGCTGCACGGGATGCAGCGTGCCATCGGGTTTGGCAAGGCCTTCAATCGTGACGATTTTTTTGTCGCGCACAGTGTGTGTGAACACCGAGCAGGAGTAGTAGGGCACGTCGTCAATCAGCACTGTGCATGCGCCGCATTCCGCCTGGTCGCAGCCGATCTTGGTGCCCGTCAGACCCAGCTTGTACCGAAGAGTCATGACTAGCGTTTCTTGTTTCATGACGTCGACACGCCGCTGCTGGCCGTTTACGTTGAGAGTAATAAGCCGGTCGACCGCTCCAGGGGCCGATGCCTGGGCCCACACCTTGGAGACGCGAAACAAATAGCTCGTCGACGACACGGCGCCAGCCGCGATGACGCTCTTGATGACGTCTCGCCGGGAGAGTTGGTTTGCAGTCGAAGCGCTAGGGTCCGCCAGTTCTTTTTCTGCCATCGGAATACCCCTTCTAGAATGGATTTGCTTTGGTATACGCCTTCTGGAGAACAGATGTCAACGTGTAAAAAGGATTTATTCCAAGAGTAACTTGACAGGAGAAGACCAAGGACATATGTTTTTCGAAACCAGCTTCCATTTTGCGGGGGAGATCGCTCTGACATTTTCCATTTCCGTCATTCTCATGAACCTGACAACGAAAGTTCTTGCTGCGAAGGGCGTTCTTTGTCTTCTTCTGTTGGCGGCAAGTCTAGCGACGACGCCCATTCCATTTGCGCAAGTTGGCAAACCATCCGACCAGAAGGCCCAAGCTTCGCCTTCTGCACTTTCGCACGACCTTTCCGGACTTTGGATGCAGTATCCGGACGGCATCGTGGAAGGAGTCCCGGGCATGAACGCGGTCGATGCGAACGTTCGTCCTCCGCTGACGCCCTGGGGGCAGGCGAGGTTCGACGCCGCCAAGCCATTGGTCGGGCCCAGGGCCGTCGCGGGTCAGGAGAACGCTCCTATTCTGCGGTGCGATCCGGACGGTCCTCCAAAACTTCTCAACCTTCCCAATCCTTTTGAGATCGTGCAGATTCCGGGCCGGGTGTTTATGTTTTTTGAACTGGGGCATGTTTGGCGCACGATCTGGACGGATGGGCGGCCGCTTCCAAAAGATCCCGACCCAACATGGCTGGGATATTCGGTTGGCAAATGGGAAGGAGACACATTCGTCGTCGAAACAATCGGCTTTAACGACAAGCAGTGGGACGATTCCTTTGGAAATCCGCGCAGCGAACAAACCCACCTGACCGAACGATACCGGCGTTTGAATCATGACACTTTGGAAATGCAGATTATTATCGACGATCCCAAAGCGTATACAAAAGTCTGGGTAAGTCCGCCGAAGCTCCACAAACTCGAAGCGGGCTGGGAAATTGCGGAGTGGTTTTGCGTGCTTGAAGAAGACAAGGCTTATGACGAAGTGGTCAGAAAGCCAGCTGGCGTCGCGCCCTCCAAATAGCACCCGGCTTAACGAGCCTGTTATTTTTTACCGAAATGAATCTTTGGAGTGCTGGAAGTGGCGTATATTAGCCGAGATATTTGAGTAAGAGCAGCTATGAAGCGTAGCACGAACCGAATTCTGACAACCCACGTCGGTAGTCTGATTCGCCCGGCGAAGCTGCTCGATTTTGTGCGCGCGCGACAATTGGGGCACAGCTTCGACGAAAAGGCTTACGAAAAATTCCTCACTGACTGCGTCGCCGAGGTCGTGCGCAGGCAGGCGCTTGCCGGAATTGATGTAGTCGATGACGGAGAATTCGGCAAGTCCACGAGTTGGTCTTTGTATGCGCTCACGCGTTTAAGCGGCTTCGAGCAGCGTCCGATTAAACCCGGCGCGAATCCTTTCGCGCGCGGAGCGGATCGCGAACGTTTTCGGGATTTCTACGAAGAATTGGAAAAGCCCAACGAGCGCACTTGGTCGAATGTGACCACGCAAGATGTGGTTTGTATAGCGCCGATCAAATATACCGGCCTCGTCGAACTCAAGCGCGATATCGCGAATTTTAAAGCTGCGCTAAACGATGTGAAGGTCGAAGAAGCGTTCCTGCCCGTTGCCGCTCCCTCCAGCGCCATTCCCGATCGCAAGAACGAGTATTACCGGAACGATGAGGAACTGCTGGTCGCTTTGGCGGAAGCGCTGCGGACCGAATACAAAACGATTGTCGATTCCGGAATTCTTCTGCAAATAGATGATGCGCGCGCGGCGGTCACCTACGATCGCATGGTGCCGCCTGCGAGTTTCGAGGATTATTACCGATGGCTCAGCCGCCACGTGGATGTGTTGAATCATGCTTTGGAAGGAATTCCTGAGGACCGCATTCGCTACCACGTTTGCTGGGGCAGTTGGCCCGGGCCGCACACAACGGATGTGCCACTCAAGAAAATCGTGCATCTTATATTGAAGGTGCGCGCGGGCGCCTACTTGATCGAGGCCGCCAATCCGCGCCACGAGCACGAGTGGCGCGTTTGGAAAGACGTCAAACTTCCCGAAGGAAAGATTCTCGCTCCCGGCGTGGTGAGCCACGGTACTAACGTAGTCGAGCATCCCGAACTCGTCGCAGAACGGATCCTGCGGTTTGCGCAGCTTGTCGGACGCGAGAACGTGATCGCCGGCACCGACTGCGGCTTTGCGCAGGAACAGTTCAACCGGCGGGTGCATCCGAGCATCATGTGGGCGAAATTGGAATCGATGGTCGAAGGCGCGCGCATCGCCAGTGAACAACTTTGGGCCCAGCCGGCACGTTCCGGGGTGGAACGCATCGTTAGCGTCAGTTAATCAGGAGGACTCATGGCATATCTTTTCCACGAGGACAAGCTGCCGAAATTAATCTCGGTGGTGCCAGGTCGCGAGCGGACTTTTTTCGTCAATAAAGAGCTGACCATGATTGACGACATGCTCGCCGGCATTATGCACTACGCGAAAGGCGGCTCTTCGCCCTATCATCTTCACAAAAATTGCGAACATTTTTACTTCATCATGGAAGGGCACGGAACGGTCGATTCCGAAGAAGGATCGCGCGATGTAAGGCCGGGCGACATCATTTTTATCCCTGCTGAAGAAAAGCATCGACTGCGTGCCTCCAAGACGCCGCTCTTCTATTTTGAATTTCAGGCGCCCAACCGTTTCGTCACCACCATTTTGGACGGCACACCGGATGATCTTCGCTGGAGCCGCGTGCAAGGCGGAGTCTGGGTTCAGTCGTAAATCCCGGGCGCAGCCAAGGAGAATCTCATGCTGACTTTTATCGATACAAATAAACTGCCGCGAAAAAAAACCGCGGAAGGCGAAGTCACCGAGGTGCTGAACCCGGAATTGTGCGGCGGCAAGAATGTCGTGGCGGCGCTGCGCTGGTTGAAATCCGGAGAAAAATTCAAAGCGGAATCCCCTGACAAATACCAGCTCCTGTATTTGATGGAGGGACAAGGAAACATACGTCTGGAAGGCAAGAATTATGAAGTGTCAAAGGGCGCCGGCGTGTATCTCGCTCCGTCGGAAAGCGCGACGGTACAGTCCTCTGAGGGCGCATCGCTCAAACTGTTGCACTTGGTTGTCCCCAAGATTCCGAAATAGCGGGCGGCAACTACTTGTGCCCACCCGCGTGCTAATTGCGTGAACCGGAAATCTGGTAGCGCCGGCGTCCCGCCGGCGGTCTTGAATTTCGATCGGGTGGAGAAACTGCCGGCCCATCCTGCGTCAGCGCAAGCGAGACGCCGCGCTACGAACCTCGCCCTCTGCTCGTGACGAGAACAAGGCTCGCGCTCTCTCCGGTCCGCAATTCAGAAGTAAGAAAGTGTGACGCCATGATCATAGAAAGTGAACGGCAGGTCACGGATGCGGTCATCGACGAAATGAGGCGTACGCCCGACGCCCGAACGAAGTTTATACTCGAGTCTCTGGTGAGGCATTTGCACGCCTTCGTGCGGGAATCGCGCCTCACGGAAAAGGAATTCGATCAGGCCATCAACTATGTTGCTGCTCTCGGACAGCGTACGACCGAAAGCCATAACGAGACGCGACTCATGGCCGGATCCCTGGGAGTCTCAACGCTCGTGTGCCTGCTCAATAATGGCGACGATGCGGCGACCAAAAGCTCCGCGAATCTGCTGGGTCCTTTTTGGAGAGCTGAATCCCCTCGAACTGAAAACGGCGGTTCCCTTCTGCGATCTGCGACTCCGGGACCTTCGCTATTTTTTAAAGGATGGGTGTGCGACCAGAATGGTAACCCTATCGAGGGAGCGGAAGTGGATGTCTGGCATGCGTCTCCCGTTGGCCTGTACGAAACCCAGGATCCGCAACAGGCGGAAATGAATTTGCGCGGGAAATTCACGACGGACGCTGACGGAAGCTTCAGTTTCCGCAGCGTCAAGCCGGCCGGATATCCGATCCCAATTGACGGCCCTGTCGGCGCCCTTTTGAACGCACAAAAGCGCCACAATTTTCGGCCGGCGCACCTGCACTTCCTGATTTACAAGCCCGGCTACAAGAGCGTCACCTCGCAAATCTATTCAGACGATGATCCTGTTCTTGAAACCGACTCGCAGTTCGGAGTGACGCGCGGACTGGTGAAACATTTCCTGGCGCACGAAAACCAGCCTGCTCCGGCAGCCGATGTAAAAGGAACCTGGTATTCACTGGAACATACGTTCATCGTTCAGCCCGGCGAGAGCTGGCTTCCAACGCCTCCTATTTCCAAAAAGGCCATGGAGCGCGTCAAAACCGTCGAGCCCGCGGGACGATAGGTTTCCATCGTCAAACACGTCGCGGAAAAACTTAAGACTCGTCATTCCGAGGCACGTTGCATGCCGAGGAATCCCTCTTTTTGCATTCACCCCAACAGAGATTCCTCACGTCGTTCGGAATGACGACAAAAACACTTGTTCCGCGAACTGTACGATCAATCAACAGATCATTTGACACTCACCTGCGATTTGTGGTTTTCTCTGGTCACGTGAAATTCACGCGATGACGTGTTTGGGTGAACCCATGTCTTCCTTCGAGAGGTGTTACATGAGGAGGTTGCGGCCACGTCTTGTTGTACTGCTCTTCGGTTTCTTTCTGGCTTCGGTTCCGCTGTTCGCTCATCACGGGAATTCCGCGTACGACATGTCGAAGACCACGTCCTACAAGGCCACAATCACCAAATTTGAATATAGCAATCCTCATACGCAAGTGTATTTCGACGTGACCGTTGACAAAGGAAATGTCGAGCATTGGGTTGCCGAAACAACGAATCCCGGAATGTTGAATCGAGTCGGCTGGAGCCGAGACACTTTGAAGCCCGGCGACCAGGTTACGCTGATTGCCAATCCCAACAAGGTGGGCGCGCGCGTTGTTTTTCTAGAAAAGGTTGTGTTTTCCGACGGCAAAGAATTAACTACCCAAAAAGCGTTTTGACGATCCTCTAACTTTCAGAAACTTGGGCTGAAGGAGTTTGAGAATGCGAGTTTGGTTCGCGGGCTCACTCGTTGTTCTTATGGCGACATTTAGTTTCTCGTCGAGTCTGCTTGGCCAGAGCAACCAGCCTTCGGCGACAAACAGAGCGCCCACTTCTCTTTCGCATGATTTGTCCGGAGTGTGGATGCAATATGCGGACGGCACGGAGCCAGGATTCGCCCGCATGAATGGCGTCGATGACAGAGTTCGTCCTCCCTTGACACCCTGGGGACAGGCAAAGTTTGATGCTGCGAAACCTTTGATGGGCCCTCGTGCCGTGGGAGGTTCTGAGGATAGCGCGGCATTGCACTGCGAGCCCAGCGGCCCGCCGCAACTTCTGATTCTTCCCAACCCTTTTGAGATTGTGCAGATTCCCGGCCGAATGTTTATGTTTTTCGAGGAACTCCACATTTGGCGCACCATCTGGACCGATGGGCGGCCGCTTCCGAAAGATCCTGACCCCAGCTGGCTCGGCTACTCGGTCGGCAGGTGGGAGGGCGACACTTTTGTTGTCGAAACCGCGGGCTTTAACGACAAGGTGTGGGCCGATCTATCCGGCAATCCGCGAAGCGAACAGATGCACTTGACCGAGCGTTACCGCCGCTTGAATCATGACACGCTGGAACAGCAAATCATTATCGACGATCCAAAATCGTATACCAAAACTTGGGTAAGTCCTCCTAAACTCCACAAACTGGAGCCCACCTGGGAAATCGCGGAATGGTTTTGCGCCACATCCGAAGAACAGACGTACGACGAACAAGTAAGAAAACCTTCGGGCGTTGCGCCCAATAAATGAGCTCAGTCATTTGACTCGGAGAGGACTAGAGGGAAGATGCCTTTAAAAAGCGGAAATCGTTCGAGAGTTTTCATCAAGATTTGCATTTGTCTTTTAGTTCTCGCCTCCCTTCCGATCATTCGCAGCGCGGCTCAATCTAAACAGCAGTGGAAACTCCCGGATATACCGTGGGCGTTCCCAGTGCGAGATAAAGTTCAACCGGAAATTGACCCTCGAAATGGTTTGATACATGTTCCAGGCAGCACGAAAACATACACCCAAGGTCAGATTGACGATCTACAAAATCCTCCGGACTGGTTTCCCGACGAGCATGCCCCGATGCCGAAAGTCGTTCTCCATGGAGGCTCCGGGGCGGTGCTCGGGTGCGCTTCATGTCATCTCGGGTCGGGATTCGGGCATCCGGAATCAGCCAATCTGGCAGGCGTTTCCGCCGCGTACATCATGCGGCAACTTGCTGACTTCAAGAACGGCGCGAGGTTCGGCGAGGCGATGCCCGATATTGCAAAAGACTTGTCCGACGAGGACGCCCAGCTAGCCAGCCAGTGGTTTGCAGGTCTCCCGCCAAAAGTGTGGCAAACGGTTGTCGAAAACGATCGCGTTCCCAAAACTTTTGTCAACGAGCACTTGATGCGCATGCCGCTGCCCGGTGGAGGAGACGAGCCGATCGGCAATCGCATCATCGAATTACCACAAGATCCGGCCAGGGCTGAGAGTCGCGATCCGCATTCCGGATTTGTTGCCTACGTTCCTGTTGGCAGCGTCGACAAAGGAAGAGAATTGGTCACCACCGGCGCCTCGGGCAAGACGCTTGCGTGCACCATCTGTCACGGACCGTCCCTTGGCGGACTGGGCGAAGTGCCCATGATTGCCGGACATTCGCCGATGTACATCTATCGCCAGCTTTATTATTTCAAGGATGGCAGCCGCGCCGGCGGCATGAGCGCCTTGATGAAAAGTGTGGTAGCGAAATTAAGTCAGGACGACATGTTGGCGATTGCGGCTTATGTGGGTTCTCTTCCACCGCATACCGAAGAGAGTTGGTCTACAACGCGGTCGAGTCAGAAGTCAGCGAGTTTGTCTTCAGCGGCGAACGAAATGCGAGGCGCACAATGAAGTTCCTGAAACCGCTATACCTATTGTCCGCCGTTTTTCTGGTGCTGGCCGGCACAACCGCAATTGCCAAAGCCCAGCTTCCCCAACCGCTCGAGTCAGAAGATACGCTGCAGCGCGTTTCCGAACACGTTTATGTCCTGGTGGGATTTCCCAACGTAGGGTTTGTTGTGGGAAACCGCGGAACCCTGGTGATTGACACCGGACTCGGTGAACGAAATGGGGCCACCGTCGTTCGAGTGGCGCAAAAACTTGCCAAAGGGCCCAACCTTTATCTAACGAACACGCACTACCACTCCGAACATACCTCGGGCGAGCAGGCGTTCCCTTTGAACACAATCATTGTCCGGCTTGCCCTGCAGCAGGATGAAATGAATAAGAGAGTGGGTGCGCATCTCGATGTGTTCAGGGGTATGTCGGCACAAAATAAAGACCTGCTGCAGGATGTGAAGTTCCGGACAGCGGACATTCTTTTTGACCGCGAAATGAAGCTGGATCTCGGCGGCGTTACGGCGCGACTGTTCTATCTGGGCGCGGCGCACACCAGTGGAGACATGCTGATCTTCGTTCAGGAAGACAGCGTTCTCTTGCCCGGAGACATCGTGCAGCAAAAAATATTTCCAATCATGCCGAATGAAGACTCCAGCGTGAAAAACTGGCTCGCTATTCTTGAGCAATTGCAGGTTTTAAATCCGCGCGTGATTGTGCCCGATCACGGCACGGCCGTCACAGATGTTTCCGAAATCGGAAAAGAACGAGCGTACCTGCTCGATCTGCAGGCGCGCGCGTTGGAACTCAAGCGGCAAGGAGTATCAGTGGATGATGCGGGAAAGCAAATTGCGGCGGAGTTTCAAAACAAATATCCGGGTTGGCTGGGTGCTATCTATATTCCAAATGAAGTGAAGCGGGTTTACGAACAAATTCAGTAGTCAGGTTCATTGATCGTTGTGCACGCACCGCGCATCCGCAGCATCGCGGACGTCGCGGAGCTCAAACGAAAATGCGGGCTCTGCCCCGGAGTTTGTCCGCTCAAACGCCCCGCTAGGAAAGCTTCTTACTCGCGTTGCAGGCGCTGCTGGTACCCGCGATTTTTCCGCACACCAGTGCTGAGACCTCGAACGCTGCCTGGTATCTGAAAGAAGGCGCCTTGTACGGTTTCTTTCCTGTCACTGGTTCACGGTTCTTTTCGCTCGAAGCATTCTTGGTGTCCAACGATCCCTCCCAGTATTTGAAATGCAAACTTCGCATTCCTAGATATAGCCCTTGTTGCTTCCAGATTACAGCTGCGGATTATATAAATATATCGCGCTGTGTTCAATAGACCATATACTTTGTCAGAAGTTGTTGCTGCTAAAGTTAACCCTCACGAATGGGCCACAGTGAAACATAAAAACACATCGCAGCGATTACCTATAGAGATTTAATCTGAATTATTCGGCCTTCCACAGCAGCTGTGTACCGAAATGGTCCCCCGCAGAATTTTTTATCTTCCTGGATTTCAAGTTAAAACGCACGATTTCGTTGGTCTACTAGTGCGCACTTGGTTATTAAAGGAAACGAGGACTAGTACAACAGACCTATAGACTCCGGCATGCCATTTGATAATATCCACGTACGGCTGTCTGTGGCCAGACGCTGGAGTGAAACAATAGGGTCAATAGGAGACCAATCGTGATCGTGCGAAAAAAAAATTCTGCGTTGCATTTTGCGTTAGCCGCGTTTTGCGCACTTAGCCTTCTTGGCCTGCCCGCGTTCGGCAATGCCCAAGACAAAGATGACCAAAAAGACGACCATGAAACGATTGAACATCCGCAAACTGCTGACCAAAGCGAAGCGACTGAACATCCGAACGGCCTGATCCAGGACTGGAGCCATCACCACGCCGTGTATCCTCGCGTAGGCCCTATTCAGAATCTCATCAAGGTACAAGATGATCCGCGAGCGATTGAAAGCTGGCAGTCAGCGGCACGGTCCGAATGGCAACAGTGGAAAAATCGCGGGCACCACCGTCCTGGACACAGTGCCATGCGCACTGACTGGAGCATCAGCCTGGGCACAGGCACCACGGCACCGGCCATGTACCCGGCAAAATTTGGTTTCAACACGAGCGCCGCGCCGGACTGTGCTAACGATTTTATTGTCTTTCCCGTGAGTGTGGCCGGCAGCGCAACTCAGCCGAACCTTGTAGCCTTCAAAAATCTTTATAGCGGGACCGCCGGAAGCACAGGTATCTGCAATCGCACGCCCGTTGTAGGAACTGACGACGGCATCTCAGCCACCACACTCTGGTCGTACAACGTCAACGCAGTGGGCGGCAAGGTCGCCACGTCTCCGATTCTTTCTTTCGATGGAAAGAAGGTCGCTTTTGTCGAGACGAATGCTTCCGGTCCGGCTCATTTTCACGTCCTGGCCTGGAAAAGTGGGGAAGGAGTCGTAACTAACCTGCAGGACGTGACACACCCTAAAACCCTTAACTCATTTGCGACATTAGCACCCGCAGCCGGACTTACCAGCGCTATATCAGACCTGGCTCTTGGGTCATCCGGTGACGACACGCTGTCTTCACCCTTTTTTGAATATGGCCGCGATCTGGTCTATGTTGGCAACGATACGGGGACGCTTTTCCGAATCAAGGATGTATTCTGCCTATACGCGACCTGTACTGGGAACGGCTCACCTGCACCGAGCCTGGACGCGAGTTGGGGAGTCGGAGGCGGTTTCGCCACTGGTTGTGGTGGGAAGTTGACCGGCCCGGTTGTAGATGGGTTTACTGGAAATATTTTCGTCGGCTGCTCTGACGGCAAGCTTTACGGATTTACGAATACCGGCACCGCCCTCACCCCGTTGATTGTGGGAAATGGTTCGGCGACGGGTGGGATTGTAGATCCACCAATCGTCGATGGGGTCCACGGATTTGTTTATGCTGTTAGCGGCAACAATGGAACCAACGCTGTAATGGTCCAGGCCAACACATCGAATTTGGCTTTGCGGAGCACGGCGACATTGGGTACAGGCGGACTGGGAAATCTTCATGCACCGGCTTTCAACGATGCCTATTATACAAGCGGCACTTCAGCCAATTGGATTCTCTACGAAGTGGCGCCGACTTCCACCGGTATTACCATATATGGAGCAACGTTTAACGGCAGCCGCATAATGACCGCGGGTACTCCAACGAACACACTTTCATTTGCAGTCGGGACAGTGGAGGTATCTCCTTTAACCGAGTTCGTCGGGAGCGGAGGTCAGGATCGCTTTTTTGAGAGTCTTCAAGCCGCTGTCGGTGGCAACCTCGCATCCTATAATGTCACCGCCGGGTTCCCCGCCGGGTTTGAAAACACATTTGGAGCGGGCGCGGGCACAACCGGCATAGTGGTGGACAATGCCAGCGCTTCGGCCCAAGCCAACAGCATCTATTTCGGTGTTAAGACCTCCAATACGGCCGTGAAGTTAACGCAGGGAACTTTTCAGTAGAAATTGCTTGCAGAGCAACGGTTGACCAGCAGGTGAGGCGCTTGTCGAGTAGACACTACTTAGTGTCTGAGCGACAAGCGCCTTCTCTTTTGATGGCGGAATTGCTCCCTAGCAGTGAGAGTTCATCTCCCAATTTGAAATACTCTGGCATTGAGAAATCAAAGGCCACCTAGTGGTAATTGTTTTCCCTGAGCTCTAGAAGAGCCCCCAAACGTTTTCCCTGCCACGCTCCAATTCGGGAAACGCAGTTGATTCTAAAGGACTTAAATCCACACCTCCCTCCCCCAACGGAATGTGAATTGCTGATAAACAGCTCGATGAGCTCTCATTCTTGAGGAGCGGCCCCAGCTACGATCGGAGAGCCGGTCCCATCCCAACGCTTCATGGATTCCGGCTCCAGACGCTCCTTTTCCTATTGGCTGTCTTGCCACCGGAATTCTTATTAGATGAGGCATTCAACGAATGCGCGAGTACCCAGCGGAGTGTCCAGTATGAGCCATGCAACGAAACCGGGAAGTCCGATCGCTGTCACGAATTCTCCCCGACCGCTGAGCGACAGCGAGCATCGGTCCCTGGTCATCGACTATAACAACTCCGCAGCGCCCTACCCTGCGGACAAAACGATCGTCGAGCTGTTTGAAGCGCAGGTTGCGCGGACTCCAAATTCTGAAGCCATCCGGCTGGGCAATCAATCGCTGAGCTTTGGTCAGCTGAATGAACGCGCCAATCAGCTCGCCGCACATCTGCGCACACTGGGCGCCGGTTTGGAGCAACCCGTCGTCATCTATATGGAGCACTCGCTGGAAGTCGTGTGCGCCATACTCGGTGTGCTCAAGGCCGGGGCCGCCTACGTGCCAGTTGACCCTGCCGCGACGCCGAAACAGCGCCTTTCCTTTATCTTAAAAGATATTTTGGAGGGGACTGCCGCACGCGCGGGTTCGCCGCTGCTGGTCACGCATTCGCGGTTGGCGGACAATGTTCCCAGCGATGCGGCCAAAGTAATCACGCTTGATAGCAACTTCGCGCAAATCGATCAATACCCGACCGCAAATCCTGAACGTGCAGCCGCTCCCGGCAATCTGGCGTATGTCATCTACACTTCCGGATCCACCGGCGGCCCCAAAGGTGTTCTGATCGAGCACCGCAGCCTGGTGAATTACATCTGGTGGGCGAATCAGATGTATTGCCAGGGTGAGCGGCTAGCCTGGCCGCTATTTTCCTCGCTCGCGTTTGATCTGACTGTTACCTCGATTTTTACGCCTCTGATTTCCGGCGGACGCATTGTGGTGTACCCGGAAGATCAGGGAGTGCACGGCATGGCGGTTCTCAAAGTTGTCGAGGACCGGGCGGTAGACATCGTGAAACTAACGCCGTCGCACCTGGCCATTATCAAAGACATGGACTTGGCCGGCACGAGAATTCGTAAGTTCATCGTCGGCGGTGAGGATTTCAAGACCGAACTCGCGCGCAACATCACGGACAAATTTGGCCGGCCCGTGGAAATTTACAATGAGTACGGCCCCACAGAGGCCACCGTCGGCTGCGTGATTCATCGCTTTGACGCCGAGAAAGATCGCGGACTCTCCGTGCCGATCGGAATTCCAGCCGCCAACGCCGGTATCTACATTCTCGACGAGCGTTTTAATCCCGTCCCCGCAGGAGTAATTGGTGAAATGTATCTGGCTGGGGATGGGCTCGCTCGCGGGTACTTGAACCGGGCGGAGCTCACCACACAAAAATTTCTAGTAGTTAAAGACCCGCGGAAAAACGCTCTTGCTGCTCAATCGTCGCTTTCCGAGTCTCACGCGCTGCGCGTCTATAAGACGGGAGACGTGGCTCGCTGGAGCGCTGAGGGCCGCATGGAATTCCTGGGGCGTATCGACGACCAAGTAAAAATTGGCGGGATGCGTATTGAACTCGGCGAGATCGAAGCGCGTCTGCGGACGCTCCCCGGAGTGCGCGAGTGCATCGTGGATGTGATTCATTCCGGCGCCGTGATGGCCTCGAAGGAATTGGTTTACTGCACACGCTGCGGCATGGCTTCAAATGTTCCCGAAACTTCGTTTGACGCCGAAGGGGTATGCAACATTTGCCGCGCGTATGACAGCTACGCTGATAGAGCGGAGGCATACTTTAAGACGCCGGACGAGTTTCTGGCTCTGGCCGGCGAAATGAAGGCGGCTCGCCGCGGCGAATATGACTGCATCGTGCTGTTCAGCGGCGGCAAAGACAGTACCTACATGCTGTACAAGATCAAAGACCTGGGCCTGAAGGCGCTGGCCTTCACGCTGGACAACGGCTTTTTGTCGGAAGAAGCCAAGTCCAATATCCGCCGTGTTGTCCGCATGTTAGGCATGGACCATGTTTTCGATTCCACCCCGCACATGAATCAGATTTTCGTGGACAGCCTCAAGCAATTCTCCAACGTCTGCAATGGCTGTTTCAAGACGGTCTACACGCTGGCCACCAAAGTGGCTCGTGAAAAGAATATCGGCTACATCATTACGGGACTTTCGCGCGGTCAATTTTTTGAAACGCGGCTCACCGAGGATGTCTTCAAGCGTAAAGATTTTGATGTCGAGAAGATTGATGCTCTGGTGCTGGAGGCTCGAAAGGCTTACCACCAGCGTTCGGACGCGGTTTCGTGCCACTTGGACGTGGATATTTTAAAGGGCGAAGGAATATTCAACGAAATACAGTTTGTGGATTTTTATCGCTATTGGAGCGTGCCGCTCGAGCAACTCTACGCCGAATTGCAGGCGCGAGGGGCCTGGGTGCGTCCATCCGATACAGGCCGTTCGACAAACTGCCTCATTAACGACCTCGGAATTTATATCCACAAAAAGCAGCGCGGGTTCCACAACTACGCAACGCCATATAGCTGGGACGTGCGCCTCAATCAGAAAAAACGTGACGAGGCCATAGAAGAGCTCGACGACGAGATTGACGAAGCGCGCGTCAAGAAACTCATGGCCAAGATCGGTTACACCGAGCCGCCGAACCAGGAAACGGACATCGACCGGCTGGTTGCCTACTACGTGAGCGAGAAACCTCTGACCGTAGCCGAAGTGCGCGCCCATCTGGCGAAAGAATTACCGGACTATATGGTTCCGCCATACGTTGTGCGGCTGGAGAAGCTGCCTCTCACGCCCAACGGCAAAATTGATCGCAAAGCGCTGCCGGTTCCGACCTACGAACATATGCAGCCGGCAGAAGACTTTGTTCGGCCGCGCACCGAGACCGAGAAGGCTCTGGCTCTGATTTGGACTGAGCTCCTTAAGGTCGATAACATCGGCATCCATGATGATTTCTTCGATTTGGGCGGGCATTCGCTGCTGGCTATCCGGGCCGTGCCGCGCATTCGCGACGTTTTCGGGGTAGACATCAGTTTCCAGATTTTATTTGAGAATCCCACGATCGCCGCTTTGGCAAATGTGCTGATCGTTACCAAGAATTCAGGGAGTTCGGGGAATGTCCAGCGGATTGAGCGCCGCAAGCAGTCCGGTCCTGCTCCGCTTTCCTTTGCGCAGGAACAGCTTTGGTTCATGGATCATCTCGCGCCTGGCAGCGCCGTTTACAATGTAGCCGATATTGTCGATTTCCATGGACCGTACAGCGCGGAAGCAATGCGCCGAACCATCAAGGAACTGATGCGCCGCCACGAGACATTGCGCACTGCGTTCTCCTACATTGGCGGACAGCCGATGCAGGTCATTTTGCCGGAAGTGGAGCTGCCGCTGGCGGAACTGGACTTTAGTTCTTTGGCCGAACCGGATCGCGCACGCGAGTGGACCCGCCTGGTGCGCGAGATGGGACGAAAGCCTTTCAACCTGTCGCAGGCACCGCTGCTTCGCGCGACCATGGTTCACCTGTCCGCTCACGAACACCGGCTGCTATTAAACATCCATCACATTCTCACGGACGAATGGTCGATGGAAATCTTTCATCAGGAAATCAAGCGGCTCTACGATGCATTTTCAGGCGGCTGGCCGTCCCCTCTTCCGGAGCTGCCAATTCAATATGCGGATTTTGCTTGCTGGCAGCGCGACTGGCTGAAGGGCGAGGTCCTCGATAACCTTACTTCCTACTGGAAGAAAGAATTGGCTGGAGCGCCATCCATCCTGGAATTGCCCACGGACAAGCCGCGTCCCGCGACGCAAAGTTTCCGCGGCGCAACAGAGACATTTCAGCTTCCCGCGAAGCTGCTGGATGAAGTGAAAACGTTGGGCAGGGAACAACAAGCCACGCTGTTCATGATTCTTGAAGCCGCGTTCATGACTTTGCTGCACCGCTACACCGGCCAGGATGACATTGTTGTCGGTACGCCAATTTCCGGCCGGACACACAGCGAGACCCAAAACCTGCTCGGTTTATTTTTGAACACGGTGGTCTTGCGCGCAAAATTCAGCCAGGGCCAGAGTTTCCTGTCCCTCGTGCAGCAGGTTCGGGAACGCGCCTTGGGCGCCTATGCGCATCCTGATCTTCCATTCGAACGGCTGGTGGCTGAATTGGCACCGAACCGGGATTCGAGCCGTACGCCGCTGTTTCAGGTGATGTTCATTCTCCACAACTCGGAAGGTGTCTCTCAGGTTTCCAAGGTTTCAGGCAATCAGGAATTGGAGACGGGCACATCGAAATTCGATCTGACGCTGATTCTTTCCGAAAACGAAAAGGGTCTGGATGGATTGATCGAGTACAGCACCGATCTGTTCGAACCAGCTACGATTCGGCGGCTCGCCGGTTACTTCTCGAGACTAGTGGAAGCATGCGTTTCGGATCCGGAGCAGAGCATTTCCGAATTGCCCATGCTCCCTGACTCCGAACGCCAGCAGTTGCTGGTGGAATGGAACGATACGGCCACGGAACTCCCCAATAAGACTATCTGCCTGCATCAGCTGATTGAAGCGCAGGCTGTGCGTACACCGGATCAAGTGGCACTGGTGTTTGACGAACAGAAGCTAACCTATGGCGAACTGAACAGCCGCGCCAGTCAACTCGCACAACATTTAACAGCACTGGGCGTCGGACCCGACGTGCTCGTGGGCGTCTACGTTCCGCGATCCATCGAGATGCTGGTTGGGATTCTGGGCGTACTGAAGGCAGGTGGCGCTTATGTGCCGATCGATCCCAGTTATCCCAGCGGACGCATTGCGTTGGTTGTCGAAGATTCTCAATTAGGTTTCATCCTCACAACGGAGCAGGTCCGCGCAGCGCTGCCCTCTACATCCGCGCGCATCGTTTCGCTAGACGGCGACGCACAAGCGATCAGCAAACTGAGCCCTGCCTCAGTTCCCTCTTCCGTGACCGAGAAAAATCTGGCGTACGTTATTTACACCTCCGGCTCGACAGGCAAACCAAAAGGCGTAATGGTCGAGCACCGCAACGTCACCAATTTCTTCACGGGCATGGATCAAATCCTCGGCGTCCATCCCGGAATTTGGCTGGCCGTAACGAGCATCTCGTTCGACATCTCAGTGCTGGAGCTGCTATGGACTCTCGCGCGAGGATTCGAGGTAGTGATTCATGGCGAGGGAAATTCAGACAAAATCCCAGCTGAAATTATTCGCCACGGCGTCACGCATCTTCAATTGACGCCATCGCTGCTTCGCGCGCTGGCTTCCGATGCACCGTCCCTCGCAGCGCTCGGTAAATTGAAAAAAGTTCTGGTCGGGGGAGAGGCGTTGCCTGCTTCGCTCGTCGCTTCCCTTCGCCAATCGTTTACTGGCCCGCTTTATAACATGTATGGACCAACCGAGACGGCCATCTGGTCTACCGTCTATCGCGTCGACGAACAGCGAAACAGCATCCCCATCGGAAAGCCGATTGCTAACACGCAAGTCTATGTTCTGGATTCGCAGCTCCAGCTCGTTCCTTCGGGAGGAATCGGCAATCTATATATTGGAGGAGATGGAGTCGTACGTGGATATTTCAATCGACCCGAACTGACGGCGGAACGATTTATAAGCGATCCGTTCCGTCCCGGAAGCAGGATCTACCGCACGGGAGACCTGGCGCGTTTCCTGCCGGACGGAAATCTGGAATTCATCGGCCGCGCGGACTTTCAAGTGAAAATTCGCGGATTCCGAATCGAGCTGGGCGAAATTGAAGCAACTCTTGAGCAACAGCCGGGTGTGGCGCAAGCAGTCGTTGTGGCACGCGAGGATCGGCACTCCGATAAGCTTTTGGCCGCTTATTTTGTTGCAAAGAACGGTCAATCCGTGGATATGGACTCGCTGCGCCGGGCGATCGAGGCGGCGCTTCCTGGTTATATGGTGCCATCTCACTTCGTTCGATTGGAGAGCCTGCCGCTCACTGCGAATGGAAAAATTGATAGAAATGCACTGCCGCCAATTTCAGTTGCGACGAATTCTTCGACAAACCGTGGCGAGGATCCCTGCGGCGAATTCGAGCAGATTCTTGCCAACGCCTGGGCAGAGAGTCTGGGCGTGAACCGAATCTGCCGCGACGACAATTTCTTCAGTTTGGGCGGTCATTCACTGGCGGCGTTAAAGATCGCCTTCAAGACTCAGCAGGAATTCAACGTGGAATTCCCGCTGCAGATGTTTGTCCAGTTCCCGGTACTCAGAGACCAGGCAAAAAGACTGGAAGAGATGTTAGTCGAGCAGGCGGATGCCAGCGTGCTGGAAAGTTTGATGGCCGAGGTCATGCAAAACAGAGAGAGTTCGCTTGTCAGCCAGGCTAATTTGAATGACTCCAATCGACCGGCTGGCAGATAGAGGTCAGAATCCGTGAGCACAGCAAGCAAAATAGATCTGCTTTCTCCCGAGGAACGCACTCAGCTCGCGCTGCGTTTGTCATCATTCAGGCGGAAACCGGCCTCGAAGAAGGCCGCGGCGCTGGTCACGGTTCATCCTGACGTGGAGAATCGCTTTGAACCATTTCCCCTGACCGATCTTCAGCAAGCCTATCTGATCGGCCGGTCAGAGGGAATTGAACTGGGAAATATTTCCTGTCACGGCTATGCCGAAGTGGACATGGAAGATTGGGATAGAGAGCGCTTCCAGACAGCCTTGCAAAAAATAATCGACCGGCATGAGATGCTTCGAGCCGTCGTTCTGCCGGAAGGTCTCCAGCAGATTCTTCCTTCCACGCCTCCTTACGAAATTAAAGTGAATGATTTGCGCAACCTTGATGCGGCCGCGGCAGCCGCCCAGTTGGCCTCCACGCGGGCCCGGATGTCTCACCAGATACATCCGTCGGAAAAGTGGCCCTTGTTTGAATTTTGCGTATCCCTCCTGGACGCAAAAATCAGCCGGCTGCACATCAGCACAGATTTGTTGATTGGTGACGGCCGCAGTTTTGAGATCATGTTTCAGGAATTGATGCAGCTCTATCATCATCCTGAGACGATTCTTCCGGCCATCGATCTTTCCTTCAGAGACTATCTGTACGCACTCACTTCTCTCGAACAGACCGATGTATTCCGCGAGTCGCGGGAATATTGGATCAATCGTATCCCGACTCTGCCACCATCTCCCGAATTGCCATTAGAGAAAAATCCGGCGTCGATTACTCGTCCCCAATTCAAGCGCCGCGCCGCGTCCCTGGAGCCTGCGGTCTGGCGGGCCCTTAAAGAAAAAGCTGCGCAATTCCATTCGACGCCCGTCGGCACGTTGCTGGCGGCCTATGCGGAAGTGCTGGCCATCTGGAGCAAGAATCCGCACTTCACGGTGAATCTCACGTTGTTCAACCGTCTGCCTCTGCATCCACAATCGAATTCGATCATCGGCGACTTCACCTCGGTAAATTTGCTCGAGGTAGACAATTCGACGCAGGCGATGTTTTCGGACCGCGTGCATCAGCAACAGGAAAGGCTCTGGCAGGATCTGGATCATCGTTACTTCAGCGGAATTCAGGTGATGCGCGAGCTTTCGCGCTTTCAGCGCGTCGGACCAACGGCCATCATGCCGGTCGTTTTTACGAGCCTCCTGAATCTGGGCGAACAGAACGATGGCGCAACGTGGTCAAGCCGGATGGGCCAGCGTGTGTATGCCATCACGCAGACACCTCAGGTCTATCTCGACTATATGGTTTACGAGGAAAACGGCTCCCTGCAAATCAACTGGGACTCGGTGGAAGAGCTTTTCCCCGCCGGCGTCCTGGATGATATGTTTGAAGCCTACCAGCGGTTAGTGCACGATCTTGCCACAGACGATTCCGCCTGGCAGCGAACGCTTGCGGAAAACGCGCGGCGCCTGATACCGGTTCTTCAAATGGTCTTGCGTGAAGCCGCAAACAACACCAAAGCGCCGGTGACCGGTGATCTGTTGCACACTCCCTTTCTGAAGCAAGTTGCAGAACGTCCCAACCAAACCGCGGTCTGCACTCCGAATTGGCGTCTCACTTATCTGCAAGCCTACCGGTATGCCTGCCGGATTGAAGAGGAATTGCTTCGCTGCCAGGTAAAACCGAACGACTTGGTCGCCATCATGATGGAGAAGGGCTGGGAACAGATCGTTGGCGCTCTGGGAATTCATTTTGCGGGCGCAGCGTATCTCCCCATCGATCCTGAATTGCCCGCGGAACGCCAGCGCTACCTGCTGGAGCATGCGAACGTGAAGGTCGCGTTGACGCAGAGCGCCGTGCGAAATCGCCTGAGCGTACCAGCAAACGTCGAAGTTTTTGAGGTAGATCTGATGGAGCCGGCGGATGTCGATACGCCCGTAGACCGGCGCCGGCAAAGACCGGAAGATCTCGCGTACGTGATTTATACGTCGGGTTCCACGGGACTTCCCAAAGGCGTGATGATCGACCACCGCGGCGCGCTGAACACCGTCCTGGACATCAATCAAAGATTTGGAGTCGGCCCGCGAGACCGGGTTCTCGCGGTTTCCCGGCTGAGTTTTGATCTTTCGGTATACGACGTGTTTGGATTGTTAGCGGCGGGCGGAACGATTGTGATGCCTACTGCCGATCTCGCCTATGACGCGAATCATTGGGCTGAGTTGATTCTTTCGGAAGAGGTCACCATTTGGGATACGGTGCCCGCTCTGATGCAGCTGCTCGTCGATCAAGCTGGAAAACCTGAGTTGCTCGACGATTCGTTGAGACTGGTCATGATGAGCGGAGACTGGATTCCTCTGGGTTTGCCGGACCAGGTTCGGCGAGTTCTGCCCAAAGCGAAGGTCGTAAGTCTTGGCGGAGCGACCGAGGCTTCGATCTGGTCGATCCTGTTTCCCGTCGAAAAAGTGAATCCAAATTGGAAGAGCATTCCCTACGGCAAGGCCATGCTCAACCAGAGCTTTCATGTGATGAACAAAGCGCTCGCCCCATGCCCAACGTGGGTACCTGGACAGCTGTACATCGGTGGGATAGGGTTGGCCAAGGGTTATCTGCACGATGAACAGAAAACCAACGCCAGCTTTATCGTTGATCCCACAAGCGGAGAGCGCCTATATCGCACCGGAGACCTCGGACGATTTTTGCCCGATGGCAATATCGAGTTTCTTGGCCGGGAAGATTTTCAAGTCAAGGTGCAAGGCTATCGAATTGAGCTCGGAGAAATTGAGTCCCGGCTGCAAGAACATCCGGGCGTCGATTTGTGCATCGTGGTCGTTCGTGAAGACACTCCGGGAGAGAAGCGTTTAGTCGGTTATCTGGTGCCCAAGCCCGGAATCTCCGTTGATACAGCCGAGGTGAGAGAACATCTCCGCGCGAAGCTCCCGGAATACATGGTCCCGGCGGCGATTGTAATCCTGGAACGCTTTCCGCTGACTCCCAATGGCAAAGTAGATCGCAAGGGTCTGCCGGCGCCGGCGCGTTCGGGTGCGGAAGCGGGCTCGAGGTCCGCTGCGTCACGGGATTCGCTGGATATGCAGATGATAAACCTATGGGAGAAGGTCCTGAATGTCCGGCCCATCGGCTTGCAGGATAATTTCTTCGACCTGGGCGGGAGTTCGCTTGTCGCCGTGCGGCTCTTTTCGGAGATGAGGAAATTATTTGTCCGCAGTTTTGCGCTGTCAATTCTATTTCAGGCGCCGACTGTTGAGAAGCTAACGGACCTCATACGTAAAGACGGCTGGACGTCTCGGTGGTCTTCGCTGGTTCCGATTCAGCCGGGAGGAAGCAAGCCGCCGTTCTTTTGTGTGCACGGAGGAGGCGGCAACGTACTGATTTACCGCGAACTGGCCCGCCACCTGGGATCGGACTATCCATTTTATGGGCTTCAGGCTCGAGGCCTTGACGGAAACGGCGATTACCTGACGACGACCGAGTCAATGGCCGAAGCCTACCTGCGCGAAATGCGCGAGTTGCAACCGGAAGGGCCATACTACCTGGGCGGATTCTGTATGGGCGGGCAGATAGCCTTTGAGATCGCGCAGAGATTGGTGAAGGATGGCCAGCAGGTGAATCTACTCTTCGTGATCGATGCCCATAATTTCAATGGAGTTCCCCCTCAGCTCACGCTTAAAGAGAGAGTTCAACACGCGGGACTGAAAATCAATTTTCATTCCTCGAACATCTTGAACCTAAATTTCAAACACCAGATTGCCTACCTTTTCGACAAATCAAAAATCGCTCTTCGAAGAGGCATCGGACGCTTACAGATCAAGGTGAACCATCTCCTTAAGCGGAATCCGCACCGGGACGTCTCGGGACCCCGGGAAGAATTTATCGAGGACATTAACGATCGCGCATTCTTTGCCTATGTGCCGCGTGTCTATCCGGGGAAAATGACGATCTGCAAACCGCAGAGAAACTATGCGTTTCTGCGCGATCCGTTCCTCGGCTGGCGTGAGGTCGCCGCCGGCGGCCTAGATGTTATCGAGTTGCCCGTCGACCCCGGTGGCATCTTTATCGAACCTTACGTACAAACTCTAGCTCAGAATCTCAAGAACCACATCGATCAGGCCATTTCGAGCGGCGGTGAAACTACTGCTTCCCCGGCAAACAAAATTCCTGCGTGAGCGACCGGGCATAACGCAGGGAATGCTGCTCGCTGACGCAAAAGATAAATTGGAACTATGTCCGCAATGCCGGGGAAGATGGTGCACTCACAGGTACAGCCCAATCCCAATAGCGCATTTGGAAGTCTTGACCGCCGGGAATTCCTTTGTGAACTTCTTCGTGAACGATGGCCGCGACGAAGTCCGGCGCGGGCTTGAAGGAACGCAAGCGCCACCGCTGCGAGTCCTCGCTCTCGAGTAGCTCCGGCTGGTTTGGCGTCAGTGACACGCTGAAGCTGTCCAGTGGTATTTGCAGGCCCATGCCTCGCGCCTTTACGTAGGCTTCCTTGCGCGTCCAGCACAAAGAAAATCCCTCCGGCCTCATTCCCGCGGGCAAGGCAATTAATTCCGCGACTTCCCGTGCTGAAAAATAATGCCTGGCGATTTCCTCTCCAGCGAATTCCCCGCTGATCGGTTCCAGATCAATTCCAATTTCGCAATTGCGCGCGAAGGCCAGCACGGCAAGACCAGAAGAGTGCGAAACGTTGAACCGGACGGGCGGCCGTGAATCTCGCGGACGATGGGTAGGCTTCCCAAACTCTCCGTAGGAAAATTCGATCAAACTCGGCGAACTGCCCAGGTACCCGCCAAGCAGTTCTCGTAAAATTCCGCGGCAGGCCGTGAAATGATCCCGATCGCGCGAAAAATGAAATCGGGCCGCGCGAGCCTTTTCATCTTTATCGAGTGTAAGCGCGAGACGGTCGAGGATTTCCGGCGCAAGATTCAAATTCGCTCGCCATATGTGCAGCTCTTTTTCCGGAAGGTCGAGGGTTTTTGGGCGGGAGGACCAGATGAGGGGATCGGCCATTTCGCTAGGTTCTACCTTTAATCTTCAGTCTGCATCTAGCGCAAGTTCTTTTAAAGCGACCAGCCAATTACTTCCTTCATAATTTCGTTCGTGCCGGCGTAGATGCGTTCCACGCGACTGTCAGCCCACATGCGCGCAATCGGATATTCCGCCATATAACCGTATCCGCCATGAAGCTGCACGCATTCATCGATGACGCGGCATTCGCATTCCGTGAGCCAATACTTCGCCATGGCTGCCGTAACCGGGTCGAGTTGGCCGGCGAGGAATCGCTTGATGCAGTTGTCGACAAAAACGCGGCCGATTCGAGTTTCCGTTTTGCATTCAGCCAACTTGAAGCGTGTATTTTGAAAATCCATCAGCGGCTTGCCAAACGCCATTCGTTGTTTCACATATTCGGTGGTGATCGTCACGGCTTGTTCCGCGGTCGCTATAGCCCCAACGCTGATTGCCAGGCGCTCATAACTCAACTGCTCCATCATTTGGGAGAAGCCTTTGCCCTCGACGGATCCGAGAAGATTCGCGACCGGCACACGAACATCGTCGAAGAAAAGCTCGCAAGTATCCTGAGCATGCCTGCCGATTTTTTCCAGCGAACGGCCCACTCGGTATCCGGGAAGATTCCTGGTTTTGAGGATGATAAGCGACATGGCCTTGGGGCCGGTACTCTTGGGGTCCGTCTTTACAGCCAGGCAAATGATATTGCCCAGCAGTCCATTGGTGATAAACGTCTTTGAACCATTGATGACATAGTGGTCTCCGTCGCGCCGGGCGGTCGTCTTCATCCCCTGTAGGTCGGAGCCTGCGGCGGGTTCAGTCATGGCGATTGCGCCAACCAGTTCGCCGCGAGCCATACGAGGCAGCCACTGACGTTTTTGTTCCGGAGTGCCGTACGCGAGGATATAGTGCGCGACGATGCTATGAACGAGGGACCCGAAGTTAATTCCCGCCTGCGCCAGTTCCTCAAGTACCACGGCTTGGTGCGCAAATGTTCCCCCGCCGCCGTACTCCTCGGGTAAATCAGGGAGCAGGATGCCCGTAGCGCCCGCCTGTGGCCAGGCTTCCGGATCCGGACGGTGCTGCTCGCACCAGCGAGCGTGATGGGGAGCGAACTTCTCCTGTATGAATTGACGAACCGCCTTGCGAAACATCCGCAAATCGTCATTCATCCAGGAAGATTCGGGAGTCACAAAGACATTGTAAAGCAATCCGGCAGGATCGGTTCGTAATGATTGAAACTTGATGTTCTCGAAAAGCTATCCGACCGCCCCCGGGCGGCGTTTCCGAGACCGATGAGATCCGGCGTTCGCCACCAATACCGCAACCAGTGTGTCATGCGACTATCTCCTGTTTTGCGCGGCGTTCGGCTTCCGCTTTCACCAGTTTGAGAGCAATCCGGCGGATCAACATGACACCAGGTAGCACGAACGCCCAGTATCGCCGAAATTTCCTACGCGCAAACGCATCGGTGGTGACCACGCGAGTCTCGGTACGAGCCACCGATTTCCCCTTGCCCACAGAATCAACGCGCAATGTCCAGGCGATCTTGACGTAGCCTGGTTCATCAAACGCGACAAATTCGTCGGGCGGCAGTGCCCGAAAAACTGGGTTAGCGAGCCATGGCTGCGTGACCGCGCCGAAAATAATCCAGCGCCCAGGGTGCTCGGCCAGCACACCCCAGCCCCACGCCTTCGCCTGAGTCGTTAGCCCCGCTGGCGAAGTCACCCCATTCGAATTGCCGCTTAGGAGCAACTCACGGCTCTTGAAGATGGCGCGAATGATGGCCGATTGCTGGAGATTCAGGTCACATGCGGCGGAAAACGTGATTTGTGCTGGAGCAGCCACGAGCACGCGATGGCGCTCGAGTACATCGTAAAGCGGAATGAACCGGTCAAGCTCGGAGTCTCGATCGTCGCCATCCGCCCTGCGCTTTGCGTGCCCGTACCGGCACCAAGTGACGCCCACAGATGTGGCGTATGCGGCAGCGGCGAATGCCACCCCCGCTCCTACCCATCTGAGGCCCGACCGAGTGCGGGATTCAGAGCTCATTTCATTCTCGGTCTACGAGGCAGCTCTTGCCAACACTTGCGTACCCTCTCGGAGCAGGTCCGTTACTGTTTGATCTGAAACTGGTGAGAAATTCTCGTAGAACTCACCAATTGCGTAAAAGGATGCCGGCCTGTGCACGCAAATCAGGTCGTCAACCTCAGGTCTGAGACGCCGACATGTGGACGCTGGAGCCACCGGAACTGCGACAACGAGCCGAGATGGTTTCAGTTGACGCAACGCAGTGATTGCCGCCTGCATGCTGGATCCTGTGGCGATGCCGTCATCCACAAGGATGACCGTTTGGCCTTTAACTTCCAGTGGATCCAGCCCGCCACGATAGGTGCGTTGGCGGCGCTCCAACTCTCGCGTCTCCCTCGCCGTGATCCGTTCAATTTCCGATTCCGAAATCTCAGCCGCCGCGACAATTTCGCGATCGAGAAAGCGGATTCTTCCGCTCGCTATCGCTCCGAATGCCAGTTCTTCGCTACCCGGGACTCCGAGTTTTCGCACAATGAATATATCCATTGGAGCGTGGAATTCCGCAGCCACCTCAAATGCGACGGGCACGCCGCCGCGTGGAATACCCAAAATCAACACGTCACGCTGGTTTTCGTATGCCCTTAGGCGCTTCGCCAGAAGGCGGCCAGCTTCAGTTCGATTAGAGAAAATCATAAGCGGCCTCCTTACTCCTTGCGTACACATTGTGGGCGGGAAAGGTTAATTGGACAGTGATGCACGTCACTTTGCGATGTGATTTAGGGCCAGCTCGTGAAGTTCATTACCAACATTTTGTCATCGAGAAGTCTCGGTGTGCGGAATTCGAGAGAACGACAGACAGGCACACAACATCCCAGCCGCGATGCTTCTCGGTCGGGCTGCGAGTCTAGTCAGGCCACATGCGACGCCGCCGGAATCCGTTCAAAGGAATGGGCTCTGGGCAAAGATATTTCCAACATGCAATGGTCAAATCTTGCTGTGGCTGCGGAAGGGTCGACCTCAAAAGGCAAGTCAAAAGTACGTACGATCTCCTGCTCTTGCTTGCTTAGTTGACCTTTTGCCGCCATGTTGTGCGCCGTAGAGTTTCGCTTTCTTCCGAAGATGGCAAGACGACGCGGCTCAACGCAGATTTCAATCCCGCCCTCTTTGAACGCGGCGGCCGGAGCAGTCACGATCATTCTGCGATCATCGACTGTCCAGCCACCGCAAATTGGATTCACAAGTTCGGCCTTAGCGCGTTGCCAGTCTTCCATTTCATGTCCAGGCACGAAGCCACGGCCTTCGCTGATTTGAAATGCTCGCCGGGCAACGATGTCTGAAATTCTTTTTGTACTTTCCGCAGATCTTACTGGTACCACCTTCAGAGTTCTGCCGTTCCATGTTTGGCTTGCTCGCGTTTGTTCTCGCATCTCTCTACCCCGCAATTTCGGTATGTAACCTCTAAGTTCACTGCACTTCATCGACGGCCCCTCCCTGGCCCCGCGGGGCCGTGAAAACCACCCCCATGAAATCCCCCACGCGGCTCGAAACCATGTCCGTAGGGATAGTGAAACTCACCGAAGTGGTGT
>Ga0070735_10000507_pt1 | contig 42009 bp, 41 predicted proteins | sample Coa_R1_FD_66443 | JGI IMG/M metagenome (GOLD analysis project Ga0070735, IMG submission 66443) | Surface soil microbial communities from Centralia Pennsylvania, which are recovering from an underground coalmine fire - Coalmine... | ecosystem: Environmental > Terrestrial > Soil > Unclassified ... | reverse complement strand
CATCAACACGATCATGCGCGCCATTGCCGAGTACAACGTCGATGCGAAGCCGTTCGCCTGGACGTACACGGGAGATCCGCTCCGTGTTATGTAACCGTACTTTCAGGACGCTACACTAGTCCGCGCGCTTGGGCTCCACGAGTTTGTAGCCGACGCCGCGTACCGTCTCGATGTAGCGGGGCCGCACCGGGTTGTCTCCCAGTTTCTCCCGCAGTTTGCCGATCCGGACGTCGATCGTCCGGTCCACCACCACCGCTTCGTCGAATGCGTACACGTGCGCCAACAGTTGGTCACGGGTGAACACGCGCCCGGGAAACTCCATCAATGCCTGGAGGACCTTGTACTCGTTCGGGGTGAGGTGCACTTCACGCCCGCCGACGGAAACCTCGTGCCGTTCCAGATCCATCGTCAGATTGCCGCGAACGAGGGAGGTCGTCCGGTGCCGCGGCGTGGCCGTGCGGCGCAGTATGGCCTGCACGCGGGCCACGAGCTCGCGCGGGCTGAACGGCTTAGTGACATAGTCGTCCGCGCCGACCGACAGACCCACGAGCTTATCGATCTCCTCGACCCGCGCGGTGAGCATCAGGATCGGCACCGCGGACCGTTTCCGCAGACGGCGGCACACCTCGATCCCGTCTGTGCGCGGCAGCATCAAGTCCAGGATCACGAAGTCCGGGTGATGTCGCTCGAAGAGCTCGAGCGCCTGGTCCCCGTCGTATGCCGCAAGTACGTGGAAGCCTTCGCGCTCGAGGTACATTCGGACGAGCGAGGTGATCTTGTGATCATCGTCAACCACGAGCACCGTCGTTTCATCGGGCGGTGTAACCGGGGACAGTGCCGGAGCTTCAGCCACGGGTTCCCTCCTCATGCCGCCATCGACGACAGCCTATGACGATCATGTAAAGGTTTGATGACGACCCTGGAAGAACGGGAGGCGCCGGCAGGAAGGCTCACCGTGTGCGATCCCTCACCGTGACCGGTCGTTCCATGCGTGCGCGCTCATCTAGGAGGAGGCCTGTGGGCGTTCCACGAACGATCCCGCACATCCTCAGGGGCGCGCGACGCGCGCGGACAGGCGTAAACGTCATCGGCCCGTCGGTGCGGGAGGTGGTTTCGGCAAGGGGCAGTGCGCTGACATCTCGGATGGAGGAGGCAGACTGTGCCCATCGGACGAGTGGTCATCTCCTTCGTGATTGCGGTGGCGTTGGCCGGGAGCCTGTTTGGAACCGCCGGTGCCGCCGGCTACAAGAACGTCATCGTGTTCGGCGTGAACCGCGCCGCCGACAACCTCGATCCGGTCACCCAAGATGCGAACCCCGATATCTGGGCGTTCATGCAGATCTACCAGCAGTTGGTTCGCGTGAATATCAAGGGCGACGGTTTCGTCCCGGACCTTGCCGAGCGGTGGACGGTGTCGCCGAACGGCAAGACGTGGACGTTCTACCTGCGGCGCGACGCGCGATGGTCGAACGGCGATCCCGTGACGGCCGCGGATGCCGCGTGGTCGCTGCAGCGCGCGCACGACCTCGACGGGCCGTGGCAGTGGGCGCTGGAGGCGGTCCAGGCGATGGCCGCGACGGACGACCACACGCTCGTGATTACCCTGAAGGAACCGTGGGCGCCGTTTCTCTCGGACGTCTCGTTGTTCTCGAGCAGCATCCTGCCGGAGAAAGTGTTCCGGAACGCGAAACCCGAAGATATCGCCGGCAAGCCGGTGGGATCCGGCCCGTTCATGCTGACGGAGTGGAAGAAGGGCGACGAACTCGTCATGAAGGCCAATCCCAACTTCTACGAGAAGGGACGGCCGCGCACGGCCGAACTCCACATCCGGTACATTCCAGACGACAATAGCCGCATGATCGCCCTGCAGTCCGGCGACGTCGACGGGATCGACTATCCACCGTTCTCGCAGGTCTCGGTGCTGCAGCGGGATCCGCGCCTCGACGTGCAGCTCAACCCGTCGACCGCGGTCGCCCACGTGCTGTTGAACGTCACGCAGGCGCCGCTCAACAACGTGAAGGTCCGCCAGGCGCTGGCGTATGCGACCGATCGCGCCGGGATCAACAAGGGCGTCTGCTACGGCGCCTGCGTGCCGGCGACCTCGTTCCTGCCGCTGACGACTCAGTACTTCAACAAAGGCTTGAAAGGGTATACGTACGACATTGAGAAGGCGAAACAGCTTCTGAAAGAATCGGGAGTGGCGACGCCTGTGACCCTCACCGCGATGATCTGGGCCGGCTCTGGGGACGCCGGGACCGCGACGACCCTGCTGAAGGGGATGTGGGCGCCGATTGGCGTGACGCTGAACCTGGCGCCGCTCGACCGCGCCGCCGCGACCCAGCGGATGCGGGCGCTGGACTACCAGGTCGACGTCGGCGGCTGGACCAACGACGTTCCCGATCCGTCGGAGCTGGCGAACTACGAGTTCGACTTCGTGACGGCCAAGTCGTATCACACCGGGTACCACTCGCCCCAGATGGACAAGCTCCTCGCCGACGGGATGCGGGAGCTCGACCCAAACAAGCGGCGCCAGATCTACTATCAGATCCAAGACCTCGCGATCCAGGATTCGCCCCTGATCTGGCTGTACTACGCGCCGTACACGGTCGCGATCAACAAGAAGATGCACGGGTTCGTCCAGATGGCGACCGGCCCGTGGCTGTTCAAGGACGTGGCCGTCGAACAGTAGGCACCGGCGGGGACCGCGACGATGCTGCGCTACGCGCTGGGACGGATTGGCCAGACCGTGCCGATCGCGCTGCTGGTCACGGTCCTGATCTTTTTGCTGATCAAGCTGGTGCCGGGCGATCCGGCCTCCGCGATCCTCGGCGAACGGGCGACCGACGCCTCGGTGACGGCGCTGCGGCACCAGTGGGGGCTGGATCGTCCGATTTGGCAGCAGTACGGCGTCTACATGCGGAACCTGGCCACCGGCAACCTGGGTCAGTCCCTGCGGTACCAGTCGCCGGTGGCCGAGATGCTGCCGTCGCGCATGGGGGTCACGTTCTTCCTGGTGACGTACAGCCTCGTGCTGTCCGTCCTGATCGCGGTGCCGCTCGCCCTCGTGGCCGCCGCGTACCGCGACCGGTGGCCGGACCAGCTGATTCGCGCGTCCATGGCGCTGCCGCTGGCGTCGCCGGGGTTCTGGGTCGGGATCCTGTTCCTGATCCTGTTCTCCTTGAAGCTGCGGTGGTTCCCTGCGGAAGGCTACGGCACCGGCTTCGTCGACCATGTGCGGCACCTGTTCCTGCCGGCGCTGACGCTGTCGTACGCGTTTGCGGCGGTGCTGTGCCGGAACTTGCGCTCGTCGCTCGTGGACGTGCTCTCGACGGCATACGTAGACTTCGCACGCGCCAAGGGACTGCGCCGTCAGGTCGTGCTGTTCCGGCACGTGTTCCGGGCGGCGCTGCTGCCCTCGGTCACGCTCATCGGCGTCCGGCTGACCTACGCGATCGGCGGGTCGGTGGTGATCGAGACGGTATTTGCGATTCCAGGGATGGGCTCGTGGATGGTGGATTCGATCCTGTCGCGTGATTACGTGGTCGTGCAGACGCTCACGCTGATGTTCGCGCTTGGGACCATGCTGATCAACCTGGCAACCGACCTGCTCTACCCGTTATTCGATCCGCGGTTGCGGATGGGGTAGCGGGCCCGCCGCATGACGACGCTCGCGACCGACCTGCCGGCGCCCCGTCCGCTGCGCCTCCGGCTGCCGCTTGGGATTGTCGCGGGAGGCGCGATGCTTCTGGTCATGATCGGCGCGAGCCTGTTGGCCCCAGTGCTGAGTTCCTACAACCCCGTTACGCAGAACTTGAACACTATGCTGCTGCCGCCCTCACCGTCGCACTGGTTCGGCACCGACAACTACGGCCGCGACGTGTTCACGCGGGTGCTCTACGGATCGGGGATCGACCTGCGGATCGCCGTGCTGGCCCTGATCTTCCCGTTCGTGTTCGGCGCGATCGCCGGGGCGGTGGCCGGCTATGTGGGAGGCTGGGTGGACGTGGTCGTGATGCGCGCCGTGGACGTGTTCACCGCCGTGCCGTTTCTGGTCCTCGTCATCGCGATCGTGGCGTTCCTCGGCCCCGGCGAGACGAACATCCTCATCGCCATCGGCGCCGTCGAGTGGATCGTGTTCGCCCGGCTCGTGCGGGGCGAGGTCCTCCGTGACAAGAACCTCGAATACGTCGCCGCGCTCCGCGCGCTCGGCTTCAGCCGGTGGCGCATTATCCTTAGGCACCTGTTGCCGAACGCGGTCCCGCCGGCCGTCGTGTTTCTCGCCTCAGACGTCGTGCTCGTCATCCTGACTACATCGTCGCTCGGATTCCTCGGCCTCGGCCTGCGTCCCCCCGCGCCCGAGTGGGGTCTGATGATTTCGGAGGGCCGGACGTTCATCTACACCGGCTGGTGGGCCGCGGCGATGCCAGGGTTCGCGTGCATGTACGCCGGGATCGCGTTCATCCTCCTCGGCGACGGATTGGCCGATGTGCTGCGGGTGCGGGGGCAGTGACGGACGCGGGTCTCGAGGTCGAACACCTTCGGGTCGAGATCCCGACGCGCCGGGGCGTCGTGCAGGCGGTGCGCGACGTGACGTTCGCGGTGCCGCCCGGCGAGGCGGTGGCGCTCGTCGGCGAATCCGGTTCCGGGAAGAGCATGACGTGCCGGGCGATCGTGCGCTTGTTGCACCCGCCGGCGCGGATCACGGGCGGTGCGATCCGTTTTCAGGGGCGGGACCTCGTCTCGCTGCCCGAGCGGGACCTCGAACATATCCGCGGAACCGGGATCGCGATGGTCTTCCAGGACCCGATGAGCGCGCTCAATCCCGTCCTCACGATCGAGCGCCAGGTCGCGGAGGCGCTTCCGGGCGAGCGGAGATCATCCGCCGCGCGGCGGCAACGCGTCGTAGAGCTGTTGCGGCAGGTCGGGATCCCCGACGCGGCACGGCGGCTGCGCGCGTACCCGCACCAGCTCTCCGGCGGCCAGCGCCAACGCGTCATGCTGGCGATCGTGCTCGCGCGCCGCCCCGCGGTGCTCCTGGCCGATGAGCCCACGACGGCGCTCGACGTGACCATCCAGGCCCAGATCCTCAGGGAGCTCGGACGGCTGCAGCGGCAGCTGTCGATGGGCCTCGTGCTCGTTACGCACGACCTCGGCGTGGTGCGCCAGACCGTGCACCGGGTCGCGGTGATGTATGCTGGGCAAGTCGTGGAACTGGCGCCGACCGAGGAGCTGTTCGCGCGGCCCCGGCACCCGTACACCGTCGGCCTGATCGGCTCCGTGCCGAGCGTCGATCGCAGCACGCCGCTGACGCCGATCCCCGGGGCGCCGCCGGACCTGATCGGCCTCGGCGACGGGTGCGCATTTGCGCCGCGCTGTGCGATGGCCTCCCGGGAGTGCCTCCACGGCCAGATCCCTCTGGACACGGTGGCCCCCGACCACTGGAGCCGGTGCATCAAAGCGCATCTCGTCGGGAGGACCCAGAGTGCCGGGGCCGCTGCTCAGCGTTCGTAACCTCGTCAAACACTTTCCGTTGCCGCGCAGCCCGCTGGACGTGTTGCGGCGCGCCGCCCCTGAAGCGGTCCACGCCGTGGATGGCGTGTCCTTTGACATCGCTCGCGGGCGCACCCTCGGTCTCGTCGGCGAGTCCGGGTGCGGCAAGAGCACGCTCGGTCGATGTCTGCTACGGCTGTATCGACCCGACGAGGGTGAAGTGTGGTTCGAGAGCGTGGACCTGGCACGGCTCGACGAGCACGGTCTCCTGCCGTACCGCAGCCGGATGCAGGTGGTGCTCCAGGATCCGTACTCGTCGCTCGATCCCCGCCAGAGCGTCGGCAGCGCGCTGTTGGAAGTGCTGACGGTGCACAGGATCGGCACGCCGGCCGATCGCTGGGAGCGGGTCGCGCGGCTGCTCGCCCAGGTGGGCCTCCGGCCGGCGGACGCGCGCAAACACCCCGGGGAGTTCTCTGGGGGCCAACGCCAACGGATCGGCATCGCCCGCGCGCTCGCCGTCGGACCGGAATTGCTCGTCGCCGACGAGCCGGTCTCGGCTCTTGACGTGTCGATCCAGGCGCAGATTCTTGATCTGTTGCTCGACCTCCGGGCGTCGCTCGGCCTGACGATGATCTTCATCTCCCACGATCTGCGGGTCGTTCGTTACCTGAGCGACGAGGTCGCGGTCATGTACCTCGGCAAGATCGTCGAGAACGCACCGGCCGCCGAGCTGTTTGCGCGACCGCGTCACCCGTACACCCTGGCCCTCCTGTCCGCGATCCCGGAGGTCGGCGAGACGCCGAAGGCGATGGTCGAGATCCAGGGCGAGCCCTCGAGCGCCGTCCATGTGCCGTCGGGCTGCCGATTCCACCCGCGGTGCCCGTGGAAGGTGGAGCGGTGCACACACGAAGTCCCGCAGCTCCGTGAGCTGGCGCCCGGCCATTGGGTCGCGTGCCACGAGGCGACCGCCTGAGCCATGACGTTCGCAGCGCCGGCGTCGTTCGCCGACCGGTGCGCGTCGCCGCCGGAGGGTGGGACGGGACGACCCTCAGCGAGCGATCATGACGAGAAGATCCACCGCGTCGCCGTTTCGCAGAAATTCCGCTCGAGCCAAGTAAACCCCACAGCGGGCCGCAGTGCATAGACCACGCCGGTCGCCGCGTCCGGCCGCACCTGGTATTTCGCCTCGTACGCATCGGCAAACCGGGTCAGGGCCGCGCGATCCGTGATTTCCTCGGCGCGGCCCTCCAGGATGGCGACGTCGTTGCCGCTCTCCAGGTGGACGACGGCCGCCGGGGAGGCCGCAAGATTCCGGCCCTTTTGGGACGCGGGGTCCGTCGCGAAGTAGAGCGCATCATCGAGCCAGACCCCCCACACAGGCGCGGCGTGCGGGCGGCCGTCCGGCCGGGTCGTGGCGACCCAATAGTTCCTGGCCCGTACCCACCAGTCGCGCACGGTGTCCCACGGCAACCGATCGCCGCCGTGTCCCGTGACGCCGTAGCTGGGTGGAACCCCGGGGCGGGTAGGGCGGGGGGCTCGCGATCCCCGCGTGGAATCGACCATACGCGACCTCTTCGCGGTGTCGTCCCGCGCGCCGGCGTTACTCTTGAGCGTACCACATGCCGGCGAACACCAGCGCGGTGCCCAGCACTTGAATAGGCGACAGCGATTCGCCGAGCACGAGCCACGCAAGCACGACCGCCGAGATCGGTTCGAGGTACGTGTAGACCATAGCCTGATGGGCGCCCAACTTCTGTACGGCCCGGCCCCACAACGTCATCGCGATCACCATGCCCACCGTGGCACTGTAGAGGAGGCCGAGCCACGCCTGCCAGGAGACGTGCGTCCACGGGAGTTGCGCGACGCGCGGGAGCGCGACCGGGGCAAACAGGAGCGCCGCCGTGCCCATCGACCACGCGGTCGCCCGTATCGTCCCGGCCGACGCGACGAGCCCGCCGATGACGAGACTGTACGACACCCATGCCACGGCGGCACCGAGCGCGAGGGCAGCGCCGAGGATGTGCCGCGCATCCAACGGCGCTCCGTCCGGCCGCGCCATGAATACGATCCCGACGAGACCCGAAACCAGCCCCAGCCAGTGACGCGTCGAGACCCGTTCGCGTCCGTGGACCGCGGCCCAGCCGGCCGTGAACAGCGGCGACGTCGCGAGGAGAATCGCGCTGATCCCGGCGGTCGTGTATTGCAGCCCCGCGTTCAGCAGGATCTGGAACGCAATTTGCGCCGCGCCCACGGCGAGGACGACGCGCCACCGGGGGCGCGTCGACGGCGACTGGGCTGCGCGGCCGGAGAGGGCGCCGAGCGACAGCGCGGCGACGATCGTACGGAGGGAGATGACGTCGATCAGCGGGAGCTCCCGGAGCGCGATCTTCGTCCCCGGGTAGACCCCGCCCCACAGGATCACCGCGAGGAGCGGTTCGATCGCCCAGGTCCTCGATGTGGGTTTCACGCGTCACATCCGATAAGACGGTGTGGCTCTGGAGCGGTGAGTGCACTGTATCAGAGTCTGTTGCCGCGTGTCAAAGCGGCGGGTGCGTGCGGGTCAACGCCCGAACAGCCAGCCGCCGTTCACGTGGAGCACCTCGCCTGTGACAAACGAGGCCTCGGGTGACGCCAGGTACTGGACGGCGGCGGCGATATCCGCAGGACGCCCGGCCCGCCCCATGGGTGTTTGCGCGACGGCCCGCTGTTTCCGCTCCTCGGTCATGCGATCCCCGAAGAACTGGGTGTCCAACACGAGGCCCGGCGCCACGGCGTTCACGGTGATCCCCTGCGGTCCCAGCTCTTGCGCGAGCGCGTAGGTCAATCCGACGACGCCGGCTTTCGCAGCGGAGTACATGTCCCCTCCGCCGCGGAACGCCGCGATCGAGCTGACGGTGATGATGCGGCCGCCCGGTCGCCGCAGCCATGGGTGCAGCGCGTGGAGCATGAGGTAGGTGCCGATCAAGTTCGTGTCCACCGTGCGCCGGGCGTACGCCGCCGCCTCATGCAGGCTCGCGCCCGGCCCGAGGGACCCGGCCCCGCCGGCGTTGGTGACGAGGACGTCTCCCACGTCCGAGACGTGAGCACGGAGCCAGGCGACGGTTTCCTCGACTTGCTCCGGCGCGGCGACGTCGCATGTCCGCCACGCGATCGCGCCCGACGACTGCGCCGAGAGCTCGGCTGCCGTTTCGGCGAGGACGCGCTCGCGCCGCCCGACGATCACGACGGTGTCGCCGCGGGCGGCAAACGCGGCGGCGATCGCCCGCCCGATTCCCGTCCCACCGCCTGTTACGACGACGATGCGGCCGGCCATGGTGTGCCTCCTTCTCTCCGTTCTGTGGTGTGAAGCGTCAGCGCCGGCGAGTGCCGCCTCGGAATGAGCGCGCGGTCTTCACTGTCCCCGACCGGATCGCCGTGTTTAATTTGATACTCAAGGTAATTATACTTTGAAAGTCAAGTTATTTTTGCTACACTGCGGGCATGGCCGAAGTGCGGAAGAAAGCGGCGGCACGCCTGGCCTCCCGGGATTCGGTGGATCGCGAGCTCGCCGCGTGGCTCGCCGAGCTGCCTGGCATCGACCCGCTGGTCGAGGCAGTGCGGATGCGTCTGCTCCGCTTGGGGCGGCAATTGGAGCGCAGCTTGGCCGAAACGGCCCGGGCGCATGGGATGACCCTTGGGGATTGGGAGACACTGTCGATCCTCTGTCGATCCGGCCGTCCGTATCAGCTCAGCCCGGGCCGCCTCGCGCGCAGTCTCGGCGTGACCGCCGGCACGATGAGCGTTCGGATTGAGCGGCTCGTGCGGGCCGGTCTGGTGAAACCGGCGGCGAGCGGTGACGACGCACGCGGACGGCCCGTGCGGCTGACCGCGGCGGGGCATCGGGTCTGGCGCCGGGCGACGGACGCGCGGACCCGCCTGGAGGCGGCGCTCATCGGAGAGACACTTGGTCCAAACGCTCTCCACACGCTCAACGCGTTGCTACGCCGGCTGATGGTCCGGTTCGAGGCCAGGTTTGGCGCACCACCGTTGCGCGGCGAGCTCGAGCGATAGGCGCCGCCGAGCGGCAAAGAGGGGAATCCCCCCGCACGTCAAATCAACGCACACCGTAGCAAGGGCGGCACCAGGAGGTGCAGGGGGATGCGAACGGTTGCGGTCGTGCTCGCAATCGTGTGTCTCGTGGTCATCTCGCCGGTCGCGCAAAACGTCGGCGCCCAACCGGCGACGATCAAGCTCGGGGCCGTGATCCCGCTCACCGGTCGATACGCGGGTGGCGGTGCGCAGGTCCAGGCCGGATACCAGATTGCGATCGATGACATCAACGCGCACGGCGGGGTGCAGGTGGGCGGGCGGCGGATGCCGCTGGCGCTGACAGTGCTCGACGATCAGTCTGATCCCACCAAGACCGTCAGCCAGTTCGAAGTGCTCGCGTCCCAGGGCTCGGTCACGTTTCTCGGCGGGTTCGGCAGCGATCTCCACGCGGCCGCGGCGGCGGTGGCGGAAAAGAACAAGATTCCCTATTGCGGTGTGGCGTTCGCGCTCCACGCCGTGCACGAACAGGGGTTCAAGTATCTCTTCTCTCCGTTCCCGAAGTCGCCGGAGCTCGGCAACGAAACCTACCGGTTCCTCAACGCCAGCATCCCGGCCGGGCAGCGGCCGGTGCGCGTCGCGATCTTCCAGGAGCGCACGGACTGGGGCCGCGAGCTCGGCAACATCTGGACCGCCCGTTCCCGGGAGTACGGGTACCAGGTGGTGCTGCGCGCCGACTACACGCCGCTGACGCGGGACCTGTCCGACATCATCCTGCGCGCGAAGAGCGCGGGGGCGGACGCCCTGTTTACGCTTCCGGCGCCGCCGGACGGCATTACCATGATCAAACAGATGAAGGAACTCGACTTCGCGCCAAAGGTCATCGTGATGATCCGCGCGGCCGACGCGGTCACGTGGACCCAGGCGCTGGGCAAGGACGGCGACGGCGTGCTGTTGATGCCGGGCTGGCACCACGACGTGCGGTTCCCCGGTGTGCAAGAGCTCAACGCCAAGCACCAGCAGCGCTTCGGCCGGCCCGCGGACGTGATCGTGGGGCCCGCTTACGCGTGTGTGCAGATCGTCGCGAATGCGATCCAGCGCGCCGGCAAGCTCGACCCGACGGCTATCCGCGACGCCATGGCCGCGACCAACATGCAGACCGTCGAGGGACCGGTGCGGTTCCGGCCGGACGGGACGGGAATCGTCCCGACCATCATCGTGCAGTGGCAGGCCGGCCAGCAGCAGTTGGTGTGGCCCAAGAACCTCGGCGGGGTGCCCTTCGTGTATCCGCTGGCGCCCTGGCGTGCCCGGTAGCCGCATCGCGCTGCTCGAGGTCGAGGCGCTCTCCAAGATGTTCGGCGGCCTCCGCGCCGTCGACCGTCTGTCCTTCGTCGTCGGAGAGGGCGAGATCGTCGGGCTCCTCGGCCCGAACGGATCGGGGAAGACGACCACATTCAACTTGGTGGCGGGCGCCCTTCGGGCGGACGCCGGCGAGATCCGGTTCGCGGGACGCCGGATCACCCGATCGGCGCCGAGCCTGCGCGCGCAGCTCGGCATCGCCCGGACGTTTCAACTCGTCCGGATGTTCCCGAACCTCACCGTCCTCGAGAACGTCCTCGTCGGCCGTCTCTACGGCCGAGACCGGGTGGCCTCGCCGGTCCAGGCCCGGACGGAGGCGCTCGCGCTCCTGGAACTCGTGGGGATCGGGCAGAAGCGTGACGTCCCCGCGGCCGACCTCACCCTGGGGGAGCGCAAGCGGCTCGAGATCGCGCGGGCCCTCGCCACCAGGCCGCGCCTCGTGTTGCTCGACGAGCCGGCGGCGGGGCTGACGCCGCGCGAGGTGGATGCCGCCATCGCGCTGTTCCGGCAGATCCGAGCGCAGGGGACCGCGATCGCGCTGGTCGAGCACAACGTCCGCGCCGTCCGCGCGCTCTGCGACCGCGTGGTCGTCCTGCACGCGGGGAAGCAGATCGCGGAGGGGACGCCGGAGCACGTGTTCGCGCACGCGGCGGTCGTGCAGGCCTATCTTGGCCGGCGCTGACGGCGCCGCGATTCCGGCGCTCCCCACGTCATGAGCATCCTCGCCCAAAACCTGATCTTCGGTACGCTGGTCGGCGGCCTGTACGGGCTTGCCGCCGTCGGGCTGTCGCTCGTCTTCGGCGTGCTCAAGATGCTGAACGTCGCCCACGGCGAGTTGCTCATGCTCGGCGGCTACGTCGCGTTCTGGTTGTTCACGCTCTTTCGGATCGATCCGTTTGTGTCGATCGTCCCGAGCGCGCTCGCGCTGTTCGTGGTTGGGGTCGTGCTGTATCGGCTGTTGTTCGCGCGCCTCGTGTTCGTCCCGGACGAGACGAAGTTGAAGAACTCGATCCTCATCGGCTTTGGCGTGAGCCTGGTACTGCAAACGCTTGTCCTCATCGCCTGGACGGCGGACGAACGGGCGGTGACAACCGCGGGCGCGGGCGCGGTCCTCGAGGTCGGCGGCGTGGTGGTGCCGCTCGTGCGCCTCGGCGCCCTCGCCGTGGCGTTTCTCACGCTCGGCGGACTGCACCTTTTTCTGCAGCACGCCCGGCTGGGCCGGGCCATCCGGGCGACGGCCGACGATGTCGAAGGCGCGTACCTCGTTGGGGTCCCGGTGCCGGCCGTGTTCCTCCTGGCGTTCGGCCTGGGGAGCGCGCTGGCCGGCATCGCCGGGGCGCTCGTGAGCACGACGGACGCGGTGAGCCCGTCGATCGGCCTGAGCTGGACGCTCAAGGCGCTGATCGTCGTTGTTCTCGGCGGGGTCGGGCACATGTTCGGAACGTTCGTCGCCGGCGTGTTCCTTGGCGTCGCCGAGTCCGCGAGCGGGTTCCTGCTCGGCAACGCGTACCGGGAAGTCATGGGCCTCGTGCTGTTCCTGCTCGTCCTCAGCCTGCGGCCCCAGGGGTTGTTCGCAAGGGAGTGACGATGCGGCCGTCCACGCTCCTGACCGGCCTTGGCCTGGTGTGCGGTGGCACGGCCGTCGCCCTGGTGCCGGTGTTGACCGCGAATCAGGCGATCTTGTCCTGGGGGTTCCTGGTGCTGCTGTACGCCGCTTTGGCACAGAGCTGGAACCTGCTGGGAGGGTTCGCCGGCCAGGTCAACCTCGGCCACGCGGCGTTTTTCGGTCTCGGGGTGCTGGTGACGCGGACGCTGTGGCTCGGCGGCACCCCGATCGCCGTCGCGCTGCTCGCAGGCACCTGTGCGGCGACCGCGGCGGGTGTTGTCGTCGGCGCGCCCTCGCTGCGACTCCGCGGCCCGTACTTCGCGATCGGGACCCTTGCGGTCGCGGAGATTCTCCGGATCACCGTGGGCAACGCCCTGCCGGACGTGTCGACCCTTCCGGCGAGATCCCTTGCCGCCTACACCCTGGCGCCGCGGTACTATCTCGCCATGCTCGTCATGGTCCTGGTGACGGGGGCCGCGTGGTGGCTGACGTCGTCGCGCTTCGGGCACGGCGTCGTTGCGGTTCGGGAGGACGAGGCCGTGGCCGAAGCGATCGGCGTCGACGCGTTCCGCCACAAGCTCTGGGTGTTCGCGCTCAGCAGCTGCTTCGCGGGGATGGCCGGCGGGGTGTTCGCATACTACCATCTCAGCTTCTACCCGGCGCTGGCGTTCGGACCGCTGTGGACATTTGATCCGCTGGTGATCGTCTACCTCGGCGGTGTGGGCACGGTGTGGGGCCCGCTGATCGGCGCGGTGTTCTTTCTGGTGTTGCAGGAGGCCCTCTCGCTGCAGGTCGGCGAGCTCCACCTTCTCGTCTTTGGGGTCTTGTTCATCGCCGTGGTGATCGCGCTGCCGGGCGGATTCGTCGAGGCGCTGCGCGGGCTCCGGCGGTCGGGGATGCGCGCGCTGCGGACGGGCGCCGGGGCCGGGTCCCAGCCGCCGTCCTAACGGCGTCGGGGGCGTCGGAGAGGCGCCGGAAGGACCGGTCCCCAGGGTGTCGAAGAGCCGCCTCATCCCTCGGGATGGCGGATGGCGTGATCCCGCCCGCGTCCGAGCTGGGTGGTGGGCGTCGGCCGGCGTCCACCGCGTTCTCAGGAGGCACCCGCATGGCGACCGTTCATCGAGCCGATCACGTCGGCAGTTTCCTGCGTCCACCCGAATTGCTGGAGGCCCGCCGTGACGCGGTCGACCCGGAGCGCCTCCGGGCTCTCGAGGACGGTCAGATCCTGCGCGTGCTCGCGAAGCAGCAGGCGCTGGGGTTCGACGTCTTCACCGACGGCGAGCTGCGCCGGCGGAACTTCATGAGCGACTTTACCGACGCCGTCGCGGGGTTCGACCTCGGGGACGCCGTCGACCGGGCGTGGCGCTCCGGCGGTCCCGCCGCCGCCGTGAGCAGCGTCACCGGCATCGTCACCGAGAAGCTCAGTGCACGGCGGCGTCTCACCGGGCACGAACTGCCGTTTCTGCGCGAGCATTGCCCCGGGGCGATCAAGATTACGCTGCCGAGCGCGACCCAGTTCCCCGCGATCGCGTACAAGCGCGGGATCACCGACGCCGTCTACCCGAGCCCGTCCGATCTGCTCTGGGACATCGTGGCCATCATGAAGCAGGAAACGGCGGCGCTCGCCGCCGAGGGCGTCCCGTACATCCAGATCGACGCCCCCCGCTACAGCTACTACGTCGATCCCAAGTGGCGGCAGTTCATCCAGAGCGAGATGAAGATGGATCCGGACACAGCACTCGACGAGGCGATCCGCGCGGACAACGCGTGCTTTGCGGCGGCGCGTCGCCCGGGCGTCACACTGGCGATTCACCTCTGCCGCGGGAACAACCGCAGTCACTGGTACGCGGAGGGCGGGTACGATCCGATCGCGGAGAAGCTGTTCGGCACGCTAGCAGTCGACCGGTTCCTCCTCGAGTACGACGACGAGCGCTCCGGCACGTTCGCCCCGCTGCGGTTCATCCCCCGCGGCAAGACCGTCGTACTGGGGCTCGTGAGCAGTAAGCGGCCGCAACTCGAGTCCAAGCGAGACCTGGTCGCCCGGATCGAGGAGGCGGCGCGCTACGTGCCGCTCGACTCCCTGGCGCTGAGCCCGCAGTGCGGCTTCGCGTCCACGATGGAGGGCAATCTGCTCTCCGAGGACGACCAGTGGGCGAAGCTCCGGCTCGTCGCGGACACGGCGCGAGAGGTCTGGCGCTAACCTGTGGAGAAAGTCGAGCCGCGCGTGACCTCGAGGCGCGCGCAGAGGGGTGGGGCAGACACGATGGCGTCCGCTCGGCGTCGCGGCATCCCGACGGACACGCGGTTCGACGCGGGGAAACGGGTGCGGACAGAGGTGCTCGGCGCGGACCACGTCGCCCGGTCGGAAGTCCGACAAACGCCCCTCGACGCGGACTTCCAGCGGTTCATCACGGAGGTCGCCTGGGGTTCCGTCTGGGCCCGTCCTGATCTTGACCGGCGCACGCGGAGCCTCGTGACGATCGCGATCCTGGCGGCCCTGGGCCGCCGCGAAGAACTGGCGCTCCACTTCCGCGCCAGCCGCAACGTCGGCGTCGAGCCAGCCAAGATCACCGAGGTGTTGCTGCACGTGGCCGCCTACGCGGGGATCCCTGCCGCGAACACGGCGTTCGCGGTGGCCAAAGCAGAGTTGGAGCCGTCGGCCCGGGCGCGGCCGGCGACCCGGCGGTCAGGGGCGAGGGCGCGTCGATGACGCCGATCGGAAGAGATGCGGAGGTGTTTCCGCCGTACCTGTACGAGGCATATCGGGCCACGATCCGCCGGTCGCCGTACGAAACGCTGGTGGAGTTCCGTCCGACGCTCTCGGAGCTCACCGGGCCGGGCCCGGCGGTCAGTGCCGTGACGCCCGAGGATGCTGACCTCACGCGTAACGCCGGTACCGGCGGCGAGGCGATCGGCGAGCGCATCATCGTCACCGGCCGCGTGTTCACCGGTGACGGCGAGCCCGTCCCCAATACGCTGGTCGAGGTCTGGCAGTGCAACGCGGCAGGACGCTACCGTCACCGCGTCGACCAGCACGGTGCACCGCTCGACCCCAACTTCCTGGGCATCGGGCGGTGCCTCACGGACGCCGAGGGCGCGTACCGGTTCACGACGATCAAGCCGGGCGCGTATCCGTGGGAGAACCACGAGAACGCGTGGCGGCCGGCGCACATCCATTTCTCCTTGTTCGGGCCCTCGTGGCTGTCGCGCCTGATCACGCAGATGTACTTCCCCGGGGATCCGCTGCACGCGCTCGATCCGATCATGAACTCGATCCCGACTGCGGAGGCGCGGGCGCGCCTCGTCGCCGCGTATGCCCACGACGTCACGCGGCCGCGCTGGGCGCTCGGGTATCGGTTCGACGTCGTGCTGCGGGGCCCCAAAGCGACGCCGTTCGAGCCCTTCGAGCCGGCCGCGCGCGCGGGGCGATGACGGTCCGCGGCCTGACCCCGTCCCAAACCGTGGGGCCGTTTTTCCACGGGATCGTCGGAGGCGGCGCGAACGTGCTGGTCACGCCCGAGACCGAGGGAGACCGAGTCCGGGTCGAGGGGCGGGTGTACGACGGCGACCGCGCGCCGGTGTGCGACGCGATCGTGGAGATTTGGCAGGCGAACGCCCGAGGGCGCTACCGGCACCCGGCCGACCGGCGGTCGGTGCCGCTCGACCCGGCCTTTGTCGGGTTCGGACGCGCCGCGACCGACGATGCCGGCGCGTACTGGTTCGAGACCGTGAAGCCCGGCCTCGTGCCGTTCACCGCGGAGACGTGGCAGGCGCCTCACATCAACGTCGCGGTCTCCGCGCGCGGCCTCCTCAACCACCTGCTGACGCGGATCTACTTCGAGGACGAGCCGGGAAACCTCGAGGATCCGATCCTGCAACGAGTTCCCGAGCACCGGCGACGCAGCCTGGTCGCCGCGCGTGGGGCGACCGGCGGCCATGTCGTCTACCGCTTCGACATCGTGCTCCAGGGCGACGCGGAGACGGTCTTCTTCGATCTGTGACGTCCTCCCCCGGCCCGCGCCGCGGGGATTTCCTCGTGATGGGAGGTCGCGCAGCGTGGCGGATGTGGTGCCGCGTGGAACAGGTCGCCACTTCTCCGGGGGCCTGACGCCCGCGGTGTTCCCGCGATCCCGGCCGCGGCATCATGTAGGCCGGCGGAGCCCGGCGTGGTCCCTGGGGTGACCGATCTCGGCGAGGCGATGTTCGCGTCGCCGGAGCTGTCGCGTTTGTTCTCGGCCCCGGCGCACCTGCAGCGAATGCTCGATGTCGAGGCCGCGCTGGCGCGCGCCGAGGCGCGCGCGGGGCTGATCCCTGCCGACGCGGCCGCCGCGATCGCCGCCTGCTGTCGGCTCGATCTGTTCGACGTCGAGGCGGTGTACCGGGACGCGGTGCTGGCCGCCTCTCCCGCGGTGCCTCTCGCGCGCATGCTGACCGCGCTCGTCGGCGGCGAGGCGGGCCGCTTCGTCCATTGGGGCGCCACGAGCCAGGACGTGATCGACACCGCCGCGGTGCTGCAGATGCGCGACGGCCTTCGCCACGTGACCGCGCGGATGTTGGACGTCGCGTCGGCGTGCGCCGCCTTGGCGGAGCGGCACCGGCGGACGCCGATGGTCGGCCGAACGCTCCTGCAGCAGGCCGTGCCGATCACGTTCGGGCTGAAGGCGGCGCGTTGGCTCGGGCTGGTGACGCGCTCGGCGGAGCGGCTGGCCAGGCTGCGGGTGCGTACCCTCGCCGTTCAGTTCGGCGGCGCGGCGGGCACGCTCGCGTCGCTCGACCGGAACGGCGTCCGCGTCATGGAGTTGCTGGCCGCGGAATTGGGGCTCGCGGTGCCCGAGCTTCCGTGGCACGCCGAGCGCGACCGGATCGCGGAGGTCGCCGCCTCGCTCGGTATCGCCGCGGGGGCGATGGCGAAGATCGCGACCGATGTGGCGCTGCTCGCGCAGACCGAGGTCGGGGAAGTGGCGCCCGCGCCGGGGGAGGCGGGCCGCTCCTCCGCGATGCCCCACAAGCGCAACCCGGTGGACGCGACCGCCGCGCTCGCCGCCGCGCGGCTCGCGATCGGCGTCGTGCCCGTGATCTTTCACGCGATGGCGCAGGAGCACGAGCGCGCAGTCGGCGGCTGGCAGGCGGAGTGGCGGGCGGTGCCCGAGCTCTTTCGGTTCACCGGGGGCGCGGTGGAGGGAGTCGCCCGCGCGCTGCGCGTCCTCGCCGCCGCCCCCGGCCGGATGGCGGCGAACCTGGCGCTGACGGGCGGGTTGATCATGGCGGAGGCGCTGACGATGGCGCTTGCACCGCACGTGGGGCGGGACGCGGCGTACCGGCTCGTGCAGGCCGCCTGCGATCGCGCCGCCGGGACCGGCGCCGACCTCCGTACCGTCGCCGCGCAAGACGAGCGGATTCGCGCGGCACTCACTCCGGACGCGATGGCGCGGGCGTTCGACGCATCCGAGTACCTCGGGAGCGCCGAGGCGTTTATCGATCGGGCGCTGGCGCACCATCGGACGGTGCAGGCGGCGGAGGCCGGCGGGGCGTAGCGATGCGTACCCAGGTGGGCATCGTGGGAGCGGGGCCCTCAGGGCTGCTGCTCTCGCATCTGCTCCATCTGCGCGGGATCGAATCCGTCGTCGTGGAGATCCGAAGCCGGCAGTACTGCGAGACCCGCATTCGCGCGGGGGTGCTCGAGCAGGGCACGGCGGATCTCCTGTCGGCGTCGGGCGTGGGCGCGCGCATGGCGCGCGAAGGACTCGTGCACCACGGCATCGTGCTGCGTTTCGGCGGTCGCGATCATCGGATCGACCTGAGCGGGCTCACCGGCGGGCGGACGATCACCGTATACGGCCAGCACGAGGTCGTGAAGGATCTGATCGCGGCCCGCCTGAGCGCGGGCGGCGGCATCTTTTTCGATGTCCAGGACGTCGAGGTGCTCGACGTCGACACGCCCGCACCGCGGATCCGCTTTGACCGCGGCGGGGTGGCCCAGGACCTTCGGTGCGACTTCATCGCCGGGTGCGACGGGTTTCACGGGGTCTGCCGCCCGACGGTACCGGCCGGCGTGCTCACGGCCTACGAGCACACGTTCCCGCTCGCCTGGCTCGGTATTCTCGCCCAGGTGCCGCCCGCGTCCGATGAGCTGATTTACTCGAGCCACGAGCGCGGGTTCGCGCTCCTCAGCATGCGGTCGCCGGAATTGTCTCGCCTCTACCTGCAGTGCGCTCCGGACGAGGACATCAACGGGTGGTCGGACGAGCGGATCTGGGACGAACTGCGGCGGCGGTTCGAGCGGGACGATGCCTGGACGCTCAGGGACGGACCGGTGGTGCAGAAGGGGATTACCGCGATGCGCAGCTTCGTCGTCGCGCCGATGCAGTACGAACGTCTCTTCCTCGTAGGCGACGCCGCGCACATCGTGCCGCCGACGGGCGCCAAGGGGCTCAATCTCGCGGCCGCCGACGTCGCGGTTCTCGCTCGGGCGCTCGAGACATTCTACACAACGGGGCGGACCGATCTCTTGGCGCGCTATTCCGACGTCTGCCTGCGACGCGTGTGGAAGGTGCAGCGGTTCTCGTGGTGGATGACGTCGATGCTCCACCGGTCCAGCGATGGGGAGTTCTTCGACCGGCTCCACCGCGCCGAGCTCGATTACATCACCGGCTCCCGGGCCGCGTCGACGGCGCTCGCCGAGAACTACGTCGGCCTGCCGTTCGACGACGACTGACGGGGCGCCCGGTCACCGCCGTCCGCGGCCTGGGGTTCGCGCGGCCTCACCGCGCTCGACGCTCTCGGGCCAGACCGACGGTGGGACGAGCGCGACCCCTTCCATAAGACGCCGCGCGGTCCTGCGGGTGATCACCCGGTCGACGAGCCATTCGCCGTCGCGCCGCCGGACCTCGGCGCCAACTTCGATGACCCCCGACGGGTGGCCGATCCTCAGCGTCCGCGCTCCTGGGTCACCGGGGCGCGCGGCCGCGTGGACGAGCGTGCCCTCGACGTGGGCGGCGACGGCGGTGCAGATCGCGCCGGTCAACGCGTACGTCCGGTGCAGCCGCCCCATGGTCATGATGCGGCCGACGAGGTCGATGTCGTCCGCGGCGACCTGGTCCCCGCGGACGGACGTGTATGCTGCGGGCGGGGAGACGAACGCGACTTTCGGCACGCCCGGGCTCGTCGCGGTCGCGTCCTCTGGCGTCGTGGCGAGGCCGAAGCGGACCGCGGCGTGGGCGCGGACCGCCTCGATCTTCGCCAGCATCGCCGGATCGCGGTCGACTTGGTCCGGCAGTTCCGGTCCGCGAAGTCCGAGATCGGCGGGGCGCAGGAACACCACGGGGTTCGCGGCGTCGACCAGCGACACGGTGACCGGCCCAACTCCCGGCACGTCCAGGGACTCGACCGGCAGACGGGTCGGGAGCAGGTGGCCCGTCATCGCCCCGGCCGGGTTGATGAACTCCAACTGAATCATGGCGCCGGTGCCCGGTACGCCGTCGATCGCAAGATCGCCCTCGACCTGCGGGGCTCCATCGTCGGTGGGCACGCGCGCGACGATGAGCTTGCGGGTGTTCGTTTGCCAGATGCGGACCGTGGTCACGGGGTCGGTGGCCCGCACGAGTCCCTCCTCGATGGCAAAGGGGCCGACGGCGGACGAGATGTTGCCGCAGTTGCCGCCGTAGTCGATGAGCGGTGACGTGACGCCGACCTGGCCGAAGGTGTAATCCACGTCCGCGTCGGGGACGGAGGCGGGGCCGATGATCGCGGTCTTGCTCGTGACGGACGTGGCGCCGCCGAGGCCATCGATTTGCCGGCCGTAGGGATCCCCGCCCCCGAAGATCTTCAGGATGACCCGGTCTCTGGTCTCGGCGTCTCGCGGGAGGTCGGCTTCGTGGAAGAACACTGCCCGACTCGTTCCGCCCCGCATCACGACCGCTCGGACGCGTCGCTGCATGCGACCGTCACCTCCGTGGATCCGTGGCACGTCCGGAACCGCGTCGCACGAATCGTCGTGTCGCATTATAGCACGGCGCCTTTGGGCGAGAACGTCGCTCGCATCTCCGGGGTCGCCGCCCGTGCGCCCGCGGGGCAGGAATCTGCCCGGGGTCTGCGAACGGAAGACAGGGTGATCTGCACTGTGTTGCGCATTATGCAACAACGCGCACCGCCATCTGGGCCGCAACCGGCGGGGCGTGAAGGAGGAGATTCGCGTTGACGACCGCCCCACGTGGCCGCGCCGCCGTGGGCTCGTGGCCGGGTCCGGCCATGGACCCGGCGCGCCGGCGATGACCGGCGCCGAGACCATCCGGCGGATCGCCGCGGCCGCACGAAGCGGCCCGTGGCCCGCCGACGCCATCGTCGCCGCGACGACCCACGTGCTGGACACCGTGGGGGTCGCCATCGCCGGGGCGCGCACCGATCACGCGGGCGCGGTGCGTCGCGTGGTGCAGGCCGTCGGCGGTCGCGGTCGCGCGACCGTGATCGCGGGACGCCGCACCACGGATCCCGTGAGCGCGGCCTGCGCGAACGCCGTGGCCGCGCACAGCATCGACCTCGACGACGGACACCTGTGGATCCACCCTGGCGCGGTGGTCGTGCCCGCCGCGTTCGCGTGCGCCGAGTCGGAGGGCGCGAGCGGCGCGGCGTTCATCGGCGCCGTCGTCGGCGGATATGCAGTCGCGGTGTGGCTGAGTCAACTAGCCGGGCGCGCCCACCGCGAGCGCGGGTACCACCCGACCGGCACGTGCAACACCGTGGCAGCAGCGGTCGCCGCGGGGCTCGCGCTTGCGCTCTCGGACGCGCAGATTGTGGACGCTGCACACCTGGCGTGCACGCAGGCGGCCGGGCTGGCGCAGTATCGCGCCGACGGGGCGCCCACCAAGCACCTCCACGCCGGTCTGGCCGCGAGGAACGGCGTCCACGCCGCCCTCCTCGCGCGGGAGGGGCTGCGCGGTGCGCGGGATAGCGTCGACGGCCGGTTCGGGTTTCTGGCGACGCTCGGCGGCGAGGGCGGTCAGCAGCGGTCAGACCTCGCCGACCGGCCCTGGCTCGCGCTGCTGGAATGCTACATCAAGCCCTATCCGGCGTGCCGTCAGGCGCACGGTGCCATCGACGCGGCGCTTGCAATCCGCGGTGCGACCTCGGTGAATCCCGAGCGCGTCGCAGCGGTGGAGGTCGAGACCTACGAGTACGCGTTCCAGGAGTGGCTGGTCACGACGGAGCCGCGTGACTCCGCGCTCGCTGCTCAACTGAACATTCCGTTTTGCGTCGCGTCCGCGCTGCTCGACAACGCCCTGACCCTGGAGAGCTTCGCGGCACCTGCCCGCGAGCGGCCGACCGTCCGGGCTCTGGCGCGGCGCGTGCGCGTGTCGGCAAACGCCGCGTTTACGTCTCACCATCCCGCGATGATGCAGTCCCGCGTAACCGTCCGTTTTCAGGATGACACGGCGCGGAGCACGCAGGTGCGTTGGCCGAGCGGATCGCCGCAGAATCCGATCGCCCCCGATGCGCTGACGGCGAAATTTCTTGGGTTGCTCGGCGGCGACGCCGACCGACTGCACGCCCGGAGGTTCATCGACATGGTCCGGGGCGTGGATCGGGCCGCGCGCGTCACGGCCGTCGGCCGGTGGCTCCGGCGATGGACCTCCCCGGGCTCCACCGCACGGACGGCGGGACCGATCGCCGACCCGGTCCGCGCCGGCACGGCCAGGGGGGCGTCATGATTCGCGGGCCTGCGGACGGCAGTACCCGCGTGCGGACGACGGGCATTCGGTTCGTGACTGGCGGTCTGTTGGCGCGCCCCGGCGGCCGGGCGGGCGCGTTGGCAGCCCTGTCCGCCGCGGTCGACGCTGTCCGCGCGACGCCGGCGTGGGACACCTTCTCGCGCCACGACGGGCACGTCGACCCGTCCTTCGACGCGCCCGTCGTCCAGTCGGATCTGGCGAAAGCGACCGCCGCGACAAGCGACATCGCCACGCGCGCGGCGCACGCGAGGGCGTAACCGGGGGGGAAAGGGACCGATGGCGCTACGCGGCAAGTGGGCCCTGGTCACCGGCTCCGGCCGAAACATCGGGGCGGCCGTGGCGGACGCACTGGCGCGCGAGGGCGTCAACGTGGTGGTCAACGTGCGCGCGGCGCGTGCGGAGGGCGAGGCCGTGGTGAACGCGCTCACCGGCCGGGGCGTCGACGCGTGCCTGGTCGTCGCCGACGTCTCCAACCCGGACCAGGTCCGGGCGCTCGGGCGCGAGGTTCTCGAGCGCACCGGCGGAATCGACATCCTGGTCAACAACGTCGGGATCGCCCCGATGCACCGTCTTCGCGAAACGACCGACGAACAGTGGGATCTCATACTGCGGACGAGCCTGTTCAGCGCCTTCTATTGTGTTCGCGAACTCGTCGATGCCATGGTCGGACGGCGGTGGGGCCGCATCGTCAACGTCGGAGGGCAGGCGGGCCTTCGGGGCACGAAATACAAGTCGGCGAACGCCGCGGCGAAGGGCGGCCTGGTCGGATTCACGCGCGCCGTGGCGAACGAGTTCGCGGAGTTCGGGATCACGTGCAACCACGTGGCGCCCGGTCTTCTCGAGCGGAGCCACGAACGGCCGTACTACGACGACGAAACGGGGGCGCTCGACCCCGAGTTCCGCCGTCGATGGCTGGACCGGGTCCCGGCGGGACGGCCCGGTAGCGCCGAGGAGGTCGCGGCCGTGTGCGCCTTCCTCTGTTCCGAAGCCGCCGGCTACGTGACGGGCCAGACGATTCTCGTGAACGGCGGCATGATGTTTGTATGAGGCGGCGATGCGCCCCCGCCGACATCACCGAGCCGCTGGACGTGACAGCGTGACCGCCATCCGGTCGATCGCCAAGGCCGGTCAGTTGCTGGCGCTGTTTTCGTCCGAACACCCGGTGATCCGCGTCGGCGAGGCGAGCCGGCGGCTGGGCCTGACGCGCAGCACGGTCTCGCGTCTGTTCTCCACGCTCGCCGGCGCCGGCATCGTGGCGCTGGACGAATCCGGGGTGGGGTACCGCCCCGGGCCGCGCGTGCTCGCGCTCGCGCAGCTCGCGACGGGATGGATGAGCCTGCGCGGCGTCGCGCTGCCGGTGATGCGGGAGCTCGTGAGCTCGACGCGGGAGACCGTGGGGCTGCACATTCGCTCGGGCGACCATCGGGTCTGCATCGAGGTCGTCCCGAGCCCGCAGGAGTTGCGCTGGGTCGCCGCGCTCGGCGTGCCGCTGCCGCTGCACGCGGGGTCGGCCGGGAAGGTTCTGCTCGCGCACGCGCCGGCGGACGATCTCGACCGCTACCTGCGCGCCGGCCTGCGGGCGCTCACGGCGCACACGATCACGGATGCTCGGAAGTTCCGCGCTGAACTGGCGCGCGTCCGCCGGGCCGGCTATGCGGTCAGCGTCGATGAGCGTGCCGTGAACGTGTCGGGGGTCGCGGCGCCGGTGCGCGACGCGCTGGGCACGGTGATCGCGGTTCTGGCATGCGCCGGACCGACCTCCCGGTGGACGCGGCGCGCGATGGAACGGGCGGCGCCGGCGGTCGTCGCCGCGGCGGACCGCATCTCGCGCACGCTAGGATACCGTGCATCGCGGCCGACATCTAGTACCAGGAAGGGGTGCGCATGAAGATCATCGCGATCGACGCCTACCTCGTCGAGGTGCCGTACAAGACGCCCTACACCATCTCGCCGGGCACGGTGCGAAAGGCCCGCCGGGTCCTCGTCGAGGCGCGCAGCGACACGGGTGTGACCGGGATCGGGGAGACCGGCGTCACGGTGCCCGAGCGCGGCGGCGAAACGGTGGAGGCGATCGTGTCCTCGATTCGCTCATACTTTGCGCCGCTGCTGCTCGGCCGCGACCCGCATGACGTCGCGGGGGCGATCGCGGCGCTGGAGCGCGCGAACTGGGGTCGGACGGGGTTCCTGTGCGCCAAGTGCGGCGTGGACAACGCCCTGTTTGATCTGTTGGGCCACGCGTACGGTATTCCCGTCTACAAGCTCCTGGGCGGCGCGTTTCGCGACCGGGTCTCGGTGTCGCGCAGCCTGAGCATCGGCACGCCGGCCGCGGTCGCCGCCGACGCGCTTCGGAAGAAGGCCGACGGGTACGCATGCCTTACCGTGAAGGCCGGGTTTGATCCGCGCGCGGATCTCGAGTGCGTGGCCGCGGTCCGCGACGCGGTCGGGACGGACTATCCGCTCGAGGTGGACGTGAACGGCGGATACACTGCGGACGTCGCGGTGCCGGTGCTGCGCCGCATGGAACAGCGCTACCACATTCGGGCGGTGGAGCAGCCGTGCGCGTGGTGGGACTTTGACGGGATGGCCAAGGTCGCCGACGCGCTGGAGATCCCGGTGATCGCGGATGAGAGTGCGTGGACGCCGCCGGACGTGATCCGGCTGGCCCGCGAGCGGGCGGCCGACGTCGTCTGCATCAAGGTGATCAAGAACGGCGGCTTCTACCTCTCGCGAAAGATCGCCGAGACCGCCGAGGCCGCCGGCCTCCCCGTAACGCTCGGCAGCAAGCACCCGCTCGGGCCGGGCACGGCGGCGATCCTGCACTTTGCCGCCGCCCTGCCCAACCTGTCCGAACCGGTTGGATACGGGACGCCGCGCGAGCGACTCGCGGACGACATCATCACGCACGACATCGAGATGATCGACGGCATCGTGGCGGTGCCCCAGGGCCCCGGCCTCGGGGTGACCCTGGATCCCGGCAAAGTGGAGCGTTACCGGTGCTCCTAGCGGCCGGTCGCCGAGTGCCACGGCCGTGCACGGGTGGAGCGCGGAGCCTGCCCGCATCCGGACGTTCGCGACGCGCACCGCCCCAACATGGCGTGGGAGGCTCCCGCCGGGGCGACGGGCACGGCCCGCAGCAGGCCGTCGCACCGCCGGCGGTACGCACGAGAGGTGGCACGGGAGCAGGTGGGGGCCGCGCCCGCGCCGGAGAGGCGGGATGCGCGTGAGGCACAGGGAGGAGGACTGGACCATGGATCGAGTGTTGTCGTTTCTGCCGGTTCCTGATCGGCCGGGGAAGCCGCGCGACACCGGGATCACGATCGCGCGGGATGACGGTCTGGGATTCGAGACCGCGAAGGCGCTGGTGGAGTCGGTGGGGCCGTTCATCGACTACATGAAGTTGCGGCACTTCTTCGTGCTCACCGCGAGCCGCGACTCGAACGATCTCACGAGCCGGAAGGTCCGGCTCTACCGGCAACACGCGATCGATGTGCTCCCCGGCGGGATCGTCTTTGAGATCGCCATGATCAAGGGCCTTGTCGATCGGTACTTTGACGCGATCGCCGCGTTCGGGTGCTCGGCCGTGGAGTGTTCGGAGAACATGATCACCATCGCCCCGCCGACGCGCCGCGAGGTGTTGCGGCAGGCCGGTCGCACGGGGCTCAAGGTGTTGTGGGAGGTGGGCGACAAATACCCGGGCGCGGCGCCGGACCTGGAAGAGCTCGTCGCCGAGATTCGCCAGCTCCTCGAGTGGGGGGCGACGAAGGTCGTCGTGGAGCGGTCCTACACCGATCTGCTGCTCGGTCCCGACGGACACCTGCCGACCGCGCGCTACATCGTGGACCTCGTGGAGGCGGTTGGCCTGCGCCACCTGACCTTCGAGGCCGAAACGCCCGCACACCAGCGGTGGTTCCTGCACACGTTCGGCCCCGACGTCAACATCGGGCCAAATATTCCGCCCGAGATGGTGATGAAGCTCGAACCGACGCGCCGTACGTTGAGTCGGGAAGGCGGCTACACGTGGGTGACCGCGCTGGCCGAGCTCGAAGGCGGCGAGCGCCGAGGCTGGACTACGGTCGCGATGGGAGGTGCGCAATGATCGGACGCGCCGTGCGAACGGCCCTGACCATCACCGCGGGGGTGGTTCTAATGCTCGGAGGGTTCGGCGACGCGCCTGCGGCGCTGGGTGCCGCCGATGCCTATCCGACTCGGACCATCACGATCTACACGCCGTTTGCGGCGGGCTCGACGAACGATATCGAAGCGCGCGTGCTCGCCCTCGGCCTGCGCGACGTGTTTCATCAGCCCGTGATCGTCGTGAACGCGCCCGGCGCGAGCGGCGGGGTTGCGCTCACGCAGGTGGAAACGAGGCCCGCGGACGGGTATTCGCTGTTGTTGGACACGCGGACGCTCTCGTTCATCCTCGCGAGCGGCGATGCCCACTACGCCGTCAAGGACGTCGCGGCGATCGTGCGGCTCGATGGAGAGGCGCTCTCCCTGTTCGTACGCAGCAGCAGCCCGTTTCGGTCGCTCGCTGACTTCGTCCAGGCGGCGAAGGCCAGCCCAGGCAAGCTGGTGATCGGCGGCCCCGGTGTTGTCGAGGTCAACCACCAGGCGGAGGTCGAATTTGCCGATGCCGCCGGCATCGACGTGGCGTGGGTACCGTTTGCGGGCGGCGGCCAAGTGGTGACGGCGGTGCTGGGAGGCCACCTGGACGCCGGCATGACCGCGCCGAGTAACGCGCTCGGTAATGTGCAGGCGGGGACGATGCGCTACTTGGCCCTCGCCGCCAAACCGCCGTACACACCGCTCCCGACGGCGCCCACGTTCACGGGCGCCGGCTATCCGCTCGTGGAGTACGTTTGGCGGGGTGTCGTGACCCGCAGCGGCGTGCCGGACCCGGTCCTGGCCCGGTTGGCGACCGGGATCGATACCGTGCGCCACACCGCGGCGTGGGCCGAGTTCGAGAAGAAGTACGCGCAAGTGGACCTGTTCTTGGGGCCGAGCGCCTTTCAAACCTATCTCGAACGAGAGGTCGAGGCGACGGCGGCGATCGCGAAGCGCCTCTCGCAAGGCCACAAGTGATCGGGCGCGAAGACGAGCGGCCCAGGCAGATCGCCCGCCGCGTCTCGTTCGCAGTCTTCGTCATCCTCGGCGCGGCGGCGTGGGAACAAACGGCTGGCTTCGGGTCCAGCGGCGGCGGTGGGTCAGCGTTGCTGCCGCGCGTGGCGAGCGGCGGGATCATGGTGCTCGGTCTCGTGGGATTGGCGGTGCCGCCTCGGGACCGGGCGGCGCGCCGGTGGCCGCTGGATCGATCCCTGTTCATTCACCTCGCGTATTTTGCCGCCTACGGCATCCTGATGCCGGAGATCGGATTCGTCACCACGACCGTCGCGCTCGCGGTCGCGTTGGTGGTCGGCTTCGGCGGCGGCGTGCGGGCGATCCGTCTGGCGATCGCTGAGGCGGCGTTTGTCGCGGTGGTGTACGTCGTGTTCACGAGGCTGTTTCAGGTCCAGTTCCCCCGCGGTCTGTTGCCGTGAGCCCGTGGGTCGTGCTCCACGCCGTGTTCGCCCTGCCGACGCTGGCCGCGCTCCTGGCGGGCACCGTGGTGGGTATCTTCATCGGCGCGTTGCCCGGGATCGGACCAGCGGTGGGGATCGGATTGTTGCTGCCCCTCAGCTACTTCCTGAGACCGGCCGAGGCGCTGCTGTTCTATGTCAGCCTTTACCAGGCGGCCGAATATGGGGGCTCGATCACGGCCATCGCGGTCAGCACTCCGGGGGCCCCGAACAGCGCGGCGACGATCCTGGATGGGTACGCGCTCAATCGGGCGGGCGCGCCCGGCAAGGCGTTCGGCTACTCTCTGTGGGCGGCGATCTTCGCCTCGTACGCGGGCATCCTAGGGATGTTCTTGCTCGCCCAACCCGCGTCGATCGTCGCTCTTGCGCTCGGCTCTGCGGAATTCGCCGTGCTCGGCGTGTTCGCGCTGACGATGGTCGGCACCTTAAGCGCCAGCGCTCCGCTGGAGGGCCTGCTGTCGGGGCTGTTCGGGTTGTTGTTGAGCACGGTCGGCACCGACCTGATTACCAACGCGCACCGGTACACGTTCGATCAACCCGGTCTGTTTGACGGCGTCCCGCTGCTTCCGGTGCTCGTGGGCGTGTTCGCCTTGCCGCAGGTTGTCCGGCTGTTGAGCGGCCCCGCGCCCGCGCCCGCCACAGGATTGGGGAACCGCTACCGGGTGTGGATTTCGAGGCGCGAGTTCCGGGCGGTGCTGCGACCGACGGTGTTGGGTACGGTTGTGGGATTCGTGCTCGGCCTGCTGCCTGGGCTCTCGGGAAGCGTGCCCCCGTGGGTTTCGTATAATGCGGCGAAATCGATCTCCCGGCATCCCGAACGCTTCGGCACCGGCACTCCGGAGGGCATCGTGGCCCCCGAGGCGACGAACGCCGCGGTCATGCATTCGACTTTGATCCCGGCATTCACGCTCGGGGTGCCCGGGACACCGACGTCCGCGGTGATCCTCGGCGCGATGATGATCGCCGGCCTGCAACCAGGTCCGTTGTTGATGCGGCAGCACGCCGATGTGGTGTACGAGCTCCTGACGGGACTGCTGATCTCCACGGCCGCACTGTGGATCATGGGCCTGCTCACCACGCAGATATGGGCACGCACGGTGTCGCTCCCCCGTCACGTGCTCGCGGCGTCGATCTTTGTACTTTGCATGGTCGGTGCCTACACGGCGCGGTCGAACGTGTTCGATGTGTGGATGACGCTGCTGTTCGGCGCGGTCGGCTATTTCATGGACGCGCTCGGCTACTCGATTCCGTCATTGATCCTCGGGCTAATCCTCGGCGGAGTGATCGAAACGAACGCACGACAGGCGCTGATCATCTCGCACGGAAGCTTCGGCGTGTTCCTGAGCAGCCCGATATCCGCATCGCTCCTCGCGGCCAGCGTGCTCTCGATCCTCTACGCCCTGCGTATACGGCGTCGCGAACAGGGACGCCCACCGATCTCGCCAGGAGACGCGTGACCCACCAGACCGATCCCGCGCGTCGGCATCCCCGATGTGGCGATTTGTCCGTTTCCGGGGTACCTATGTTATGGGTGGGCCGGGCCGTTCCGGACCCTGCCCCGGCCGCCGATCGCGGACACCCTGAGAAGGGGGGCGCGGCGATGGGGAAAGGACTCGCGGCGCTAGCCTGGGTCGCGTGCGCGCTGCTGTTCGCCGCGTGCGCCCGGCCCGGTACCACGGGAGGCGCCCGCGGCGGTGCCGTCAGTGTGCTCGGCGTCTGGGGCGGATCCGAACTCGACAGCTTTCGCGCGATGGTGAAGCCGTTCGAGACGCGGACCGGCATCACCGTTCAGTACGAGGGCACGCGGGACCTGAACGCGGTGCTGACGGCCCGGGTCCAGGGAGGCCATCCGCCAGACCTCGCCGCCCTGCCGGGGCCCGGGCAGATCGCGGAGCTCGCGCGCGCCGGCAGCCTCAAGCCGCTCGATCACGCCGTCGATCCAGGGGAGATGGCACGCGAGTACACACGCACCTGGATCGACCTCGGGAGTGTTGGCGGGCGACTCTACAGCATTGTCATCAAGACCGCGGTCAAAGGGCTGGTCTGGTATGATCCGCACACCTGGGCCGCCGCCGGCTATCAGGTGCCGAGCACGTGGGGGCAGCTGCTGTCCCTGACGCAGGCGATCGCGTCCGGCGGGAAGACGGCGTGGTGCGTGGGACTCGAGAGCGGTGCGGCCACCGGGTGGCCGGCAACCGATTGGATCGAGATCCTCCTGCTCCGCGCGGCCGGACCGGGTGTGTACGAGCAGTGGTACCGACACGAGATTCCGTGGACAGATCCGCGGGTTAGGGCCGCATGGCAGCGGTTCGGGCAGATCGCCGCGAACCCCAAGAACGTCTACGGTGGCACGCCAGCCGAGCTGGCAACAAACTTCGGCCAGGCGCCGTTCCCCATGTTCGTCACCCCTCCAGGGTGCTACATGCACCTCCAGGCGACGTTCATTCAGGACTTTATCCACACACAGTACCCGCAGCTCCAACCGGGTCGCGATGTGGCATTCTTCCCCTTCCCAACGATCGCGCCCGCCTACGCGACGGACGTCGAGGTGGCCGGCGATCTGGTGGGCATGTTCAACGACACGCCGCAGGCGCGGGCGCTGGTGCGCTATCTTGCCACGGCGGCCGCGCAGGAGATCTGGGTGAAGCGCGGGGCCGCTCTGTCGCCGAACCGCGGGGTCCCGCTGACCGCCTATCCCGATTCGCTCAGCCGCCGCGCGGCCGAGATGCTGGTGACCTCCGACGCCGCACGGTTCGACGCCTCCGACATGATGCCGCAGGCCGTCACCGACGCCTTCTACAAGGCGACCCTCGACTACGTGCGCGACCCCGCGCGGCTCACGGAGATCCTGCGGCGCCTCGAACAGGTCTCGCGGGAGAACTACAAGTAGCGAGGGGCGGCCCGGCGGGCGTTCCGGACCTCGTGAGGCGGCGATGGAGCGCACCGAAACTCTGCTCGCGGTAGTCATCGGCGCGCCGGTGGCGTCTGCGGCGTACATCCTCTGCGCCGAAGCGGCGCTGCGCCGGCTCGCGCCCGGGCGGCAGCGGCTCGTCCGGCCGTGGTTGTGGGTCGGCCCCGCGCTGCTCCTGCTCGTGGTGTTCCTCGTCTACCCGGTGGTGGACACTCTGGCGCTCAGCTTTCGGGACGCGGCCGGGCGCACGTGGGTCGGGTTCGCAAACTACCGCATCGCCCTGAGCGATCCCGACACGCTCCGCGCGCTGTGGAATACGATGCTGTGGGTCGTTGGGTTCACCGGGCTCTCCGTCGGCTTCGGTCTCGCGGTGGCCGTGCTCGCCGACCGGGTTCGGTACGAGGCGGTCGTCAAAGCGATCGTGTTCCTGCCGATGGCCTTGTCGTTCACGGCGGCGGGGGTCATCTGGAAGTTCGTGTACGAATTCCGCCCGGCGGGCGCGCCGCAGATCGGCGCGCTGAACGCGCTGTTGGTCGCGATCGTGCCGGGCTTCACCCCCCGAGCGTGGCTGACGTTGTCTCCGGAAAACACGCCGCTGCTGATCGCGGTCGGCGTCTGGATTTGGACGGGATTTTGCGCGGTCGTCCTGTCCGCGGCGCTCAAGAACGTTCCGCGGGAACTGATCGAGGCCGCGCGGATTGACGGCGCCGGAGACGCCAGGGTCTTCCGCCAGGTGCAGCTGCCGGGCATCGCGCCGGTCGTCGCGTCCATCGCGATTACGATGCTCGTGACCGCGCTCAAAGTGTTCGACGTCGTGTACGTGATGACGAGCGGCAACTACGGCACCGACGTCGTGGCCAATCGCATGTACAGCGAGCTGTTCACGTTCCGGCACCCCGGGCGTGCGAGCGCGCTCGCCGCGATCCTCCTGGTCGGTACCATCCCGCTCGTGGTGGCCGTGATGCGGCGCGCGGCGCGCGAGGACGCGTTCCGATGAGCGGACGCCCCGCCACCCCGCGGCGCGCGGGAGCCCTGAGGTTGTTGCCGGTACACCTCGTGCTCTGGGCGGTTTGCGCGATCTGGCTGGCGCCCACGGTCGGGCTCCTGGTCAGTTCCTTTCGTCCCGCCCGCGACGTGAACGCAACCGGGTGGTGGACCGTGTTCTGGCACCCGGTGTTGACGCTGGCCAACTACGCGCAGGTCGTCGCCTCCGACAACATCGGGGTGAGTTTTCTCAACAGCCTGATCATCACGATCCCGGCCACCGTGCTCCCGGTGCTCGTCGCAGCGTACGCGGCGCATGCGTTCTCGTGGATGACGTTTCCAGGACGGAGCATCGTGTACGCGTGCGTGGTCGCGCTGCTTTTGGTCCCGCTGCAGACGACGTTCATCCCCGTCCTCCGCCTGCTCACGGCCCTCGGTCTGACGGGAACCTTCCCGGCGGTCTGGTTGGCGCACACCGGGTACGGGTTGCCCCTGGCGGTGTACCTGCTCCGGAACTTCATCGGCGCGCTCCCCAAAGACGTGATCGACGCCGCCGCGATCGACGGCGCGTCCGCGACGAGCACGTTCTTCCGCGTCGTGCTGCCGATGGCGTTGCCCGCCGTGGTGTCGCTGACGATCTTTCAATTCCTGTGGGTCTGGAATGATCTGCTCGTGGCGCTGATCTACTTGGGCGGTGACCCTCGAGTCGCGCCGCTGACGGTGACGATCAGCAATCTCGTCAATTCTCTCGGCGGCGGATGGGAGCTCCTGACCGCCGCCGCGTTCGTGTCGATGGTCCTGCCGCTTGGGGTCTTCTTCGGCCTGCAACGCTACTTCGTGCGCGGGATCCTCGCCGGCGCGGTAAAAGGCTGACGTGGACCGACCGTGACGGCTCGATGACGCGTCGCGCCGTCACGCTGTCGGCGCCCCTGGACAGGAACCCCGCGCCCGGTTCCCGAATCTGGTCCGGTGCACATTCATTCAAGAAGCGCACACCTGTTCATGGGCATCTTGATGGCGCGTCGGAAGCGAGAGCGGGACGGCCGTCCGATCAGGACCGTCTGGGCCGGCGCGGGCCCCCTGGGGCGCGCGCGTGCCGATCGGATGGTGCGGCTCGCGGTCGCGCACGCCGACCCGTTGACGATCGTGCGCCTGCGGCGCCGCCGGGACACCCTGGTGGGTGAGGCGGAGGCGACGTCGTGAGCGGCGCCCGGGCCCTGATGGCGAAAGTCGCCGACCTCTACTATCTGCGGAACCTGACCCAGCAGACGATCGCGGAGCGGCTCGGGCTCTCGCGGCCGACCGTGTCGCGGTTGCTGACGCGGTCGCGGACCACCGGGATCGTCCGGATTGAGGTCACCCCCCCGGACGGCACCTATCACCCGCTCGAACACGGGCTCGAAGAGATGTTCCATCTGCGCGAAGCGGTCGTGATCGGCAGCCGGAGCGAGTCGCCGACCGCGACGCGCCGTGCGCTCGGGCGGGCCGCCGCCGCATATCTCGACCGCCTGCTGCGAGGCGGCGAACGCATCGGGATCTCGTGGGGTATGACGTTGGGCGCCGTGATCGACCATGTACGCCCGCGTCCGCTCAGGACGACGGTGGTGCCGCTCGTCGGCGGGCTCGGCCAGGCGGCACCGGGCATTCACGCGAACGAGCTGGCGCGGCGCCTCGGAGAGGCGCATCGCGGACGCGTGCATCTGCTCCATGCTCCTGCGATCGTCGCCCACCGCGGCGTCCGGGATGCACTCCTCTCGGACCCGCGGATCCACCACGTGCTGGACCTCGCTCGACGCGTGCACGTCGCGCTGGTCGGGATCGGGGCGCTCGTTCCCTCGTCGACGCTCATCGAGAGCGGATATGTGGCCGCCGCGGAAATCGGCGCGCTGCGGCGGCAGGGTGCGGTGGGGGACGTGTGCACGCGGGCGTTCGGCCTCGACGGGGCGCCGCCGAGCGAGACCCTGGACGCGCGGATCCTGGCCGTGACGCTCGACGACCTCCGGCGGATTCCGACCGTGATCGGAGTCGCCGGCGGGCTGGAAAAGGCCGAGGCGATCCTCGGGGCCCTCCGCGGCGGTCTTGTGGACGTGCTCGTCACAGACTACCTGGCGGCGCGCGCGGTGCTTCGGCTGGCGCAGGCCGGCACCGCCGCGGCAGGCGCGCGGTACGTCGGGGTGCGCGGGAACGGCGCCGCCGGGCGGGACGTCCGGCGGGCGCGCGGAGTGTCCGCGCTGAACGAGGTCGGCCGCCGCTCGGAGACGACGGGCCGGTAGCGCCCAGCGACGCCATGCCGAAGGCCCACGACCGCTACGAGGTCCAGCTGCACTGCGGACACTGCCACCGGACCACGCCGCACCTGGTGGTGTCCGGCGGGGGCGCTGTGTCGCGCGTGTTCTGCATCGTCTGCGGCCGGGCCGTGGCGGTGGACACGCTCCAGTTCATGGAGCAGTACGTCGACAGCGTCATGCGGAGGCTCCTCGCGAAGCCGTTCGAGATCACGACCGAGTTCCGGCGGCAACCGCGGGAGTTCATCGCACGGCTGCCCGGTCGGGTCCTCACGAAACCGTTCCGTGTTGCCGCAGAGTTTCGCGCCACGATGGACATCGTGCGCCCCAGGCGCGCCACGCTCCGGGGCGCGCGCCCCGCGCTCTCCGTCCCGCTCGGGGACCTGCCGCCGGTCGAGCGCCGTTGCCGGCTGCTCCTCAGCGCACCGCTCATGTGGGCGCACGACCCTCTGGAGATCTTGGCGACCGCGCGCGAACTCGGGTACGACGGCGTCGAATTGTGGGACTACCATCTCAGCGAGACGGCGAGCGATCCGGCGACGGTCGGCGGGCAGGCGCGGGACCTGGGGCTCGTCCTGACCCTGCACGCGCTCAGCTGGGATCTCAACACGACGTCCAGGCTGGACGCGATCCGCTCCGCGTCGCTGGCCGCGCTTCACCACTCGATTGGGCTCGCGGCCCGGATCGGCGTGGCGACGGTCGTGATGCACCCGGGCCATGCGACCATGCCGTACGACGACGCCGAGCGGTACTGGCCGGACTTGGTCGCTGGTGTCCGCGAGCTGGCCGACCACGCTGGGGAGCACGGCATGCGCCTCGCCGTCGAACACATGGAGCCGCGGCAAGGCGAGTACGTAGTATCTCCGGCCGACGCCAACCGGCTCGTCCGGGAAACCGGCCGGGACAACGTCGGTACGGCACTGGACGTGGCGCACATCCCGTGGGGCACCGATGAGGTGGCGTTCATCGGGACGCTGGAGCGGATCACGCACGTGCACCTGAGCGACGCCGATGAGTCCCGCCTGCACCTGCCGCTCGGCCAGGGGGCGCGCGATCTCGTCCGCGTACTCGCGGCTCTTCGAACCTACGACGGCGCCGTGGCGTGCGAAGGCCACTCCATGGGTGCGGGCGACGACCTGGCGCGCTGGAACAAGGCGCGGTTCGAAGAGCTCTGGCGGGATGCCGCGGCGGTGCCTGGAGACGCCGCGTCGGTGCCGGCCGGCGGGACCGGGTAGGGGAGTTTCACCCAACTTTCACGCCGGACCGAGCGCCGAACACAGGAGCGCGGATGCGCGGACCGGAAACGATACGGGGTATGCCGCGGCGCGCTCCCCGAGTGACGCCGGGGCGGACGGGTGGGGGGTGGAGACGCTGATGGACCGGTGGCGGACGTTGCGGCATTGGCTTGTGGCGGCGTTGGCCGCGCTCGGGCTAGGTCTCGGTGGTGCATGGACCGTGCCGTTGCCGGATGCCAGGGCTGCGGCCGCCCCGGCGCCGTCCGGTACGATCACGTTGTATACCTCGGAGTCCGAGGACGACGTCAATGCGCTGGCCGGCGACTTCATGAAGCGCACCCCCGGCGTCACGGTCAAGATCTTTCGCGCCGGGACCGGCCCCGTGGAGGCGAAGATCGAGGCGGAGGAGCAGGCGGGCCGGATCCAGGCGGACGTGCTGTGGTTCGCCGATCCCGGGTTCCTCCACGATCTCTCCACCAAAGGGCAGCTTGGCGCGTACGCGCCGCCGGCGGCCCACGGGGTCCCGCGGGAGTTCCATTACGACGGCAACCAGTACCACGAGGTGCGCCTGATCTTCAACGTGATCGGCTACAACACGCTTGCGGTCCACTTCAAACCCACGAGTTGGTGGGACCTCGCGAAACCGCGGTACAAGGGACGGGCGGGGATGCCGAACCCGTTTGTCTCCGGTGCGGCGTTTGCGGGGGTCGGCACGTTCGCCAGCATGAAGGGGTTCGGCTGGGACTACTACCGCGCGCTCAAGCAGAACAATATGCAGATCATCCAGGCCAACGGCGACGTTCTCCAGAAGCTCGCGTCCGGCGAGGTCGTGGTCGCGCAGATCGTGGACTTTTTCGTGCGGCATGCGAAGGCGGACGGGTCGCCGGTTGACTACATCGTACCGTCGGAGGGTGCGCTCGTGATCCCGACGCCCGTCGCGATCGTGAAGGGCACGGGGAACCTCGTGGCGGCGCAGGCGTTCGTGAACTACCTGTACACCCCGGCCGCGCAGGCGCTGTTCGTGCAACGGTCGTACATCCCGGTCCTGCCCGGCGTCGCGCTGCCGCCCGGTGTGCCGCCGCTGTCCTCGATCAAGATCATCCAGCCGAACCTCCCGTACATCGCGCAGCACCGCGAGGACATCAAGAAGACGTTTACCGAGATCTTCGGCATTCAGTAGCGGCGCGGAGCGCGCGGGATGGCGATCGCGGCCCGGGTCGGGCGGGGAACCGGGGCACTCGGCTGGGCGCGCGCCGGGTTGGTCGCGCTCGTCGCGGCGGCCGCGGTGGCGCTGGGCGCGCTCGTCGTCTACCCGGCGTGCGTGCTCGTCGCCCATTCCTTCCTCGCCGCGGGGCGGCCCTCGCTCGCCCACTATGCGCGGATCGCCGTTGATCCGCAGGTCTACGCGGTGCTGTGGAACAGTCTTGTTGTCTCCGTGGCGGCGACGACGGGCGGCACCGTGCTCGGCGTCGCCCTCGCCTGGCTGATCAGCCGGACCGACGTGCCGGGCCGGGCGGCTTGGCGCACGATCCTCTTGCTGCCGTATATGATTCCGCCGTTCATCGGCGCGATCGCGTGGGTGTACCTGCTGAGTCCGGTCGGATATCTCAACCGGCTCTGGATGGCGATCACGGGGTCGTCCGAACCACTGGTCGTCGTGTACGGGCCGGGCGGCATCATCGGTGTCATGATCCTGTACGGCTATCCGATCGTGTTTCTTGCCGCGCTTGGCGTGCTCGAGCGCATGGACCCCGCGCTCGAGGAGGCGGCACGGATGGGTCGCGCGGGCCCGTGGGGCGTGTTCCGCGAGATCACCGTGCCCGTGATGCTCCCGGGCGTCCTGGCGGGCGCGCTGCTGCTCCTGATGTCCCTGTTGGGGGACTTCGGAATTCCGGTGGTGATCGGCTTTCCGGTTCGGTACTTCGTGCTCACCACTCGCATCTACGCCACGATCCTGAACTTCGACCAACCCGACAATCTCAACGTGGCCGCCGCGCTCTCGATGTGGCTGGTGGTCATCGCCGGGGTGCTCCTGGCGGTGCAGCGGCGGCTCCAGCGTCGGAACGTGTTCGCGGTCGTCGGCGGTCAGGCCGGCGGCCAGTCGCTCGTCACGCTGGGACGCTGGCGCTACCCGGTCGCGGTGGGCCTCGGCGCGCTGGCGGTCGTGAGCATCGTGCTGCCGCTCGCCGCGATTCTCCTGACGTCGCTCGTCCGGGCGTACGGGTTGCCGCCGGCGCTGGCAAACTTGACGCTGGCGCACTACGCGGAAGTGATGACGGGCGTGCCCAAGGTGCAGCGGGCGCTCGCCAACAGCCTCGGCCTCGCGGCCGGCTCGGCGACACTGATTCTCGGCCTGGCAGTCGGGATCGGCTACATCTTGACGCGGACGCGGGTACGCGGTGGTGCGGTGCTGGACCTGGTGATCACCATCCCGTACGCGATCCCCGGCACGGTTGTCGCGCTCGGCATGATCCTGGCGTATCTGCGGCCCGTGCCGCTGGTCGGAATACGCTTGTACGACACCCTCTGGATCATTCTCCTCGCCTACGTGGCGCGCTTCCTGGCGGTGGGCGTGCGGACGGTGCTCGCCGGCCTGGCTCAGGTGCAGGGGACGCTCGAGGAGGCGGCCCGCGTCAGCGGCGCCGGGCCGCTCGACGCGTTCCTCAGCATCGTGGTGCCGATCATCCGGCCGAGCTTGGGCGCCGGGTGGATCCTGGCGTTCATCCCCGCGGTCGCCGAGTTGACGCTGTCGATCCTGCTGTTCTCCGTGGGCAACGAGACCCTGGGCGTTGTCATCTTCGGGCTGAACGACGAGGGGAAGATCGCGCTCACCGCCGCGTTGGCGTTCCTTGTGACGATGCTGCTGCTCGCCGTCAACCTCGCCTCGCGGGCCGTGCTGCGCGGCGCGGCCGGAGCGACCCGTGGCTGACCTCCTGTTGGAGCGGGTCGGGAAGTCGTTCGACCCGCCGCGGCGGTCCCCCGACGCAACGGCGGTGTGGGCGGTGCGCGACCTCTCGCTGGCGATCCGGGACGGGGAGTTCCTCACACTCCTCGGCCCATCCGGCTGCGGCAAGACGACCACGCTCAGGATGATCGCTGGCTTCGTGTCGCCGACGACCGGTCGGATCGTGCTGGGGGGCCGCGTCCTCTCGTCGGCCGAGGAGCGCATCGTCGTGCCGCCCGAGCGGCGCGGGATGGGCATGGTGTTTCAGAGCTACGCGGTGTGGCCGCACCTCACAGCGGCGCAGAACGTCGTGTATCCGCTGCGTCGGGGCGGGTTCGGCCGCGCGGAAATGGAGCGGCGGACGCGCGACGCGCTCGGCCTGGTGCACCTCGACGGGATGGACGCTCGCTACCCGCACGAGTTGTCGGGCGGTCAGCAGCAGCGCGTCGCGCTGGCCCGTGCGCTCGTGATGGAACCCGCGGTGTTGCTGTTGGACGAACCGCTCAGCAACCTCGACGCGCAGCTGCGCGAGGAACTGCGCACCGAGCTCCGAGACCTCCACGCGCGACTGCGCATCACCATCGTCTACGTCACGCACGACCAGAGCGAAGCGATGGCGTTGTCGGACCGGATCGCGGTCGTGCTCGCGGGCCGAGTTGCCCAGGTCGGCTCGCCGCGCGATCTGTACGAGCGGCCGACCGATCCCGCCGTGGCTGCGTTCGTGGGCGCTGCCAACTTCCTGCCCGGCGAGATCGTGGCGGGCGGGTCCCCGCAGGCGCGCATCCGTCTCCTAGACGGGAGCGCTGCGCACGTGCTGACCGTCGCCGCCGCCGTCGAGGGCGGGCCGGGACGCCGCGTACTCGTATGTATCCGACCGGAGGCATTGGAGACGGCGCCGGACGGCGTGCTGCGAGGGCGTGTTGTTCGCGCGACCTACCTCGGCAACCGTCTCGAGTATGTAGTCCAGGTCGGTACGCTCGCGGTGCGCGTCGAGGGTCCCGCAGACCGACCGGTCCGTCCGGGCGACGACGTGCGCCTCGCGGTGCGCCGGGCGGTCGTCTACGCGGACTCGACGATCAACGCGACGTCGCCGGGCGAGCGCGCCACGTAGTCCGGGGCACACGCGAGCAACGTCTCGATGTCCCGGGCGCCCCAGAGCGCGGCCGCGCTCCGCACGCCCGCGGCCCGAGCCGCCTGGAGGTCGAACGGCGCGTCGCCGACCATCAACGACGACTCCGGAACGGCTTCGAGGCGACGCAGCGCCACCCGGATGGGGTCGGCCGCGGGCTTCGGCGCCGGCGCGTCCTCGGCGCCGACCGAGGTGGTGATCCACGGCGCGAGCCCGAGCACGCGAAGCGCCTGCGCCGCGGCGCGCCCACGTTTCGAGGTGACCACGCCGATCGCGCACGCGCGACCCGCCAACGCCGCCAACAGCTCCGGAACGCCGGGAAACACGGACGCCAGCGTGCGCTCGTGCCGGTCGTAGTACTGGGCGTACGCATCGACGAGCGCGGGCACGCAGTCGGGTGCGACGGCGGCGAAGCGCACCCCGAGCGGCTGCCCCCATCGGACCTGCGCGTGCTCGTCCGTTATCTCGCGGCCGAGCACCTGCCGGCACGCGTGCCGGAACGACGCGATGATGAGGTGGTGGGAGTCGATCAGCGTGCCGTCGAGATCGAACAGGACCGTGCGCACGGCCATCAACGATTCCACCCGGCGGGGGTCGCGCCGCGTGCCCTCGCGTCCATCAGGAACGCGACGGGGACGCCGGGCCCGGGTTCTTTTCCGTCCGCATCGCCTGCAGGGCGCGCGCCAGATAGGGCGCGGCCTCGGATGGGCGGTGCTGTTCGATGAGCAGCTCCCCGAGTTCGTTGCACGCGCTTGCCAGGTCCGCGCGCATCTCCTGTGCCTCGAACACCTCGATCGCCTGCGTGTAGTGGCGCACCGCGTCGGCCGCGCGGCCCTGGCCGCGGAGCAATCGCGCCCGGACGAGTTGGATGCGCGCGCGCTCCACGACGTCCTGGACCTTCTGCGCGAGACGCTCTGCGTCCCCGAGGGCCCGCTCTGCCTCCGCGGGCTGGCCAGCCGCGATCAGCGCCCGCGCCACCTCGGTCAAGGCGCGCGCGCGGCCTGGATCGTCGGCGAGCTGTTCCTTGATGCGCAGGCTGGCGCGGAGGTGCGTGAGCGCGTCGGAGGCCTCGCCGCGCTCCAGCAGCATGAGGCCGATGCTCGTGCGGGCCTGCGCGAGCAGCCGGGTGTCCTCGAGCAGCTCGAAGATGTGCTCCGCGCGGGAGAGATGCGCAAGGGCCGCGTCGTAGTTTCCCCCGTCCCGCTGGGCCGCGCCCAATTGCACGTGCGCCGCCCCGATCCGCTGAAGATCCTGCGTCGGTGCCAGCATCTCAAGCGCCTCGCCGTACCAGCGCCACGCCTCCGCGTAGTCGCCGCTCTCCCGATGCGTGTCCCCGAGATTCAGCAGTAGCCCGCCGGCGAGCGAACGATCCGGCGACCCGCACTCTTGGAGGCGCCGGTACGCATCGGCGAAGTGCGCCCGTGCCGCGGGCAGGTTCCGCTCGTAGTATTCGAGCAGGCCTTGCGCGTGGATCGCCCGCGCCATGAGGTACGGATCCCGGATCGTGTCGGCCAGTGTCTGGCCGTGCGTGAGATTCTCGCGGGCGAGGTCGAACTGGCGGAGACATGCCAGCGCCGAACCGAGGCCGATCGCACATTCGGCCTCGGAGGCCCCATCATGCTGGTGCTGCGCGATCCCCAGCGCCTGCGTGAATGCGTCTGCGGCGTTCGTGAACTCGCCCCGCTTCAGCGCGACCCAAGCGGACCGGACGAGCACGTCCAGATCCTTCCGATCGAGCGGTGTGCGTTCTTCGAGGAAGTAGCCGACGGGTCTCTGAAGCCGGCGAGCCAGCAGGACGAGCGTTTCAATCGACGGCTTGGCGCGTCCCTTCTCCACGAGGCTGATGAACCCCTTGGTGAGGTCTGGCCCTCCGAGCTGGGACTGGGTGAGCCCAAGTTCCTTGCGACGCGCGCGGATGCGCTCACCTAATGAGGACATCAGAACCTCCGAAGATGGCAATCGATTTCATAGTGAGTGGGCGCTAAGTTAGTCGAAGGGGAAAAGAAGTCCTGCCCGGAGACGAGGGGCTCGACGGCGGAATTGACGGGGTGCGGCCGCATCCTATCGGGCGATTTGCGTGTTCGCGATGTGGTCAAGAACTCCTGTCGCGTTGTTTGGCGGCGTAAAATATCGGCGGGACATCTCAGCCACGCACAAAACGGCACGGGCGGCACACAGGGCGGTGCGCGGCGAGCGCGGTGCGCATCTGAATCGCGCGTGGGCGCGGATTCCCGAACGGGATGCCGACCGGGAGAACGTCGCGACCCACTCCGCCGAGTTCAAGACTGACGACGCGCGACCGGTGCTGGTGTTGTCCAGAGCGCGGCGGGCGGCGCAGGGCGGCGCGCGACACGCCGTGCGGTTCGTCGGGCGAACGATCGTGTTGGGCGTGGTTTTGCGTCTTCACTTTCCCCCTCGGGCTGCTATAATCAATTTGCGCACGCGGGCCCACGTAGCTCAGGCGGCAGAGCGTGTCCTTGGTAAGGACAAGGTCACCGGTTCGAGTCCGGTCGTGGGCTCCAGGACCAGTCCCGTGGCGGGTTTCGCTGCGGCGCTTTGCGCCCCGGCGAAGCGGGTTGCGCGGGTTCCGGGGTACCCCAGGGGATATCCGAGGGCGTAGGAGGCAGGGGGATGGCGAAGGCACGGTTTGAGCGGACGAAGCCGCACGTAAACGTGGGGACGATCGGGCACGTGGATCACGGGAAGACGACGCTGACGGCGGCGATCACGGGGGTGCTG
>Ga0070735_10000506_pt1 | contig 42053 bp, 40 predicted proteins | sample Coa_R1_FD_66443 | JGI IMG/M metagenome (GOLD analysis project Ga0070735, IMG submission 66443) | Surface soil microbial communities from Centralia Pennsylvania, which are recovering from an underground coalmine fire - Coalmine... | ecosystem: Environmental > Terrestrial > Soil > Unclassified ... | reverse complement strand
TGGCGGCTTGCGATATCTCGAGCACAGTGACATCGCCCAAGTCCGCGAGAGCTTGCGGGAGCGGCAGCGGCTCGCGCGCGCTTATCCGAATCTGGTTACTCCCATGGAGTTCCTCCTGGCGCTGGACCGAAGCGGCCGCAGAAGTGCGCTCGCGGTCCGGGTCGGGCTGTGGTTATACAAACAGTTCGGCGGATCTTTCGGTGAGATCTCGAACAATGGCAATGCCGCTGCCCAACTCGAGCGTCTGCTGGATGCCGGACGAGAGTTCTCGATCTTCAGCTTTGAAGATGCGCAGTGCGAATTTCCTGAGAGGTTAGTGGCGCAGTGGCTGATCGAGGCGCTGGCGGCGGGATGCGTCGCCAGGAATCACACGCAGGTCCTGACGGTGAAGTTGAGTAACGGGCGGGCTGTCGGCGCTCGGTTACGCGATCGAATCACGAATTCTGAAGAGAGTGTGAACTCAACCTGGGTCATCAACTCATCGGGGCCGTGGGCCGATCAGATCTGCCAGTTGGCAAATATCCAGACAAAGCACCCGATGATTGGCGGAGTTCGCGGCTCGCACGTGGTCCTGCCACCATTTCCGGGTATGCCCGATGCAGCAGTTTATGCCGAGGCCGCCGATGGCCGGCCGTTCTTTGTGATTCCGTGGAATGGCCAGATTCTTGTGGGCAGCACAGAAGTTGCTGATCGCGGCGATCCTGGGCAAGCACAGCCGTCTGGTGATGAAATCCAATATCTTCTGACTTCTCTCCGGCGGTTATTTCCGAACGTTTCTACAGGATTGAACGATATGCGTTATGCGTTCGCCGGAGTGCGGCCACTTCCCTACTCGCCGGATTCGAATCCTTCCGCTATTACACGGCGCCATCACCTTCACGATCACGCTGACGATGGCGCAGCGGGGATGATCTCAGTGATTGGGGGAAAACTGACCACGGCTGCGAGCTTGGCGCGGGAGTGCGCTGAGAAGATTGGCGTCGCGCCGAAACGACCGGCGGTTCTACCCGTGGTGGCACAAGATCGGATAGACGACCTGCTGGAACGGCGCGTCTCCGAAATCGCAGCAAAAGGCAAGATCAGCCATGAATCGGCGCAGGGCTTGGCGGAATGGTTCAGTGATCGAGCGGCGGCGATTGCACAAATGGCTGCCGAAAACGAATCGCTGCGGGCGCCACTTTGCCCAGGGACCGAACATATCGTCTCTGAGGCGGTCTATGCGTTCGAGCATGAGGCCGCCGTTACGCTGGCGGACGTCTTGCTACGGCGCGTGCCGGTCGCGCTAAGCGGGAACTGGTCGGAGGAGTCGGGTCGCGAAGGAGCGAATCGCATTGGCAACGCAATTGGGTGGGACGAGCGGCGAGTGGCGCAAGAGTTGGAAGGTTTTGAAGAAGAGCGCTGTGCATTTCTGAAAAAGCCAACTGCCCTCCTCCCACGTTAATTCGCAAACCTCGCTCGCCGAGCGTGGGTCGCCCTCCGATCATGTTCTGGCAAGTGTTTTTACTAAAAGCTCCGTCTCGTCGGCGACGATGCCGTCTATTCCCCAATCAGCGAGGCGCAGCATTGAAGTCCTGTCGTTGACGGTCCATGTAACCAGCATCTTCGCGTTGGTATGTACTTGCTCGATCAGTTTCGAACTCACCAGGCTGTAATGCGGTATCACGTATTGGATGGGCAGATCCCGCCACAGTTCGAGGTCTTTCTTGCGGTCGCAGATAAAGCCGAGCGGAATATGGCCGTCCCGCATCCTTAAATCGGTCAAGGCTTCCGGCAAGAACGACGAAACTACGTAGCCACGCTGCGGAGGATTGCTCTTCAAAGCAATCAGCAACTCGGAGTCGAGGCCCGTGACCTTCAATTCGATATCGAGAAAGGCGCGCTGGGCATGCCGCGCTAAAACATCCGTCAAGTGAGGAACTGCAGACAGGTCATCAAAGTTAGGGTCCGTGACGCGCACGCCGGCCACCTCGTCATCGTGACAGATGACAGGATTCCCACTTCCCGATAAGCGAACGTCAAACTCGAAGCCATCGCAGCCGTGCTTGAGCGCGAGGTCAAACGAAGGCATGGTGTTCTCAGGGATGGCTCTGCAGGCGCGCGCACCGCGATGGCCGAGAAGAAGTGGCTTAGGCACGAAAGCATTCTATGGGACTTCCGCGCCTTGTCGCACAAAACGCGACAAGGACGGGCCCGAGGTTAGTCGAGGTCGAAGTCGCGGATCGGCTTGCCGGTGTCTGGAGTTTCTTTGGCCTTCTTGATCGCCTCCTGAAACTTCTTCTCCAGAAGGTCGGAAGCATGTTTCTGGGCTTCAACCGACTGCCGGAAGATGGATTCACGCCGGCTGTCCTGCTCTTTCATGGCCTTGGCGGCGGCCTCCATGTCGGCGAACGTTCGCGGCTTGACGGCGGCTGTGTGGGCGATCACTGCATGCGTTTCTGAGTCCACTTTGAGCACCGCGCTGCAGCACGGACAGGTGAGCTCAAAGGCTGGGGAATGCTCTGCCATGGAAGAATGATAGCGCAAAACGTGAGGCTAGCGCGGGTTCAGCTTGACCGGGAAGATGTGGAACAGGCCCAGCATCTCCAGGCCAAACAGAACAAAAGACAACCCAACCACGAGGATGGCCAGCATTTCGCCGAAGTTGAGGCCGGTGCGGCGCGGGTCGAGTTTGCGAAACGTCAATCCCAGGATGTTCATCGTAGCGAAGGCGAAGACCAACGCCCACAGGGCATTGTAGACGCTGCCTTTTTTCTCCTGGTACAGATCGGAAAGCGAAAACTGCTGCCAGACGAGAAACAGAGACGAGTGCAGGGCCAACAAGGTTTGTCGGGAGAACAATCGGGACGTCAGTGCAGCAATGGAGCGGGTTAGTGACAGGCCCATGAAGTCGGTTTGAACAAGCCCCGTGCTTGGATGCTAGCTGAATCGGCTGGGAGATGACTATTCACTGGGGATGTTCGTGGGCGGAGGTGGTAGAGCGACAAATTTCTTCCGCTTCTGAGTGCCTTATAATAAAAGATTTTGCTTCCCTTCCTGAACGCACTGAGCGCCCTCGGACGAGTCTCGGCGCGGCGGACTGGGTGGCGAAGGCCTTGGATGTCCACGGAATAGGACTTGGCCAGAGCGGACACTCAGTTTTCAAGCGGATAGGCTGGCCCGCTGGCGGAACCGGCGGGCCGTTTTCTTGTCAGGTGGGAAGGTTTGTGCAGTGGATTGTGCAGTCAAAAGCAGCAACCCGGCCATACCTTCGGCCCTATTTCTCGCCTTCATACCCGGGAGTAAACTGCCAACGCCGCTAAAGGGGGTGAGTATGGATAACCTTGGCTGGCGGAAGAAAACTCGCGCTGGAGTTCTGCTCGGTTCCGAACTGACGATGGTTCTCGCGATGCTGGCGGCTACGGCTTTCGCACAACACGAACAGGCGTTCCCTTTCAGCGGAGCCAACGGTGCGATGCCTATTGGCGAACTGGTCGCGGATGGCGCGGGAAACTTGTATGGCACCACGTTCCAAGGCGGTTCATGCGACCTGCTGCAGGGTTGTGGCGTCGTATTCGAATTTACCCCTCCTCAGACACCAGGCGGTCAATGGATGGAGGCCACGATCTACACCTTTAAAGGAGCCCCGGACGGCAGTGGCCCGAACGGCGGACTGGTTATAGACAAGGCTAATAATCTCTACGGAACCACCCAATTGGGAGGCAATCAGGGAGCCGGAACCGCGTTCGCACTTTCGCCGTTATCCCAACCCGGTGGTGCTTGGACGGAGACCATCATCCACAGCTTCGACGACAGCCCTACCGACGGCCAAAGCCCACTCGCAGGCTTGGTGTCCGACGCTGCTGGTAACCTTTATGGAACCACGGTCTCCTCTGGCAGCGGGACGCCGCAATTGGGAACAGCATTCGAGCTCTCCCCTCCCTCCCAGCCAGGAGGTACATGGTCCGAAACGATTCTTTACAACTTTGGAGCGTACCAGGGTGATGCCACAGGACCAGGAGCACCTCTTATCTTCGACTCCGCAGGCAACGCGTACGGCACAACCGCTGCCGGTGGGGCTATTCCGCCAGGGAGAGGGACGGTGTTCGAACTCTCGCCGCCGTCCCAGGCTGGCGGCGCGTGGACGGAGACCATACTGCACAGCTTTTCCGCACCCAACGACGGGTTTGCTGTGAGCACCGGGTTGACGATAACACCCTCGGGCGCGCTCCTTGGTACCGCCCCAGAGGGAGGCGGCCTCAACAACAGGGGCGTTGTGTTCGCACTTGCTCCGCCATCTAGCCCTGGCGGGACATGGAATTACGCACTAATTCACACATTCGGCGCTCAGCCCGATGGTTCGACTCCGCAGTCTCGCTTGACTCTCTTGCCTGGTAAGAATCCGGTGCTCTATGGCACAACCCAGAGGGGCGGGGCGCTAGGCGATGGCACCGTTTATCAGCTTACGCCACCTGCACCTGGAGGCACTTGGACCGAAACCCCGATATACAACTTCTCCGGCGGGAGCGACGGTGCGTCCCCTCAAGCAGGTGTCATTGTGCACGACTACGCTCTCTACGGCACCACGACAGAAGGGGGTAATACTCAGAACTGTTCGCTCGGTTGCGGCACTGCATACCGCCTGAGCCACTGATCGCTGCTCGCGGCGTCTCTGCATTCAGCTTTCGAGGTTCAGGCTGCAAACAAGCTGCCGCGCTTAATGAGGGGCAGCAACAGCCCTCCCCGAACGCCTGCCCTGTTGCTCGGGTGGCACGCTTTCCGGCGCGGGCTTGCGACCAACCTGCACGCGATGGGCGTCGATGATCTGACCATCCAGAAAATTCTGCGTCATTCGGACGTGTCCATTACTCAGCGTGCTACATCAAGATCTTGCCGCCGATGGTCGATGCTGCAATGACCAGGCTAGATGCGGCGGTCAGCCCGTTTGCGCAGTGATTGGGCAGCAAACGGCCTGTGAACCAACTGGTAAACTAGAGTTATCAAACACACAGGCCGCTCAAAGTCTGAAAAATAATGTCCACGGAAACCATTGTTGTTCGCGGGGCGAGGGTTCACAACCTCAAGAACGTCGATTTTGAGATTCCCCACAACTCCCTGACGGTCGTGACCGGCGTTTCCGGCTCGGGCAAGTCTTCCCTCGCCTTCGACACCATCTACGCTGAGGGCCAGCGGCGCTATGTCGAGTCGCTGTCGGCCTACGCGCGGCAGTTTCTGGAACGCATTGAAAAACCGGATGTCGACCTGATCGATGGGATCGCGCCGGCGGTGGCGATCCGGCAGAAGAACAGCACACGCAATCCGCGATCGACCGTGGGCACGGCAACCGAAATTTATGACTACCTGCGCCTGCTGTTTGCCCGTGTGGGCCGCACTTACTGCCTGCAATGCGGGCAGGAGGTAAAGCGAGACACGGTCGACGAAGTGGCTGCGGCCGTGCTTGGGCTTGAGGCAGGCACGCGCTTGCAGGTGCTGTTTCCGCTGCAACGCGCGGGCGAAGGTGTGGCTCAAGGCAAAACCCAAAAATCCCCACCCAAGCAAAAACGGCTTGGACGCGGCACCGTCAAGAGTCGAGAAGACGCTGCCGCTACTCTTTCGGATCAACTGAAAACTCGGTTGCTCGATTTGCGGACGCGCGGTTTCAACCGGCTTTACCAAAACGGCCAGATTTTTGATTTCTCGACGCCGGAGTCTCTGCTCGACATCAACTTCAATCAGCCGGTGTTCGTGCTGGTGGATCGGCTGGCGGTTTCGGCGGAGGGACGAGCGAGAATCGTCGACGCGACCGAGATTGCTTATCGCGAATCCGGCGAGGTGATCTTTGAGTTCGCGGCACGCGGCGATCGTCCGCCGGAGCGGCTGCGGTTTTCGCAGCGATTTGAGTGCAAGCAATGCGGACTTCGATATGAAGAGCCTGAGCCGAGGCTGTTTTCTTTCAACAATCCATACGGCGCGTGCCCGCGATGCCAGGGCTTCGGCAATACGATTGACTTCGATCTGAACCTGGTCATCCCGGACAAATCGAAGACGCTGAACGAAGGCGCAATCGAACCGTGGACCAAGCCCAAGTACCGGACTCTGGCGACGGAAATGAAACGCTTCGCGCGGCAGGCAGACATTCCGCTGGATGTGCCTTGGGCGGATCTCGATCCCGAACACCAACGGATCATCGTGCAGGGCGAAGCCAAGTTTCCCGGGGTGCGTGGGTTTTTCCAGTATCTCGAGCGCAAGAAATATAAGCTGCACGTGCGCGTGTTTCTGAGCCGTTATCGCGGGTACTCGTTGTGTTCGGAGTGCAATGGCGCGCGGCTGCGAACGGAAGCTCGCCAGGTCAAGATTAACGGTAGGAATATTTGCGATGTCTGCTGCATGACCGTGGAGGAAGCATACAAGTTTTTCGAAACGGTGACGCTGACGGAGCAGGAAGCCGGAATCGCCGACAAGCTGCTGCAGGAAATCCAGGAGCGGCTGCAATTCCTGAATGAAGTCGGGCTTGAATATTTGACGCTGGATCGTCTGTCGTCAACCCTCTCCGGCGGCGAGGCGCAACGAATTCAACTGGCAACTTCGCTCGGATCGCGGCTCGTGGGCACGCTGTATGTGTTGGATGAACCGTCAATCGGACTGCACAGCCGCGACACCCATCGGCTGATCAAGATTCTGCACGACCTGCGCGATCTGGGGAACACGATTCTCGTGGTCGAGCACGATCCGGACCTGATGCGGGCGGCCGACACCATTCTCGATCTAGGGCCCGGCGCGGGAGAGCATGGCGGCAAGGTGATCGCGGCGGGGACCTATGAGCAGATCAAGAAGATGCCGGCATCGCTGACCGGACGATACTTGTCGGAGGACCTCCGGATTCAGGTGCCGACGAATCGGCGCAAGCCCGGAACGCAAAAGATCGAAATTGTCGGAGCGCGGGCCCATAACCTTAAGAATATCGATCTGACGGTGCCGCTGCGAATGCTGGTAGCGATCACGGGCGTGTCGGGCTCCGGCAAATCGACCTTGCTTCACGACGTGTTGTACCGCGCGCTGACCTCAGCGAAGCAGCGGGCCGATGGCGAGTCACCAGCGGCGACGGCGTGGAAACGAGTGGCGGGTGCTGAATTTATAGACGAAGTTGTGCTGGTAGACCAGTCTCCGATCGGGCGGACGCCGCGATCAAACCCCGTAACCTATACCAAGGCATTCGACGGTATTCGCGAACTGTTTGCTTCCCTGCCCGAGGCCAAGAAGCGCGGGTTCAGTTCGGGACACTTCTCATTCAACATTCCTGGCGGCCGCTGCGAAACCTGCCAGGGCGACGGCACCGTCACCGTCGAGATGCAGTTTCTCGCTGATGTCGAGCTGATCTGCGAAGAATGCAAGGGCACGCGATACAAGCCGCAGGTCCTGGAGGTCCGGTATCGCGGAAAAAACATCCACGAAGTGCTGGATCTGACCGTGCAGGAAGCGCTGCAATTTTTCGCTAGCGTTCCCAAAATCACGGAAAAGCTGCGCGTATTGGATGAAGTCGGCCTTGGTTATTTGAGGCTGGGGCAGTCGGCGACAACGCTTTCAGGCGGCGAAGCGCAACGCATGAAGCTCGCGGCCCATTTGCAGCCGGCTGCGCGGGAAATCGGGCGCCCATTGAAGTCCGAGGACGGAACTCCCCGTGCCCGGCGACACGTTCTGTACATCTTCGACGAGCCTACGACCGGGTTGCACTTCGACGACATCAGTAAACTATTGTCTGCCTTCCGGCGTCTAATCGAAGCAGGCGGGTCCATCCTCGTCATCGAGCATAACTTGGAAGTAATCAAGACCGCCGACTGGGTCATCGACCTTGGCCCGGAGGGCGGGGAGCGCGGTGGGCGTATCGTGGGATCGGGTCCTCCCGAGGCGATTGCGCGGTTGCCGGAATCCTACACTGGCAAGTTTCTGGAGCAGGTCCTGAATGGAAATGGATCGTCGCACAATGGGCACCGGTAGGACGACACTTGCACTGTGGGCCCTCCTCGTCGGAAGCCTGCCCTGGGCCCAGGCGCAGACGGTGCGGCATCACAAAGTCGCCGAGTCCGATTCCTCCTTTCCTCCTGAACTGACGCAAGCCGAAGCTGCAATCGAGAAACACGACTACGCTGCGGCCGAACCGTTGCTGCAGAAGGTGGTTGCTGCGGATCCCGCCAATTACCAGGCTTGGTTTGATCTGGGATTCGTCGATAACAATCTCGGGAAAACGGATGACTCGATCGCGGCATATCGCAAGTCGGTTGCTGCGAAACCCGATGTATTCGAGTCGAATCTGAATCTGGGCCTGATGCTCGCGAAGACCAGCCAACCGGATGCGGAGCGATTTCTCCGAGCTGCCACGACCCTGAAGCCGACCGCCAACGTGGATGCCGGTCATACGCGGGCCTGGTTGTCGTTGGCACACGTTCTGGAGAAGTCGAAGCCCGAGGAGGCGGTCGCCGCCTACAAGCAAGCGGCAACGCTCGATCCCAGGAATGTCGAGCCGCACTTGTCCGCGGGATTGCTGCTGGAAAAGAACAACCAGTTTTCAGACGCGGAGCAGGAATACAAGCAGGCGTTGGCGATCCAGCCCGATTCTGCCGACGCGCTTACCGGGCTGGCCAATATCTACATGCGCGGGCATCGCTTCAGTGACGCCGAGGACGTCTTGCGCAAGCTGGCTGCGCAGCGGCCGAACGACCCCTCAGTCCACGTTCAACTCGGGCGCGTGATGGCGGCAGCCGGCAACACCGACGGAGCCATGGCGGAGTTGCAGAATGCCGTCAAAATGGCACCCGGCGACCCGAGCGTCCAGCGCGACTTGGCGGAACTATATACAACAACCAAGAAGTATCCCGAAGCTGAAATGAGCTATCGAGCCCTACTGACGGCCAATCCCAATGATGCCGAGTTGCACCACGGACTCGGGGTAGCGCTGCTGAATCAAAAGAAATATGCCGACGCGCAGCAGGAATTCCTGATGGCTGTGAAGCTGAAGCCCGATTACGGCGCTGCTTACGGCGACCTGGCGGTAGCGGCGAGCGAGAACAAGAATTACGAACTCGCCATCCGGGCGGCCGATGCGCGCGCCAAGTTTCTTCCCGAAATTCCGGTGAGTTATTTTCTTAGGGCTTCCGCGTACGATCATTTGCGCGACTACAAGCATGCGTCGGAGAATTATCACAGGTTTCTTGAGGTCGCGAACGGGGAGTATCCCGATCAGGAATGGCAGGCCAAGCACAGACTGATTGCAATCGAGCCGAAAAAATAACCATGCGCCGTTTATCCATCCTCGCCTTGATACTCATGATGTCGGCGTGGGTCATTGCGTCTAAGGATTCGACACTAGACGACTTGAAGGCTCGCGCCGAGACTGCCTCGCCCTCGGATAGGATCAGCATCTGCGTCGAGGTGGCCGAGCGCGAACTCAAAATCGCTGATGAGGCATTCACCGCGGGCAAGGTTGATGAGGCACAAGCCGCAGTCAAAGATATTGTGACGTACGCCGGGAAGGCACATGACGCGGCTCTCGAATCAGGAAAGAAGATCAAGGGAACGGAGATCGCTTTCAGAAAAATGGCAGCCAAACTGAAGGACATCAAGCGTACTTTGAGTTTTGAAGATCAGGCGCCGGTTGAGGCTGCAGCCGACCAACTGGAAAAGTTGCGGACGGACTTGCTTGGAAAGATGTTTGGAAAGGGCAAATGACACGGGCTTGGGCACTAACTCTATCCCTCCTGGTTCTCACGGGCGCGTGGGCGCAGCAGAGCCGACGCGAGCCGTTGAATCCGGTTGAGATCGATCAATTACGGGACGCGGCGCAAGACCCCGAGCAACGGATCAAGCTGTACATTCAATTTGCCCGAACACGATTGGCTTCGCTGGAGCAAATGCGGGCTGACCCCAAGGTCACGGACCGGGCGCAACAGACGCACGACAAACTGCAGGACTTCTTAGACGTGTACGACGAGCTTAATGACAACATCGACACGTTTGTGGGTCGCAAATCCGATCTGCGCAAGCCCTTGAAGGGCGTCATTGAGGCCGATAACGAATTTCAGGCAAAACTCCGGGCCTTGAAATCTTCGGCGGAGACGAGCAAGGAAGAGACCCAGCAATATCAGTTCTTGCTGACGAACCTGCTCGATACCGTGGATGAAAGCGTGCAAGATCATCGGCAACTGCTCGAGCAGCAGGAAGAAGCGGCAAAGCACAAGAAGAAGCATTAACCGCCGAAAAAGCCAAGAGAGTCAATTCTTCTCGTTTAAGATTCCTATGCGCCCTTTGTGTCCTCTCATTACATTTCCTGTGCTACTCTGCCACCGTGAGGGAGCGTCTTCTCCACATTTTCCAGGAAAGCTACCATGAACTGCGCCCACGCGCGCCGATTCCCGAGCTAAATGTCGAATTCTTCGCCTTCGCCAACATCAACAACACCATTCGTCTGCGCGAGGGCAAGCTGCTGGTGCGTGTATCAGACCTGCTGGAAGGCGCGCCAGAGATCGTCTTGCGAGCTCTCGCTCACATTTTGTTGGCGAAGATGTACCGCAAACCAGTCTCGCGGGAGCATTCGACTCGCTACCGCCGGTATGTAGCCAGCCATGACATTGCCGAGAAGGCCCATCTGGTGCGGCAGGTCCGCGGGCGAAAGAGAATTGAGAGTCCGGAAGGCCGAGCTTATAACCTGGATGAGGTCTTTGAGAGCCTCAACACTCGCTTTTTTCATGGGTTGCTCGCGCGTCCGCAGATGACCTGGAGCCGCGACCGTGCGCGGAACAGTCTTGGCCACTACGACCCCGCTCATAAAGCAATTGTGGTCAGCCGGGTTTTCGATCACGCCCGGGTTCCGCGATACGCGGTCGAGTACATCGTGTATCACGAGATGCTTCACCTGAAACATCCGGTGAAGTTGAGGGGCAGCCGACGGTGTGTGCATTCGGCAGAGTTTCAGATCGAAGAGAAAATGTTCCCGCAATTGCAAGAAGCGAAGCAATTCTTAAGGGAGATTTGACAGGAAGATCTAGCCTTTGACGCGGCTGATTCATTTTGACAAGCGGAACACATGTTCGAGCATCAGGAGATATCTGAACTACTGAAGCTTCACGTACTCTGCCTTGGCTTGCTTCAACACAGGGATAGAAGAATCGGCATCTTTCCAAAGCGTGAAGAAATCGTTATATGAAGCTCTGCCTTTGCTTGTTCGCCCGCAAACGCAGATTCATCGTCGTTTTCTTCTTCTGTCCGCACGCTGGAGATCGCTCACGTTCCTGTTTACGTGAAGGCGTTGCCATAGCCACTAAATTTGGGTCATAAGGCTCGCGGCTCTCACGGCAGATGCCAGGGTTTTAACCGGGACAAGTCAACGCGCATGGCGGGAGCGCTTATCGCCGCCAGGCTGCTGGTTTCCCCGTGTGATGTAGATCACAACCTCCCGTGATGTCGCGCGTTGACGGTGGCCGCCGCAGAAAGCTATCCTTATAAAGTTGAAATTGAAATTCATTTTCAAAATCATAGAGGCCCTTTTCTAGATGCTGCAGGCATTCATCATCACATTGCGCGAAGGTGTAGAAGCCGCGCTGATTGTTGGAATTACGCTGGCCTACCTGGCCAAGATCGGCCGGCCCGAACTGCGGAAATCTGTCTATGCGGCCTTGGTTTCGGCCTTCCTCGCGAGCATCGGCGGCGCGGTACTACTGGCCCGCATGCACTGGAACGAAGACGTATTCGAAGGCTGGATCATGCTGGCTGCCGCGTTCTTTGTTGTCACCATGATCGTTTTCATGATGAAAACCGGACGCAAGCTCAAAGGAGAAATCGAAGGCAAGGTCGGTTTGCTGGCAGGCGAAGATGCGTGGATCGGTTTGTTCCTGTTTGTGTTCCTGATGGTGCTCCGCGAGGGCGCAGAAACCGTGCTCACGCTCGCTGCCGTTTCACTCAATTCCACCGAACTGCTGAGTTTCCTCGGAACCATTCTTGGGATCGGCGTGGCCATTCTGTTTGGCGTGATGTTTGTAAAAGGCAGCGTGCGGATTAACCTGCAGAAGTTCTTCCGTATCACGACTGTGATTTTGTTCTTTGTGGCGGCACAGCTCATCGTTGCCGGGCTCCACGAGCTCTCGGAAAACGGCGTACTTCCCTCCTCCAAGCGCGAGATGGCGTTGGTAGGACCGATCGTGCGCAATGATGTTTTCTTCTTCATCACCATTGTTGCCCTTGCCGCGTTGATGGTCTTGTTCGACGCGAAGCGGCGGCAACCAGTCGCCGTGCCGACGTCGCCCGCCGAGCGGCGCAAAGCGGCCTGGACGGCGCGAAAAGAACGGCTCTGGATGATTTCGGTCTATGCCAGTTCATTCGTGTTCATCATGCTGGTTACGGCCGAATTCATCTATGCCAAGAGCGTGAGTGCGCTATCACCTGCAACCGAAGTCACGTTTGTGAACGGTCAGGTGAGCATCCCTCTTAAAGATGTTTACGACGGTGAACTGCACCGTTATCAGGCAAAAGAAAACGGCGCCGAGGTGCGCTTCTGGCTCTATCAGAAACCGGACGGCAAGATTGCGACCTTGCTGGACGCCTGCGAAATTTGTGGCGCGGTCGGCTTCTACAAGAAGAGTAATAGCGTGATTTGCAAGAATTGTGCTGCGCCGATGAATCTGCAGTCCATCGGCATGCCGGGAGGATGTAACCCGATTCCGCTGCAGGCGGTCGTGACCGCCGATTCAGTGATCGTCAAGGAAGCGGATCTCGCGGCACGAAGCCGTCTATTCGAGAAATAAGTTCATGTTCGTGCGTCTGGTCTACGAATCCTTCCGACGGCAGAAGCGGCGAAAGATGCTGGCGGGCGTCGCCATCACTCTAGGCGTAGCGGTCGCGACAGCTATGATTGCCGTAGCCACCGATATTGGTGACAAGATCAGCCGCGAACTGCGGACCTACGGCGCGAACCTCGTAGTCACTCCTCAGGAAGACACGCTTGACTTGCAGATTGGCGGCGTCGATCTGAAGCCACCCAGCGACGGCGCATATCTCAACGAAACTGACCTGCCGAAAATTCGCGGAACCTTTTGGCATCACAACATTGTTGGCTTCGCGCCTATGCTGCCGGTTCAGGCGGCGGTGGATGGAAAGAATCTCACGGTTCTGGGGACCTACTTTTCCAAGCAACTTGCATTCGGGAAGGAAGAGTTCGTGACCGGAGTTCGCATCACGCATCCGTGGTGGAAGGTGCAAGGTGCGTGGCCGGATGACAATTCCGGCGATGTGCTGCTCGGCGAGACGTTGGCGTCAAAGCTGGGGAGAAAGCCGGGAGACGCGGTGCTTATTGGCGATGCTTCTCATCGGATCACTGGAGTCCTTTCGACCGGCGGCGCCGAAGATAACCAGATTGTCGCTCCACTCGCAGTGGCGCAGCAGATTATCGGGAAGCCCGGCGCAGTTCGCCGCCTTTACGTCAGCGCTTTAACCAAGCCGGAAGATGCGCTCGCGCGCCGCGATCCCAAAACCATGACGACGGAGATGTACGATCGCTGGTACTGCTCGCCATATGTCCAGTCCATCGCATTCCAACTGCAAGAGGTGATTCCTCACTCGCACGCCGAACAGATTCGCCAAGTAGCACAAAACGAGGGCACGGTGCTGTCCAAGATCAAAGGGCTGATGCTGCTCGTGACATTTGCTTCGTTGCTCGCTTCAGCCTTGGCGGTCTCTGCGGCGATGGCCACGGCAATCTTTGAACGACGGAACGAAGTAGGGCTGATGAAAGCTCTGGGCGCCGGAAATGTCTCAGTTGCTGCATTGTTCTTTGTGGAAGCCGCGCTGCTGGCGTTGATGGCAGGCGTGGTCGGGTTTGCGGGCGGAGCTGTCCTGGCGCGCCAGATTGGACGCTCGATTTTTGATTCCCAGATTTCGATTCAACCGGTGCTCTTTCCTGTCATTCTGACGATTGCGGTAGTCGTGACGTTTGCCGGAAGTGCTCTGGCCATACGGCGCGCCGTGAAGTTTGATCCGGTGTTCGCGCTGCGAGGTGAAGGATGAGTTCACCGAACCCCATAACAGCGCGACGGGAGAATGCCCCCCATACCTCGATGTTTCTCCGCATGCTTTTGCGAGCTGCCGTGCTAAGACGCGGGCGCGCCGCGTCAGCTCTGCTTGCGATGGTGGTGGCTGCCGCAGTCGCAACCGCGATGCTCAACCTCTACATTGACGTGCAAGCGAAATTGCGCAAGGAATTTCGTAACTATGGTGCGAATGTAGTAGTGATCGGACGCGATGGGCAGGAACTTCCAAAAGACGCGCTTCAGACCATGAACTCTGCCATCGTGGGCCATGGAATGGCGGTGCCGTTTGCATATGTCGTCGCCCGCACCAGCGACGGCCAATCGATCGTCGTCGCGGGAACTGACTTCGATCAGGTGAAAAAGCTGGATAGCTGGTGGGCGGTAAGCGCGTGGCCAACCAACGATCAAGAGGCACTGGTAGGAGTGCGCGCAGCAACGGTCGTGAGCCCGACCGGCCAGCCCTTTGATCTGAGTTTCCAGGGGCGAACCATTCACGTCCAACCGGCCGGCGCACTTCGCACCGGAGCGTCTGAGGACAGCCGGGTTTATCTGCCTCTCCATAGCTTCGAGAAGTGGACGGGCGTGGGACCTTCGACCATCGAGATTGCAGCGTCGGGTTCGCCAGAAGAGGTCACAGCAACGATTCAGAAGCTGGCGCAACTCCTACCGTTTGCTGAAGTGAAGCCCGTGCGCCAGATCATGGAGGGCGAAGCGCGGGTGTTGGGAAAAACCCGGGCGACGCTACTGGCGGCGGCCGGGCTAATCATTCTGACTTCGGCGTTGTGCGTTCTCTCCACGTTGATCGGCTGGGTGCTGGATCGGCGACGCGACTTCGCCATCATGAAGGCCTTGGGTGCTTCGGAGCGGCTGATCAGCGGCTTCTTCGCGGCTGAATCCGCCGTTTTGGGGGCGATTGGGGCTGTCTTAGGATTCACGATCGGCGTGGGAGTCGCTGCCTGGATCGGTCGCGTGAATTTCCATGCGCCCGTTGTGCCGCGGCTGAACGTGCTGCCGCCGATACTTCTGGGCAGCATTGCAGTCGCGTTGATTTCAGCAGTAGTGCCAATGTCATTGTTGCGGCGGGTCGCGCCCGCTGTAATCTTAAGGGGAGAGTGAGATGATCAAGCTCAAGAATGTCAGCCGCGTGTATCCCGCAAAGGCGGAGGCGAACGGCGGAGTCATTCGCGCGCTCGACAACTTCTCCCTCAACGTCGATCCCGGCGAGTGGATTGCGATCATGGGGCCGTCGGGCTCCGGCAAATCAACACTCGTGAATCTGGTGGGCTGTCTCGATCGCCCAAGTTCCGGCGAAATCTGGCTGGACGGCGAGGATGTCGCGAACATTTCGGCAGCGGAACTGAATCGCGTTCGGGCGGAAAAGATCGGATTCGTCTTCCAGCAATTCCACCTGATCCCTTACTTGACCTCTCTTGAAAATGTCATGCTCGCGCAGTACTTCCACTCCATGACGGATGAGCAAGAAGCTCTCGATGCGCTGCAACGCGTAGGACTCAAGGAACGCGCGCATCACCTTCCCTCGCAGCTTTCCGGGGGCGAGCAGCAGCGTGTGTGCATTGCTCGCGCCCTGATCAACGATCCGAAGATCGTACTGGCCGACGAGCCTACGGGTAATCTCGATGCCGTAAATGAAGAGATTGTTCTTCGCCTGCTGCGCGAGTTGCATCAACAAGGGCGGACAATCGTAATGGTTACGCACGATCCTGTCGTTGCGAGACTGGCAGACCGGCAGATCGAGTTGCATCACGGAAAGATCAGCTCACAGGTCGTCTTCTCGATGGCCGACGAAGAACAGTTCGACGAAGTGCTCGAGGAATTGTGGGTGCTGGCCGAGCATGGGGAGATCGCCGAGCTTGGCCGAATGGAAGTGCATGGAGCGCTGCCGGTCAGTATTGCTGTCGAGAAGATGATGGAGATGGGCCTGGTTACGAGTTCGCCTCATCCACCCGAGACACACGATCACAAACCGTTCGTGAATCCTTGTCACGACGCATTGAAGCCAACCGGTGTATCCACGGGCGACGGCAGCATGATCATCGAGCTGACTACGCGCGGGCGGCAACGCGCGGCCGACATCATTCGGCGCCATCGCTTAGCGGAGCGGCTATTCACCGATAGTCTGGCAATGGACAGCGAGACGGAAATCGAAGAGCAGGCGTGCAAGTTCGAGCACATCCTCTCGACCGAAGCAACCGATAAGATTTGCGCGTTTTTAGGACATCCCAAGACTTGCCCCCACGGCGCTCCAATCCCACCCGGACCGTGCTGCGGAAAGACCACCGTAGCAACGAGTGCGACGGTATTATCAGGGCATCAGCGTTCATAACTCGATGACCGCAAGGCGAACCTGCATCGGCGTGTTCGACTCCGGCTTTGGCGGGCTCACTGTACTTAAAGCATTACTTGAACTCCTGCCTGAAAACGATTACCTCTACTTCGGCGATACCGCTCGATTGCCCTACGGGTCGAAGTCCGTCGAGACCGTTTCGAAGTATGCGGTAGAGGCGGCGCAGTACCTGCAGAATCAGGGTGCTCAGTTCCTGGTTATCGCTTGCAATACGGCCACTGCGCTTTCTCTGGACAGAATTATCGCGGCATCGAGTGTTCCCGTCGTCGGAGTCGTTGAACCCGGTGCGGAACGAGCGGCGAGTCAAAGCAAGCAGAACAAAGTAGTCGTAATCGGTACAGAGGCTACCGTCAGCAGCCATGCCTATCGGCGAGCGCTGGAGGCGAAGGGTGTGCAGACTCGCGAGAAAGCCTGTCCGCTGTTGGTTCCGCTGGTCGAAGAAGGATGGATAGAGCACCCGGTGACAGAGCAGGTCGCCGGAATCTACCTCAGTGAGGCCTTTACCGATGGCTTCAATGCAGCGGATGTTCTCGTGCTCGGATGCACGCATTATCCGTTGCTCAAGCCGGTCTTGCGCCGGGTTGCGCCCGCGCATGTGGAGATTGTGGACTCAGCAGAGTCCACTGCGATGGCAGTTGTACGACAGTTGCTCTCAAGTCCCCTGCCCCAGGGAGACCAATCCGAACGGCGTCAGGCCGCACGCGTGAAGTTCTTCGCGACAGATTCAGTGGAGAAGTTTCGCCGTTTAGGGCCGAAATTCCTGGGCCATCCCGTCGAGGACGTCCAGCACGTGGACCTGAAAGAATAAGCCGCGCAAGATTCGGATAGCGATCCGGCTGTTTCAACTCTATTCTCAATAATCCATGCATCCGCTCGACAACGTGATATGGCAAGCCCTTAGCACGAGGCAGTCTCACTTCGGGCGGGACCACGGCGGCATGAAACGTTTTCTTCCTGAAGTAAGTGTACTGGCAGGATTCCCATCTTCAACGGAGCAAGATTACGAGCTTCTTGCATCGGTTCTGCAACCGGGCGAGCGCATTGGACTTTTTCTTGAGCACTCGCTGCGACAGATGCCGCAATTCAAACAGGTGATTTCGGCGCCGTTGCTGGAAATGGTTTGTGACAATGGGAGAACTAGCCAATCCTCATACTCCGCAGCCGAGATCGTTCCTCTGGCAGCAGAGAATGTCGATGAGATGCTGGCTCTCACCGCGCTGACCTTGCCCGGACCATTCGGCCCTCGCACGCACGAGATGGGCGATTATTTCGGCATTCGCAACAACGGAACGCTCATCGCGATGTCGGGCGAACGGCTCAAAGTCCCCGGATTTACGGAGATCAGCGCAGTGTGTACGCATCCAGAGCATCTTGGAAAGGGCTACGCGAGAGCTTTGATGAGTCTGATCATGGAACGCATTGTGGCGCGTGGCGAGACTGCCTTTCTGCATGTACGGGCAGATAATGCTCGGGCGATTGGGCTATACGAGTCTCTGGGATTTCGAAACCGAGTCACGTTGCAATACGTGGTGCTGGAAAAACTCGCAGCCTGAGGGCTAACGCGAACCGCACGAAGCCGGGTGCCTCTCGCCATTCACGACCACCCAACCATTGTCTGCTCCGCGATGGGTGGCGCAGTGGACGTCGTGAATTCCCGCCACAAAATGCCCTCGGGTTGGAAAGAATGCTTGCCCATAAGCCATGACTGAGGCATTCGCGGGCGCCGTAACCCTCCCATCGAGGTCGTCATTGGTCACGACTTCGATCAGTTTAATCGACCCATCCGGAAAACTCACCCGCAGAGGCAATACCTGATGATCGCCGTGCCTTCCGCCAGGACGTGTGCGAGAGGCACTCGCGGTGACGCCACAAACCATCACATTATCGACAGGTCTCTGCGTTCCGGCTGCCAACAAGTCAGCCAACTTCTGGTTCACCACCGGTGTACACGTTGGCGGAGTGTTCACATCCGATCCCCAAAACGCTGAAACCAAAGCCAACACGAACCAAACGAGCCCAAGTTTCTTCACCAGACCCATCCTGCCAAACCGAGAATATGACTCCGCGGGTTTACACTCGTGAACCCTTCCGGCAATTGTTAAGCGTTTGTCGCCAGCTTGTCACTAAGTTTTTGCGACGCCTCGACGCAAGCGTGACACCTCCTACATAGCCAATCGATAACCTCCTGTTCAAGCGCGGATAGCAGTGAACGCGGTGTGACCAAATGAAAAGCATTGGTCTCCAGATCCTGACGAATTCGCCAAAGGAGAAAGTATGAAGAAGTTTGCGTTTTCGGTAGTACTCGGACTGCTCTGGGTGGTCAGCGGTGCGAGCAATGCTCTGGGTCAACAGGCGGGATACAAACAAAATAATCTGGTGGCCAACACCTCGGGCGTGGCAGCACATACCGATTCTCAGCTCTCGAATCCATGGGGGATCTCGATGCGGCCGAACGAGCCCTTCTGGATCGCCAACAACAACGGCGGCACCTCAACCTTGTATGACGCCCAGGGCAACAAGAACTCCCTCGTTGTCGGCATACCCGTGGCCAGTGTGAACCCCTGCAGTCCCGGATGTCCGACCGGAACCGTCGGCAGTACCAGCACGGACTTCAACGGCGGGGAGTTTATTTTCGACACCGAGGACGGCATCATCGCGAACTGGACGGGCTCGGGCAATGCGGTCGTCGCCTTCGACAATTCGGCCAGCGGCGCGGTTTACAAGGGCCTGGCGCTGATCACCAATAACTCAGGAAATTTTCTGCTTGCTGCGAACTTCCACAGCGGACAAATTGACGTGTTCGACCGGAACTTCAAGCTGAGCGCCCTCTCCGGTTCATTTTCCGATCCGAGCTTGCCTGCGGGAATGGCACCCCACGGCGTGCACCTCATCAACGGTCAGGTTTACGTGGCCTATGCGATGCAGGATTCGGCCAAGCACGATCCTACTCTTGGTGCTGGTAGTGGCGTCGTTGACATCTTCGATTTGAATGGCAACTTCGTGAAGACATTTGCTTCGGGCGGTACTTTGAATGCTCCTTGGGGCGTGGTTGCCACGCCAGCGGCATTTGGTACGTTCTCGAATGGCATTCTAGTGGGAAATTTTGGGGACGGAACGATCAACGCCTTCGACTCGACCGGCAAGTTCCTCGGGCAAGTCAAAGACAGCAGCGGCAACGTAATTACCAATGCGGGCCTCTGGGATCTGGTATTTGGAGCGAATGGCACTGGCGACCCCAACACGCTCTACTTCACCGCTGGCGGGGCGAACCAGACGTCAGGACTGTTCGCGACGCTAGTGCCTGAAGCAGCGAGCGCGAATGCGGACTTCTCTCTTGCGCTATCGGCGCAAAGCGCCACCCTGATGGCCGGCGGTTCGGCAACACTCTCGGTGAGCGCCAGTCCATCAGGAGGATTCGCTGGCTCCGTCAGTCTCTCGTGCACCGTGCCGAACGGATTAACTTGCAGCTTTTCGACGCCGTCGATCACTCCTGGATCGAGCACCGCGAAGTCAACACTGACCGTCACAGCGGCATCGACTCCGCCTCCCTCCGGCTACATCCAGGGAATGACGATGGGATGGCTGCCGGTTTCCGGTTTGGGTGCGATTGGGATGATGTTTGCCGGAAGTCGTCAAAAGCGGACGGTGAAGCGGAGCAAAACAACGTTCGTGATTGGAGGAATCGTGCTGTCGGGCTTGCTGACGTTGTTTACGCTTGGCTGCGGTGGTGGCTCTTCGAGTACCAAGAACAATCCAAGCACGGTGACGATGATGGTAACCGGAACGTCGGGCGCAATCAGCCATTCGACGCCGGTGACACTCACCATTCAGTAATCGGCCGAAGGGGACATTCGACCGAGGGGAAACGGAGGCCGCAGGAAAAACCGCCTGCGGCCTCCGTCGTTTCTGATCACTGGCGTGCCTTCAGATTTTCTACATCTTTTCTCCGAGTAGCCTAATCTGCAATGGCGGGCGATTCCTGAAGGCCGAGTGAAAACCATTCAGCGCAGTGATCGCAAACAAGCGGTGTAGAGGGCGCAAATGTACGAGGTCATTCTAAAGAGATTCGAAAAACCAGACGAAGTCCGCAATTTCGAAAAAGGCAAATTCGAACTGGTCCACATTGGCGGCATGACAATCGGGCGTGCGACGTATCAGCCGGGCTGGAAATGGTCTGAGCACGTCGGCAAAGCGCAGGGACTGAAGAGTTGCTCGGTGGAACACGTTGGCATGGTCGTTTCAGGCCGGGCGACGGCGGCCATGGATGATGGACGCGTGATCGAGATGAAAGCGGGAGACCTTTTCTACATCGAGTCCGGGCACGACAGTTGGGTGGTGGGCGACGAGCCATACGTATCCTTGCATCTGATGAGTGCTGGAGAGTACGCCAGGAAAAAATAGTGATTGCTTTGCACGATCAGTGGATGGCGAGCAGTTCTTCCTCTTCTGGCACTACCTCTTCGTGTAGTTCGACTCGAATCATGGTCTTTCGCCGAGTCTCAACCGGCGGCGGGGGTGCCGGGACGTGCTTCGTATAACGGAGCAGGAGAATGAACGGCAGCATCGCGAGGAACACGACTCCCATCACCCAAAAGGCTTCTACGAAAGACAACATGCTGGCTTGCTGCTGCACCATACCGTACAAGCTGCCCAGTGCCTTTCTAGACGCGTCGTAGTAATCGCTGCCACGGGTGTGGAAATGTTGCGTCAAGCCTTGAAGCATATTTCTGGTTGGAAGGTTCCCAGAGGTGACGCGCTCGACCAGCCGGCTTTGGTGAAGCTGTGAGCGCCGCGCAAGAAAGGTCGTCATGATGGCGATCCCGACGCTGCCGCCGAGGTTGCGCATCAGGTTGAAGATACTGGTGGCATTGCCCATCTTCTCCTTCGCGATACCGGACATGGCTAGCGCCATCAAGGGAATGAACAGAAAGCTCAGCGCCACGCCCTGAAATACCTGCGGCCAGACGATATTCATGTACCCGGCGTTCAGATTGAGGCCGGAGAGCATGAACATCGTCACCGACCCCAGGATCAAACCAACCACCAGTAACCGCCGCGGATCGGTTTTGCTGGTCAGGTGTCCGGCGATGGGAGTGAAGATAAGCGCTCCGATTCCCCGTGGAGAAAGCGCCAAGCCGGCGTTGTAAGCCGGGTATCCGAGAAGCGTCTGCAGATAGATCGGTAACAATACCAGGCTCGCATAAAGAACAAATCCGAGCAGACTGATCAGGAACACGCCTGCGCTGAAGGAACGATTGGCGAGTGCTCGCAGATCAACCACCGGATCTTTGGTGCGCAATTCGTGGAAAACCAGCGCGACTAGCCCGACGACCGCCAGCAGCGCGAATGTTCGAATGTAGTTGGATGAAAACCAATCCTTGCGCTGGCCAGTATCGAGGAAAATCTGCAGAGCACCGAGGCCGAGCGCCATAAATCCGATACCCCAGATATCGACGCGAGCCTTACTGCGCTTTATGTAAGGCGGGTCGAAGACAAACTGCTTCATCATGATCAGTGAAAAAATGCCGACCGGCAAATTCAAATAGAAAATCCAGCGCCAGGTGTAGTTGTCGGTGATCCAGCCGCCGAGCGTTGGACCAAGGATCGGCGCGAAGAGAATACCGATTCCATAGGCCGCCATGGCCTGCCCATGCTTCTCGCGGGGAAAAGTCTCCAGCAGAATTGCCTGCGCCAAAGGCTGCAATCCACCACCGGTCAGTCCTTGCATGACGCGGAAGAAAATTAACCACGGAAGCGAAGTCGCCAATCCGCAAAAGAGAGAGGTAATCGTAAACCCGGCAACGCACCCGATCAGCAGACGCTTGCGGCCCATGTAGTTCGCGAGCCATCCTGAGATCGGAAGGATAATGGCGTTTGCAACCAGGTAAGACGTGACGACCCACGTGCCCTCTTCGACTGTGGATGCCAGGTTCCCCGCAATGTGTGGGATCGAGACATTGACCACCGTGGTGTCAAGGATCTCCATGAATGTCGCCAGCATGACTGACATGGCGATGATCCAGGGATTGGCACGAGGCTGTGGGACCGCGTCCATGGGCTGATTTTGTTATAGGTGGAAGAGCCGTAACACACAGTGATGGGCATCACCCCGGGCCTTACGATTGGACAAGGCATGGAACTACCACGAAAGGTACACCTGCGCTAAATCTGGTAGTCGATATCCGCCATAAGCCGCGACAGCGACTCTGCCGATTCCGCGTTGTCGCTGGCGATTTCACCCTCGAGTTTGCAAACCCGCTGGCGCAATTTATCGACTTCAGTGGCGACGGCGGCCAATGCCTCCGAGAGCGGATCGTTGATCTGCTTCGGATCAGTAATGACAACCCGTTTACCCTGGCGGAAGATGATGTGCGCGGGAACACCAACTACGGTCGAGTCATCGGGTACGTTTCTGAGCACCACCGAGCCCGCGCCAATGCGGCAGTTCTTGCCGATCGTAATGTTCCCGAGAATCTTCGCGCCTCCCCCGATTACGACGCTATCGCCGATTGTGGGATGGCGTTTGCCGTGTTCTTTTCCGGTGCCGCCAAGTGTGACGTCCTGGTAAAGCGTCACATCGTCCCCGACGACAGCGGTTTCACCGATGACAACACCCATACCGTGATCGATGAAGAGCCGGCGGCCGATCTGCGCGCCCGGGTGGATTTCGACTCCGGTGAAAAGTCGCGCAAGTTGTGACAACGCGCGCGCGAGCAAAAAGAATCCGTGCTCCCAGAGCCAGTGATTTACTCGGTAGGCCCAGAGCGAATGAAGGCCGGAGTAACAGAGAAAGACTTCGAGCCTCGAGCGTGCTGCCGGGTCGCGATCCAGCACGGTACCCACGTCTTCGCGAATTAGTGAACAGAAACCGGGCATGTCAGACGGCAACTGTTTCCATTTCCAGCGATTCTTTGCGGAGTTCGTCGAACAGTACGCTCGTCAGGTAACGCTCTCCGAAATCCGGCAAAACCACGACGATGAGTTTACCGGCATTCTCGGCGCGGCGCGCGATTGTCAAAGCACCCACAACAGCTGCGCCGGAGGAAATACCGACCAGCAGCCCTTCTTCTTTGGCCAGGCGGCGGGCCATGGTGATCGCATCATCGTTGGTGACGGTAACAATTTCATCGATGTAATCCGTCCGCAAAATCGATGGCACAAAGCCCGCGCCAATGCCTTGAATTTTGTGCGGAGAAGGCTTGCCTCCCGAGAGCACTGGACTATCGGCTGGCTCGACCGCTACGGCCTTGAATGAGACCTTCTTTGGTTTGATGTACTGGCTGACGCCGGTGATCGTCCCGCCGGTGCCGACGCCGGATACTAAAATGTCGACCGCGCCGTCGGTGTCATTCCAAATCTCGGGCCCTGTGGTCTCGACGTGAATTTTGGGATTCGCAGGATTGTCGAATTGCTGCAGGATAAAACCGTTTGGATTGGCGCGAAGCAGTTCCTCAGCTTTGGCGATTGCACCTTTCATTCCCTTGGGCCCCGGCGTGAGCACGATCTCGGCCCCAAAAGCTCGAAGCAAAACCCGGCGTTCGAGGCTCATGGTATCGGGCATGGTCAGGATCAGCTTGTATCCCTTTACGGCAGCGACGAAAGCCAAGCCGATCCCGGTATTGCCGCTTGTGGGTTCGATGAGTACGGTCTTGCCTGGCTGAATTTTGCCGGCCTTCTCGGCTTCGTTGATCATGCTGACGCCAATGCGATCTTTCACGCTGGCGCAGGGATTGAATCCCTCCAGTTTGGCAGCGACGGTTGCGGCACATCCATCTGTGACTTTGTTCAGGTACACCAGTGGCGTGTGGCCAATTAATTCGGTGACGTCATGAGCGATTTTCATGGTTGTGCTCCTTGGGATTTTAATTGCGTGATAGCCGTATCAGGAAATGATCAGAGCAACGCCAGTGACAAACAGGGGCAACAACAACAGCGACGGGATGTACTGAGACCTTCCATGCTTCCCAGAAAGATAGATTCACCGTGCCGTGAAAAGGAAGCAAAAACGACATGCAAAGACCGGCCGGTCCGCTGTCCAGTTCCGGACACTGCTTTCCACGGACGCACAACCGTCTCAGTCATTCGCGCAGTCAACACTATCAAAATCAGATACTTGGGAACAAAAAGCTCTGGCCCCGCGTATGCAAAATACAGGTCATGGAGACGCTGGCTATGCAACCAACTTTCAGGACGCAGGATGCGATGCCCACCGTGTTAGTCGCCGACGATCAGCCCCACGTGCTGGACGCCCTTGAACTGCTGCTCAAGAGCCATGGATACCTGACTGAGTCCGTTACGCAGCCAGCCCGGGTGCTACAGGCCATGGAGTCTAACCAGTTCGATTGCCTGTTGCTTGACATGAACTACTCGCGAGACACTACGGCGGGTGGCGAGGGGCTGGAACTGGTCTCACAAATCCGCGCTCGCGATCCCCGGACGCCGTTGCTGGTAATGACGGCGTGGGGCAGCGTCGATCTGGCCGTTGAGGCGATGCAGCGAGGCGCATCGGACTTCGTCCAGAAGCCATGGGAAAACAGCCTGTTATTGCAAAAACTCGAAATCCAGGTTGAACGTGCCCGGTCCCTCAAGCGGGCGCAACGCCGGCGGGAAGATGAGCTTCGGGAAGCGCGGGAAATTCAGAGCAACCTGTTGCCCAGGCATCTCCCTGAAATTTCTGATTACGAAATTGCAGGAATCACCCAGCCGGTTCGGTTTGTGGGCGGTGATTACTACAACGTGGTAAAGATCAGCGAGAATCAAACGGTCTTGTGCATCGCCGACGTAGCCGGCAAAGGATTGCCGGCGGCTCTTTTGATGTCGAGCTTGCAAGCGGCGCTCAAACCGCTGATGTGGCAAAAGCTGCCACCGCGTGAGTTGTGCCGCAGGCTGAATCGGATTCTCTGCGACATCACACCGGTTGGAAAATTCATTTCGTTTTTCTATGGCGTGTTGGACAGTGAGCACAATCGCCTGACCTACTGCAACGCCGGACACAATCCGCCGTTGCTGGTGACGGCTGCTGGCGCAAGCATCGAGTTGAACGCCGCAGGCGCGGTACTCGGACAATTTCCCGACTGGGTTTACGAGCAAAGTGACGTGCAGTTGACCAGTGGTGATCGACTGATTCTCTTCACTGACGGCTTAGTCGAAGCTTCTGACCAAAACGAAGATCCGTTTGGCGAGGAGCGAGTGGCTGCGGTGGCGCGCGAGGTGCCAAACCGCAGCGCAACCGATCTGATGGATAGCCTGATGCACGCGGCCTCCGCACACTGCGGCGGTCGTTTTCAGGATGATGCCAGCATGGTGGTAGTGCGAGCGATGTAGGGCTTAAACTGCTCCCGCATTCTCCTCTAGCTGGCAGTACAATGTGAAAAAGCTTGGCTCCTGGAGTTCTGGCATGCGGTGCTTGGTGAAAGTAACACTGTTTGTCATTTTTCTCGCAACATCGATCCACTTGAAGGCTCAACAGGTCTGGCCGATTCACCAGGACCCGGCTTTACTAGCCCGTCTTTCCTATGACAGTTCGCCGGTAACGCGCAGGCAAGGCGTGAGCCATGTCTGCATCGCCATCTCGCTGAGCGGCGATTATCGTATCGTCCGGTCCTTGGACGACAAGGAAGCGGAATGGCGGCAAGGGAAAATACCAGAAGGGCAGTTCCGACGTCTGAAGTCGTTACTGGAATCCGACCAACTCCGCAACATTACCGGGTACCATGGCGGACTGGTTGTCCAGGACTTTGAGAGCTTCGGGGCGGAAATTGCGATTCCCGAATGGGATGGCAAGACCACGACAAAACGACTGCAATGGCTGGATGCGGAAGGCGCCAATCCGTTCCCAGAGGCAGTTTCTAAGGTCGTGACCTGGTTAAAGCGGTTCGAGCCTGCGTATGCCACACCGTTCGATCGCGCCGAGTATCCCAACGTGTGCCCATCGGAAAGACTGCGTTTACTCGAGCCCTCGATCGCTGGGAAGCTGCCCCAGTCATCTCGCCCCTTGCTGACATTTCCACCGCAATAGCACGTCAGTGGTGTTGACGTGCAGTCACCGAGCAAGTAACTTCCTTCGAATAGTCGCTGAAGGGGTGAATGTACTCTTTATTAGCGGCAAATAGTCCCCCGACGAAGGTCCCCCATTGCTGTCCCCGAACGATGGTAAGGTTTTCCCACAATCCAGGACTACTTGCGGAAGGGGAGCATACGAATGATGAGTAGCAAGCAACAGCCACCCATTTCATATGCTGTAGCGGAGTTGGAAGCAGTCTCATCGCAGGCGGGACTTACGCAGGACGACCTGACGCGTCTTTTTGCCTCCGGCCTGGGAGTTTACGATCTTCTGGGCTATGTCGAGGCGGTGGTGGCGGACCGGTTGAGCTAAAGCTCGCGTCGACCTTCAATCGATTTCAGCATCGTGATTTCGTCGGTATATTCGATGTCGCTGCCGACGGGAATTCCCATGGCAATCCGCGTGACCCTCAAGCCCGGCCGCCGGAGTTCTCCGGAAAGGTAAGTCGCGGTTGCCTCGCCTTCAACCGTCGGATTCGTCGCCAGAATGACTTCGTCCACGTTACCTTCTTCAACCCTTTTCATCAGATTGGAAATTCGCAGTTGTTCGGGCCCGACTCCATGCAGGGGCGAAATGGAACCGTGCAGGACATGATACACACCGTTGAAGTGCTTCGTCTTTTCGATGGCAGCGATGTTGGTCGGCTCCTCGACTACACAAACGAGTCGTTGATTGCGAGTCGCACTGCTGCAATAGACGCAGGGATCGACGTCTGTGATGTTGTTGCAGATTGAACAGAGCCGCAGATTCGCTTTGACGTCGCGCACCGCCGCCGCTAGTGCTTCAGCGTCATCATCGCTCGAACGCAGGATGTGAAAAGCCAGACGCTGGGCGGTCTTGCTGCCGATCCCGGGCAGCTTCTTCAACTCCTCGATCAGGCGCGCCATCGGCTCTGCAAAACGGCTCATAATCTCAATCTCGGTTGTGTCGGGATTTTGCGAAACTAGAAACTTGAAACCAGAAACTGCTACATGCCTGGAATGTTCAGTCCGCCAAGCATCCCACCCATGGTAGATTGCATAGCCTCGTCCACTTTACGGCCCGCTCCGTTCACCGCCGCGGTCACCAGATCCTGCAGCATTTCTACATCGCCACTTTTGACGGCTTCCGGATCGATTTTGACGCTTAGTACCTGCTTGCGGCCATCCATTTTGACAAGCACACTTCCGCCGCCGGAAGAGCCTTCCACGACCGTCTCTTCCATCTTCTTTTGCAGGGTTTCGTACTGACGCTTGGCCTGCGTCATCAGTTCCTGGAGATTAAATCCGCCCATCACAAGCCTTTCTTACCGCCGAGAAGCCCCTTCAAAATCCAGATGCTCAGCGGCTAGCGTTTTTCTTTGTAATCAATAATCGTCCGGATCTCTGCTCCGAACTTTTCTTTCATGCGCCGGACAATCGGATTCTGTTCCGCCCGGCTGCGGCCGCCACCATTCGAAGCAGCAGATCGTGCTGCTGGCTGCGGCGTACCGCCCGGAATAACGGAGAGTCTGACCGGCCGCCCCAGCACTCCGCTGGCGGTAGCGACGATCAACCGTTTCGCCTCGCTTCCTAAAGACATATCGATGACCGTGGCCGAAGATGCAACTTTGATGGCCAACTCCTGCACGTTGACTCGCCACTCGCCCGTTTCAAGCATGGATACCAGCATGGGCTGCGCTGCTACCGCATTCAAAACCGCTTCGCGCAGACGATCGAGGTCAACTGCCGCACTCTCCTCGGATCTTGCGACGGCAGGGACAGCCGCTCCCATTACTACAGGCGCCATTGACGCCCCGGTTGCCGCAAAGCCCGAACTAGCCGCAGGAGTTTCCTCAGCGGAAAGATTAGTTTTCGAACCCGACTTTCTCGCCGAATCGGCGGCAAAAGGGGAAACGGTATTGGTTCGCCCTATGGCGGGTTGGGTTTTTCGAGTGTCAGGAACGATCGACGGTTTGCCACCCGAAGTGGCGCTTGGCACTCCTGCCTCGCTCAGCAACTGCTCGATCGGAAGTAACCGCTGGGCATGGGCCATCTTCAGGAGGCCCAGCTCCAGGTGAAATCGCTGCTCATGTCGATAGCCAATTTCACCGTGCGTACGCAGCATGATCTGCAAGTGACGAGCTAAGTCTTCCTCGCTGAAGAGCCCGGCCACCCGAACCACCCGCTGCCGCTCATCACTCGAAATCTGCAGGAGCGATGAGTCGCCCCCCGCGACCTTGGCTACCACTACATTACGCAGAAAACGCACCATCTGGCGCGCGAAGTGAATAGGACTGTGCCCTTCACTGATCAATTGATCGACCAACCGCAGCAATTCGTCGCTTCGACCATGAGCCACCGCCTGCATCATTTGTTCCAGCAAGCCTGAAGGAGCTGAGCCGACAAGCTGGCGAACGGAGTCGAGCGTCAATTTGCCAGCCGAGGACGCAATTGCCTGGTCAAGGATCGAGAGAGCATCGCGCATCGATCCGTCCCCGGCCTCGGCGAGCAGTGCTAGCGCATCTTCATCGGCCTCGATTTTCTCCCTGCCGGCGAGATCCCGCAATTGCCCAAGAATCTCATCAAACTTCACCGCCCGGAAACTGAAATGCTGGCACCGCGAACGAATCGTCTGGGGGATGTCCTCGGGCTGGGTGGTCGCCAGCATGAACACCACATGAGACGGTGGCTCTTCGAGGGTCTTCAGCAAGGCGTTAAACGCAGCATCGGTAATCTGGTGCGCTTCGTCCAGGATGTACACCTTGAACCGGTCTCGGGCCGGGCGGTACCGCGCGGCTTCGCGCAACTCGCGAATCTCGTCGATTCCACGGTTGGTGGCGGCGTCAATTTCGATGACATCTACCGAATTCCCAGCGCGGATCTCCTTGCATGAATCGCATACGCCGCAGGGCTCTGGAACCGGCTTATTCGAAGAGCGGCAGTTCAGAGCCATGGCCAGAATTCGGGCTACCGTGGTCTTGCCGATCCCCCGATGACCGCTAAAGATGTAGCCATGAGCCAGCCTCTCCTGCTGGATGGCGTTCTTCAGGGTCCGCGTAACATGTTCCTGTCCTATGACTTCGGAGAAGTTTTGGGGTCGGTATTTGCGCGCCAGGACCTGATAGCTCATGATGCGAAGCCTTGATTATACGTGATCGAGACCTGCCGATTCTGGCATTTGGCGCTTGGCCTTGAAACGAAATCGGGCTTCCGAACACCATATTCACGCGGAAGTCCCTTGCGAAGGATCACCCTTCCACGATAGGCTTCAGCGTTGATGTTTTGGCTTTCGGGGGAACCATGCAACTCAAGCTTAGTACTCGAACCGTCGGCGGAATCTTGATCGTTGACTGTGGTGGTCGCATCGTTTTTGGCGAAGAATCAGCTTATCTCCGCGACATGGTCAAGAAACTGATCATGGAGAAAAAGCGCATTGTGATGAATCTGTCCGGCGTTACCTACATCGATAGCGGCGGCCTGGGAACACTGGTGGCTCTCTACACCACGGCTCGCAATAATGGCGGATCCGTCAAATTGGCGAATCTTACGCAACGTGTAGGCGACCTGTTGCAGGTCACAAAGCTGGTTACTATTTTTGACGTATTCGACAACGAGCAATTAGCGGTTGAGTCATTCCGCAAAGGCGCGGCCGCTTAGGGCCGCGCTTATCGCTTGCCCGACGAATCGGCGCTCGCTTCCGCAAGAACTTCCCTCTGAAGATAAAATGTCTCGATGAGCTTGCAAGCTCGAATCGCAGATGCCATTCGTCGGGTGCCTCGCGGGAAGGTAGCGACTTACGGTTCGGTGGCGCGAGCGGCTGGAAATCGCGGCGCGGCCCGGCAGGTAGTCGCCGTTCTACGAAAGTCTTTCGGCCTGCCCTGGCAGCGAATCCTCGGCGCTGGTGGGCAAATCAAACTGCGCGGCGATTCGGGCATTGAACAACGGTTGCAACTTGAAGCCGAGGGTGTAACCTTTCGGGGCCGCCGCGTAGACATGAAGCGGCACGAATTCAAGTTTTCAAATTCCAGGCCTGTCCGCAAGTCTCCAGCCCGAAAATCCCGAACCTGAGTCGTCTCTTGTCGCGGCATTCCCCGCATGTGAATCTAGATTCTATGAAGGGTTTTGTTCTTGGGTTCATCACCGCAGTCGTCCTTTTTGGGGCCGCCGGCTATGCCTATCTGACCATGGGCTTGGCGGATGTGCGCGGAGATGTGCCCGCGTCGAGGATTGAGAAGTACCTGGTGACGAAGGCTGTGCACGCAGCGGTTCAGCGGAATGCTCCTGAACTGCACAGCCCCGTACCGCCGACCGACGTGAACCTAATCACAGGCGGGAAGATGTATCTGGATCAATGTGCGCGTTGCCACGGCGCGCCGGGCGCCCCGCGATCGGAAGCGAATTCCACGGCTCCGCAATTCGCGATGTTGTCCGTTCAATACACCGAATCGCAGATTTTCTGGATTGCAAAACATGGCATTCGAGGAACAACAATGCCCTCCCATAGCCCGTGGGACTCGGACGAAGAACTTTGGGCCCTGGCTGGTTATATCAAGCACATGAACCGCCTGCCACCGCACGTTAAGGAAGAACTGGCGAAGGCATCGCCGCCGCCTCAATAATCTATTTCTTGAACTGCTCGTCAATTTCAACCTGATAACCTGCAGACAGTCGGTTGGTCTCATTCGCCATGCCGACGACTGCCATCAACTCCTTGAACATCGCGTCCGTCATTCCCTTCTTCTGTGCCGATACCGTGTGCGACGCAATGCAATAGTCGCACTGATTGCTGACGCTTACGGCGACGTAAATCATCTCTTTCGTCAGAGGGTCCAGTGCACCCGGGCCCATAACCTGCTTAATGTCCTGCCAGGTACGCTTGAGTGTTGCGGGATCATGCGCGATTGCCTTCCAAAAATTGTTGATCCAGTCCGTCTTGCGTGTGGCCATGATGTCGTCGTACACGGCACGCACTTCCGGACTGGCATCCTCGTATTCGATAAAGCCGAGTGTTGCCATTCCAACTCCTGAGGTTTTAATTGGATCTATGAATTTTTTGGCGTTTGTCCACTGAGTAACTTCCCCAGTTCGCTCGCCGGGCATCGCAGACCCACATAGAATTGCCCGAACAGCGCATAGACCGCGCTTACTTCATCGAAGCGCATCTCGTAGATCAGCTTTTTGAAAATCAGGGGATCGTCGGCGAACAGATCGACGCCCCACTCCCAATCGTCGAAGCCAATCGATCCGGTGATAATTTGCTTGACCTCACCGGCGTAGCGCCGTCCCACGAGCCCGTGTTCGTTCATCTGTCGAGCCCGTTCGTCGATCGCAAGCGTATACCAGTTGCGGTCTTCACCGCGCCGGCGGTCCATGGGATAGAAGCAGATGTATCGATTCTTTGGAAGATCAGGGAACAATCTCGGGCGCATGGCTTCCCGCTGGCGGGCCAGGGTCTCGTTGATCGCAGTTTTCCATTCCTCCGAATGTGGCTCGACACCGCGTTCTGCCAAATCTGTGTACGTTTTGATAGTGGACTCATACAAGCCAAGCTCGATGACCGAAAGATAAGAGTTCGCGGGCTCCAGATAGTCGTGCAAGCGCAGCCCGGCCAACTGCAATTCCACCTGATTTAGATCATCGAACGAATGTCGAAAATGCACGAACATCAAATCGCCCTTGTGACCAAGAAGCGAAAACATTCCTGACTGCCCCGATGTGTTCTGTTCCATTTTCGAGAGCGACCCGGTCGCCTCCTGCAAGATTTGGTCCTTTTGGACCGTGTCTAGCGCCCGCCACGCCGGCCACTTTACCCGCATCATCTGGTGCAACACGCTATATCCTTCTATGGTCAGTGGGACGGGAGGAATGTCGGTTGAGATGGCCTGCGGGCCGGCGCTTCGAGTCGATGCCATGGGATTGCGGCTCCCTTTCGCATCCATTTTACCCGCGAATTGCGGCGCCTACACAGCGTCGTTCGCTAGAAACAGGTTGGGTTCCTCTTCTGCCGGCACGATGCCTTCCGGCATCGAGCCGCGATTGTAACCCTCCATGCGATTCTTCCATTTGAGAAAGTCAGTAATCGTTTGCGGTTCGATGCGAATCTCCACCCGGCGAAGGCTGGCTAAAAGGAGATTCATCTCATACTGAAAGCCCACGGCGGTGCGAAGATTGCGAGCCGAGGGATGAACAACACTCGCTTTTCGATTGCGATACTCCAACAGACCCCATCCTACGGGAATTTCCTCGGTTCGAAGCAGGCCTGCGGGGGTTAGATAAAAGCGCTCGCATCCCATGCCCATTTTCTGCTTTTGGCGAAACGGCTTTTCGCGATCAGCCAAGAAATCCGCCCGCGAAGCTTTGCACTCCACCACGACAGAATGGCAGGCCCGCTTCCATCCGATGGCATCCGGCGTTTCACCGCTGGCGCACGACTGCTCGGAAAGAATCACGCCACAACGGTAAAAACGCAGCCAGCGTACGGCGCTCTGGACGAGGTCGGAGTGGGTCATGGGTTGAGGTTAAAGCATGGTTTTGACCGCGTAACAGTGACTGGAGAGGATACCTATCTATCAGCGATTTCAGATTTGGGATTTTAGATTTCAGATTTGCGAGTTCCAAGTGACGATCCGCGACTTATATCTCGCTTAGCTCGCAAGTTTTGTTCCGCGAAGCGGTTTGACCAGGATGGGACGATGGTAAATCGTCTCGAGCAGATGGCGAGCGGCGGCAATCGATTCCGCCATCCGATCCCGCGAGTTGTAGCCTTGAGCCGCGATCGAGAGGCAGCCGTTGTTTTGTTGGACCTCGACGCGCTTGATTCGTCCACTGTGATCAGCATCAAACGCATTGGCCAGCCGCAAAACCCCGGCGAGCGTCGCGGCTGACTCCCGCTGATCGGCGTTCAGGCCACGCAATGTTTTCTGGCCAGTCCGTGGCAATGCTCCGCGGTGATAGCGTGCCACAACACCGACAAGATGTAGCTTTGCGGCGCTCCAACCCAACGGAGGTTGCAGCTTCTGAACCAAGCGCCTTGCGATCTTCTGGTGCCCCTTCTTCCGCCGAGACAAGCCAATCTCGTGAAGGAGCGCAGCCAATCGCAGAACCTCGCGCTGGCTGGCCATTCCCGGCTTCATGTTCGGCAAGGCATCGTAGATCTGTAATGCCAGGTTTGCCACATGACTCGAGTGTGTTGGATCTGGATCGAGAAAGGATCCCCACAGCTGAAGTCGGCGGACTGCTCCTTCGGCGATCTGATCGCCGGCAGGCAAATCGGCACGCCACACCGGCCAAAGCGAGTTTTTGCCAACCATTTTGTCGCGATATTTTTGGATCCTTTTATTTCGCTCCTCCTGGATCCTGGCGTGCCACCGCTCGCGTGCTTCTGGACTGGGAAAAGCTTTCACCTGAAGTGCGGCCGCCCAGAGAACGTCAAGATCATGTACTTCACCCAACACGTCCTGTAGCTGCTTCAAGTCGCTCATCCAGGTCTCGTGTTGCTGAGGCAAGAAGTTCTCAACGATGTAACGTAATCGCTTCAAACCGATACGCAGACTATGCCACGCCTTTTGGGAGCGATTTCTGAGCGCTCGGCTGTGCAGGTTGTGCGCTTCCGTCCAGCGCTCAAGAGCGAGATGTTTGAAGATCAGGCTTCCGGTTCGAACTTTCCCGGCACGACGCGGAAGAGACGTGCTCCATTTCTTCCATTGTTTGCGGTCGAACTCGCGTAACGCTTGTGCTGCATGCTTCTTGTTTTCGGTTTCGCGGCCGGCCAGCAATTGGAGTAATGCGACGGTCTCTGGATCATCCGGCGATCCTAACTTCCCTACCCACTCCTGCATGACCTGGATATCGCGCAATTCGCCGAGGCTCGAAAATAGCCGCTTCCCCACCTTCTTCATCTGCTTCCAGGATGGATCGGGATCGATGGTCATCAGACCATCCGCCATAGAGCGGCAACGGCGCAGGGCCACGCGAAGGTCGTGGACGGGGTCTGCAGCTAGTTCAACCCCGACGCGATCGCACTCCTCCAGGACACGAGCCATCCAGTAGGCAAGTCCATGTTCTTTCGGAACGCGTTTTGCGGGAGCGATGGCTGGTGTGGACATCTCGGGGCTCAAACGCAACAGATTACAGCATTGTCGAAAGTGCGGCAAAGCGGAGCGATGACGACATGGGCATGCGTCGCGTGGGATTATGCCAATCAACGCTCCGAATTTGATTCATCGCGATTTCGTGAACCGCGTTTTGATCTCTCAAGGCCAATTACCTCCGTAACATGCGACACCCTTACCGCCTGGACTACCCTTTACTGGTAGTTTCCCGGAGAGCTCTATCTTTACTGGTGCCACAACCAAACGCGAAGAGCGGGGTGCCTCCGCCCGCGCGTTCATTCATAGCTTGAACATTCTGGTCAAGTACGTCCGTCTGTACGGTTTCCAACACAAACGCACCGAAGCCCAATTTGAAATGACCTGGAAGGAACTCCAGCAAGGGTTGCCGGTCGGCCGAGATGGCGGCTTCTTGCTGGGAGTTTCCGAGAACAGACTCCTTTTGGACGGAGTGGCGCTGGAAACCGGTCAGGCCGAGCGAAGCTTCGCCCAATTGCTCACAATGGCAGGACTGGCCAGTATTCATTTTTCGAACCAAGTCACTGTCGATGACTTTGCCAAGCTGATTCGCGCATTCGCGGTCGGCGGCACCAAGGCACAAGACGTCACCAAGGAAATCAAGCAGAACTTCGGCGATAGCAAGAACGCCACGATTCGTATTAACGAAGTTAAGTTCGTTGCGGCCGACCCGGCGACGGCAGACGTGAGCGTGGCGGCCCAAATCGCGGCGCAGACTCTGGGACCAGAATTCAAGGATTGGCTCAATGATCCGCAGAAGTTATTGCAGTTAATTGCGGCCGCGGAAGGCTCACAAACTGGCGGGTCCGGAACGGCTCCCAACGGAAGCGTGCCGAATGCTAAGCCCGGCGAAGGTGGAGCGGGCACCGCAACAGGGACCGGTACATGGGCTGGCGGCACGGTACCGTTGCAGGAAGAAGAAGTCATTCAGGCCATTCGGCTGCTGACTAAGTTCGGCGAAGTCGGCGGCGATGGCAATGTCCGGCCCGAGTGGCTCCAACAGGAACTGAGCCAGGCGGACGAGAACACCAAGATTAATTTACAGCAATTGCTTGCTTCCCTGGCTTCGAACACCAGCAAGGAAGAAACCGACACGCCGTTGCTCATGAAGGCGGCCGAGCACATGGCCATTCGTTTCGCCATGGAGCGTTTCCAGCGAGGCGACGTAAAGGTCAATGCGGTTCACCAGATGCTGGAGCATATGAGCCGGCAGATGGATACCTTGCGGAAGATTCTGCGAATCCAGGAAGACAAGATGAGCAAGGCCGGGATTCTGGTCGAATCCCATGCCGACATCCTGGACCGCATGTTTTGGGCGGAGGTACCAGAGGCGGGCAAGAAGAGTGTGCTTCTCTCGAACGAAGCACCCTGTGTGCCAGCCCGCAATGTTCGGCAGTTTATTGAGTCTCTGATCGAGCGCGGAGATAAAGCGACGGCCACCGAGATACTGCAGAATTACGCCGCGTGCCTCAACGCAAGGGATACAGAGCCGCGCCGCAAAACCGCCGTCGGCCTTAGCCAGTTGGCAGACTTATTTGCCACGCCGGAGTTGGACCTGGTCGGCCCGACCATTCAGAAGATCAGCCAGGCGCTGGTCCACGAACGGGATCCCGAGGTCGGAACGCTCCTCAGCGCCGCATTTGTGCGCCTTAGCTCAGAAGCCAATAACCGAAAGCAATTCGCTGCACTCAATCAGGTTTGTGCAGCGCTGGACGAACTGGCGAAAGATCGGCCAACCACCGCCAGCGATCTACGGCCCAGGATAGGCGTCGAAAATCGCTTACCCGAATTCATCGAAGAGGCGCTCCGCCTTCCGAAAGTTCCTCAAGATCTTGTTGCCGTGCTGCGGCGCACCTCGCAAGCTGCCGTCGAACATCTCTCCGACCGGTTCTTCCGTTGCATGCGTCGTGAAGAGTGCGACCGTATGGTGGACCTGGCCAGGGAAATGGGCCCTGAAGGAACCGGGCAAATGCGCGAGATGTTGCGCCTCGGGCAACCTCGGGTCGCCGCTGCCGTGATCGGCCTGCTTAGCCGCTTGGATGTGCCGATGCTGCTTGAACTCTTGCCGGCACGCCTGCGGGAATGGAACCGTTTCTATCACGATATCGCCGTCCGGCAGATTGCTTACGGGGCGGCCTCCGATCGTGGACGAACCTTGCTTGAGATCTTGGAACTTCTCGATCCCGCGGTCCTGCCGCAAGCCATCGACGAGATCGGCATGAGCGGCGACCGCACCACCGTTCCGCCGCTGATGGTGATGGCAGAGGCAGGTGAAGCGCAAGGCCGCTCGCCGCTGATTCAGGTGAAAGCTGTGGAATCGCTTGGGCGGTTGCGGGAGCCCGAATCCGTCAGTGTTCTTCGCAGCCTCCTGGAAGCGAAAAAGATGTGGAAGTGGACGCATCAGAGAGAGCTCCGCATTGCGGCCGCGCAGGCGCTGGCAAAGATCGATCCGCGCTATGCCAGCCAGGTGATGTCCGACAGCGGTCTGACCCCAGGGGAGTTGGCGATCGCGCCGCTGGATGCGGCTCCAGCCTGTCCTTGGGTACGCCAGCGTCGCTATGAACGCATCGTGCTGCGGAAGACCTTGAGCGCGACCATCAGCAGCTCGTGGGGCAAATCGAATATTACGATTCGCGAATTGAGTCTCGGCGGCGGCATGGGAACCAAAGAGGACAATTTGCGCGTCGGCTCAGAGGCCAACGTCGATATCTCCGTGGGAGTGCGCCACATCCGCGGTCACGTCCTCCTGCGGCGTGCGCGCGTCAACGAAGTTGGATTTGAGGTGGTCGATACCGATCTGGAAAGCCGTTATCGGTTGCGCACTCTGCTCATGGAAACCGTCGAGCGTGCGCCTGACACCAAGGAATCCGAGTGGAACGGCCAGCGCAAGCCTGATGCCCGTTAGAAATCCACCCTCTTCCTACAAAAACAAAGCCCCGGAACAAGCCGGGGCTTCACTCTTGGCGCAGAGACCTATTTCACTTTGGCGAAAATGATGACCAGCGTGTAAAGCGCCAGAGACTCGATCAGAGCTAGACCGAGAATCAGCGCGAGCTGAATGCCGGGCCGAGCTGCGGGATTGCGGGCCAAACCTTCACAAGCTGCAGCCGTAGCCTTTGCCTGTCCGATGCCGCAAACCGCGGAAGCGATTGCCATGGCAAATCCTGCAGTGATGGCAACCCAATTGGTGCCGCTGGCTGCCGCCTCGCCGCCTTGCGCGAAGACCGGCGTGGCAAAGCAAAGCAGCGCCATAGCCATGAACATGTAACTCAGTGAACGACGCATGTGTTTCTCTCCTTGTATGAATCGCCGCCAGTGGGTGGTTGACGTCATCCTCGTGCAGACGTCCTCACGCTTGCAGCAAACCAGTACCCAGCACCTCGTACCGAGTAACTGGTGGATAGGAGCTAGCGCATTCCCTAGGTACTAGCTACTAGCTACTCGGTACTGCTTTAGTGCTCTTCCGCGACCGCGCCCGCCAGGTACACCGTCGTCAGTAGAACGAAAATGTACGTCTGCAGGAACGAGACGCCAATATGCAACCCAAGAAAGAAAATCGGCACGCCGATCGGAATCAACGAAAAGAAGACCAGCGTCACCATATCACCGGCGAACATGTTGGCGTAAAGACGGATGGTGAGCGAAAGCACGCGCGCGAGGTGGCTGATGATCTCAATCGGTACCATCAGGAGTGCCAGCGCCGGCATCGGTCCTGCAAAGTGCTTCAAATAGCTGACGCCCGCATGCTTGAATCCCTGCACCTGATAATAGAAGAACGCGCAGATGGCGCATCCCAATGGCACCACAGGTACGGCAGTCGGCGATTCGAACCCGGGTATCAAGCCGATCAAATTGCAGCAGAGGATGAAGAGTCCCAGAGCGACGAGAAATGGCGTGAAACCTTCACTATGGTGCCCGATGATTTCTTCGCTTTGCCCGACGACAAAGCCGTGCGTTCCTTCGAAGATGTGCTGCAAGGCGCCAGGATTGTCCACCGAAAGTCGCGACCGCACTATGAGGAAGAGCACGAACAGGAAGAGCAACACTAGCACTTCCATTGAAGCGGAATTTGGAATCGGCGCCTGCGGGTATCTCGGTTCAACGTGCAGTGCTCGCATCAGCCCGGTGACGGGGCCGGCGAACGCGTGATTCAGAACTGCGGTAAACCAGAGTTGCTCAGGCATAAAAGCTTTCAGCGACTAACTAAAGCCCTTTCGCAAATGCCGCGTAAACCTCGTACGTGGCTTCGCAGGCGATTCCCGCAACGGGCAGAAACAAGCCCGCAAAGAGCCCATACAGACTCACGGGGGAAACAGTAAAGATAACATAAGCCCCTGCGGCCATCAAAAAGTAGCGAACCACAAAACGCACGACGATTCCCTTGCTGGATTGAGGTTCGCCCGTCTGAGTCACGCGATCGCTCAAGGCGCTCACGACGCGCTCGAGCCAATGAAAATTCAAGTAAGCGATCACCGAGCCACAGGCAAAGCCCACCGCCAATCGCCATCCCCAACGCAGCCAGGTCGCAACCGCGAAGACAAGGGCTACTGCAATCATGAAACGAGAGATTCGCCTCAAGGCACCGGAATAGAATGGTTCGGTTTCGGGTACGAGATCGGTGGTCATGAGGCTGCACGCTCGATGACATCGTTGATCGAAGATTGCGGTTCATCGGAAGTGATTCCGTATTTTTCTTCGAGGAAGTCTCGTAATTTTCGAGGCAGTACGGCCGATAGCTCCTGCCACGTCAACATTTGGCAGCGTGTTCGCAGAGTAGCACTGCGCACACAACGCAGCACCGCGTACCAGGCCTCGCGTAGATCCGGGCGACGCGCGTCGGCCACGACACAAAACGCCCTGTCGCTGGCGTGTGCGGCTAGAACATTGCGAATCAGCTGGTAGGAGAGATAGCGCTTCCCTTCCCGCGGCAGACTTCGCCGATCGAAAACTTCCTCGAGGTCGCGGTAATTCTCGACCAGCGTTGGCTCGGTGGATTGAAAATCTGACTCGGTTAGTTTGGCTTCGACCAGCAGGTCGCCGAGCCTCATATCAACCTCGGTGCGCTCAACGTGGCCATTCAGTAGCGGAATCCGTGGCCTGTATCCAAACTCGGGCACGTGGCCCGATTCTGTTCCTAGCAAGTCAAGAACCCGCCGCTGTTTCAACGTGCCCGGGAAACAGAAGATGTTCATTAGAAGGGCGTCCGAGCTGTTGCACGAGTCCAGTTCGTTCCACCGGCGTTCCTCGCGAGGGATCGCCCTTCCTCCATGACTATGAGCTTTCGACAGACGCCTCCGCCAATTGTCGTTTTTGAGGATGGCGCGATACGTGGTTGGAAGAAAATTTCCGTGACCCAATCCGTCTTCGGACGGGATATAGCAAACGACTGGCGGGTCGCCGTAACTCTCACGGCAGCCCAGGCTATGGCGACAAGCGTACTCCCGGTTGCGGAAACTTAGCTCTCGTCGAAGCTCGGCGGCGAAGAACAGAGACATCGAAGGCAGAATACAACGCCCAGACTGCGCAGGGTACGGGCTATTTTTCGAATTTGTTCGAGGTTACTGTGCGGATCAGTTCGGCGAAGCCGGCAATGATCCCCAGAATGAGCCCAACCAGGTAAAGCCATGTCGTGTGCAGCCAGTGATCGAGAGCAAGGCCGACGAGCCAACCAGCCACAGTTGCAGCCGGGAAGATGAATGCCAGCTGACTGTAATTCGCCAATTGGACCCAGACGTTTTTTTTGTCGGTAGAGTCGGGCACGCCGGTTAGCTTAACGCAGATGAGCGGAATTCTAATCGCAAAAATGTGTGACAAGGCAAGCCTACGAGATTCCTAGCGACCACGTCACCAGCCGGATAAACCGCTCGGGAAATACACCAATATAGATCGTTGCAAAAGCGGTCACGGCAAGAGCAACTCGCATGGCGGCGCTGATCGGCAGCCGCGATTTGTCCAGTGCCTCGCGCATAAACATAGCGTTGGCGATCCGCATGTAGTAGTACAAACCAAAGACGGCGTAGAGAACGCCGAGGGATGCCAGGACATAATGTCCGCTCTCCATCAGGCTGAGGAAGATGAAGTACTTTCCGTAAAATCCAGCCAGTGGCGGAATGCCGGCAAGAGACAACAAGAACACCAGCATCAGAACCGCTTCGCCGGGAGCTCGGGTGTAGAGACCAGCAATGTCGTCGATCTCATCGCCAATCACATCACGCTGCCGCAGGGACGTGATCACCGCGAATGCACCCAGATTCATGAACGTGTAGACCAGCAGATAAAGCAGAATTCCTTTGAAGCCGTCGAAGAATGCCGGATTCGGGTAGTCAACCGAGGCCAGTGCGACCAAGCCGAGCAACATATACCCGACATGCGCGATTGAAGAATAGGCCAGCAGGCGCTTCAGATTGTTCTGAGTGAGCGCTGCAAGATTCGCGCCGGTCATCGTAACGATGGAAACAACGATCAGCACCGGAACGTAGACCGTCCGCAGCGGATAAAGTCCCCAAATAAAAATTCGCAGCAGCATCGCCCATCCTGCTGCCTTGACAGCGACCGACATGAATCCCGTCACATTGGTCGGCGCGCCTTCGTAGGCGTCCGGAGCCCACTGATGAAACGGAATGGCGGCAATTTTAAAGAAGAGGCCGGTTGCAGTGGTCAGCAAAGCGACGACCAGGATTGGCGTGGCTTGGTTGTGATGCGCAGCCATTTCCCGGCCAACGCCTTGCGCGATGTTCGCCAGATTCGTGCTTCCCGTCAGGCCGTAAAACAGGGACAGCCCGTATGCGAAGATGCCGGAAGAAAACGCCCCGAGCAAAAGATACTTCAACGCGGCTTCGTTCGATCGCTTGTCGCTGCGCAGGAAACCTACGAGCACGTACGTTGATATCGCCATCAACTCCAGGCCAATGAAGATCAGCACAATGTCATAGCCTGACGCCATACAAATCATGCCAACGACAGAAAATAGAATCAGCGAATAGAACTCGCCATGGTTCTCATGTTCGATCTCCAGATAGCGCACCGACATGAGGATAGCGACCGCCGCGCCCGCTAAAAAGAGATAGGTGAAGTAGATGGCGAAGGGATCCATCAGCATCGCGTGCATGAAGCCCCACTCGACCCTTTGTCCGTGACGCAGCAACTGACCCTGCACGTATTGAATCTTGAGAACGCCTCCGGTGGAGAAACCTACGCCAAGCATCGCGATCAAGGCGTTGAGCCACTTCGACTCTGGGGGAATCCACAAGTCGATGAGCAGGATGCCGAGCGCGAACAGGGTAAGCAGAATAATGGGCAACGACAGCAGGTAATCCGTGCCCGTGAAGTATTGCGCGCCCGGCACTATTCCGCCCCTTTTGTGGTCGGCGCCACGACCTGAGGCGCAGCCGGCAGCTTTGCATTCACCGCGCCGCTCAGGCCCGGGTAGTCCGGCCGAACTGTCATGACGAGCTGGTTCACCGGTTGTTGGAGGATCTGGAAGAACGGTTT
>Ga0070735_10000505_pt1 | contig 42094 bp, 39 predicted proteins | sample Coa_R1_FD_66443 | JGI IMG/M metagenome (GOLD analysis project Ga0070735, IMG submission 66443) | Surface soil microbial communities from Centralia Pennsylvania, which are recovering from an underground coalmine fire - Coalmine... | ecosystem: Environmental > Terrestrial > Soil > Unclassified ... | reverse complement strand
CCAGCGACAAGACCTACGCTCGCGCCGGCAGCTCCGAGAATCGCTCCTCCGAGCAGGCCGAGCGCAGTGACCGGTCCGACGCCGGGAATAATCGCCGCCAATATCAAGGGCCCAGCGGATAAACCAGTTGCCGCTCCCAGAACCCCACCGATCGCTTTACCCATGCCCGGTTGCTCGGCCGCCACATTCGGCACCGATTCTACTTGCGCCTGCGTGCTGCCAGGGGTCAGCAGCGTAATGTGATCGTCGTGAGTGCCGGCTGCGCGCAGTTCGCTTACGGCACGTTGGGCATCAGGTTGTGAAGCAAATACTCCGGTCACGGTTTTCATGAGTATCTCCTCGGGAACCAGCGTTGCTCGACCAGTGCTGAGATGTAAGCCTAGCTGATCTCTGTTGCTCTGTCACGCGGGGTAGCGACCGAACGATCACGCTCATCGACATCCCGAATGTCATGAAAACTAACAATTCTCGGGTTTGCAAGTGCAAAAAACGAGAGTAAAAGGGAGTCCGGTAAACAATAGCAAGAGTTCAGATTGCAGATTATGCCGTTCAATCTTCAATCTAAAATCTTCAATCTGAAATTCGCTTTCGTTTGCAGTAACGCAATCCTGCCAGCTATCCTTTTCTGCGTATGTCCACACTGGTTGAATGTGTCCCCAATTTCTCCGAAGGCCGCGATAAATCCAAAGTTGACGCCATCATCGAGGCCATGAAGATGGATGGCGTCTATCTTCTCGACCGCGAGATGGACCATGATCACAACCGTTGCGTCATCACCCTGGTTGGAGAGCGCGAACCGATTCAAGAGGCGGCTATCCGCGGAGTGGGGAAGGCTGCCCAGTTGATCGATCTGAATGTGCATCAGGGAGCACATCCGCGTATGGGCGCGGCGGACGTGGTGCCGTTTATTCCGATTGAAGGCGTGAGCATCGAGGATTGTGTGGCGATGGCGCGGCACGTGGGTGCAGAAATCTGGAAGCGCTTTCAAATTCCCGTTTACCTATACGAAGCGGCAGCGACTACACCGGAGCGGCAAAACCTCGAGAATATTCGTCGAGGGCAGTTCGAAGGCATTCGCGCGGAGATCGCAACCAATGCAGCGAGAAAGCCGGATTTCGGTGATGCAAGGGTGCACCCCACGGCGGGCGCGACCGTTGTGGGTGCGCGTAAGTTTCTCATCGCCTACAACGTGTTTCTCAATACGACTGATGTCGATATCGCAAAAAAGATCGCAAAAGCGGTGCGGTTCTCAAGCGGCGGATTGCGATTTGTAAAGGGAGCCGGATTCCCAGTGCGCGGGCTAGCGCAGGTTTCCATGAACCTGACAGATTTTGAGCAGACGCCGATCCATCGGGTATTCGAATTTGTGAAGCGCGAGGCGGCGCGCTACGGCGCCATGCCCGTCAGCAGCGAAATTGTAGGACTGATTCCCAAGAAGGCCTTGGAGAACGCTGCGGAGTGGTTCCTGCAGGTAGAGAATTTCGACTCGTCGCTGATTCTCGAGAACCGGCTCTCTGCGGTGATGGGTGGGAAGATGGCGGTCGGCGGATTGCGCGCCGGCGTCGAGCCGTTTGTGGAGCAGTTGGCCGCGCCCACCGCGGTGCCGGGTGGTGGGAGCGCGGCGGCAGCAAGTGGAGCGATGGCGGCGGGACTCGCGAACATGGTTGCAGCGATGTCCCGCGGCAAGAAGGCCTATCTGCAATACGAGCGCGACTTAAGTGAGGCGATCGCACGCCTTACCCAATTACGTGAAGAATTGAAAGCCGCGATTGACGCCGATGCCGAGTCGTTCAATTTGGTCATGAAAGCTTACAAGCAGGCAAAGGATTCAGCCGATGGCGATGCCATTACCACACCCGCGCTGAAACAGGCAACGAGCGTGCCGCTGAGCGTAGCGGAGATGGCAAGAGAGGTTGCAAATATTGCGACGAAGCTTGGGCCGATTACCAATCCCAACATGAAATCCGACCTGACGACGGCGAAAGCACTGGCTCGAGCTGCGATTGAAGGTGCGCTCGCAAATGTGGAGATCAATCTGGAGTCGATCAAGGACTCAGGGTTCGTCGCCGGGGCGAGGGGACGAGTGGCGAATCTTCGCTGATTCCGATGAGCAGAATCTTCTTAAACCAGTCTGGATTGCGTCCCGGCTGGCGATTACTTATCTTCGTGGGGATTTTTCTGGCCCTGCAATTTGCAACAGACTGGATGATTCTCAGGTTCGTTCATCCCCAGGAGCGCTCATTCCTTGATCCCGTGGGCGGCATTTACGGCGAAACAGAAACGCTGATCTTGGTTTTAATCGCAACCTGGATCATGTCAAAGGTTGAGCATGGGTCATTTGCTGATTACGGTATTCCGCTGCACAACGCACTCGGCCGCGAGTTTCTCGCAGGGTGGTTTTGGGGGCTGGCGTCGACTTCGTTGCTGGTTGGTCTAATTGCACTCTTTGGCGGTTACAGGATCGTTGCGCTCGCGCTGCATGGTGTTCAGCTTTGGCACTTTCTTGCCATTTGGATCATTGCAAGTCTCTTTATCGGATTCGCGGAAGAGCTGCAGTTTCGCGGATATCTCCTGGCGACGCTAGCGGACGGTGTAGGTTTCTGGCCGGCGGCTATTTTGATTTCGATCGGCTTCGGGGCGCTGCATTATTTTCTTAAGCCACACGAGCGTTGGGAGGATTTTGCCTCCACCGGGCTATTAAGCTTGTTCATGTGCTTAACACTAAGTCGCACTGGGACGCTGGCGTTCGCGATTGGTTTTCATGCCGCCTTTGATTTCGCTAACCTCTTTGTGTGGTCGGGACCGAATGCAGGGGAATATGCCACCGGCCACTTGCTCGAAACGGCCTGGAATGGACCTCAGTGGCTAACCGGTGGGCCGCTGGGGCCAGAAGCGAGTCGTATGGTGTTTCTGGTAATCGCATTGATGTTCTGGATCTTCAACAAGCGCTATCGCGACAAGCAATTCCCACTGTACAGAGCCGATCGTGCACGGGCCTAACCAGATGTCTTTCGACAAAATCTGAGCTGGGTTTTTGGCGCTAAACCAGGACTTCACGCCTGGCCCAAGGTATTCACCGCAACCGTTGCCCGTGCGCCGTGTTTATAAATCAGGACATGGCCTCTGGTTTGTTATTGGGACCTTTGCCGCTGGCTTACAATAAGGACATCGATGCAAGTTTGCGATGCCAGCCCGTTCTGCATCTAAGTGTCCATATGTTTGAAGGCTGATTCCTTATGAAACCTATTCAGTTTGTGTGCTTACTTCTATTGATCACCACAGGAGTTGCTTGGGGAGCGGCGATGCCGAGTTCGGCGCGGTCAGCCATTCCACAGGATGTCCAGCAAATTATCACCGTGGACTACCGCTCGCTGAAGAATTCGGATACGGCCATGGCGCTGAAGCAGCAAGTGCTACCGCCCAGCTTGAAGGAATTTGAAGGGCAGCTTAGGGGTATCGGGGTTAACCCCGAAAAAGATGTCGACGAGTTGACCTTCGCTTCGTTTCGCGTAGGCAAAGGCGGTGTCCGAGTTGTCGGTGTGGCACAGGGATCATTCTCGAGTAAGACCGTTCTGAAGAAGATGAAATTGAACAAGGTGAAGCCGCTGCACTATCACGAGAATGACGAGATCTGGCCCATGTCGGGCGGCATGGATATGTACTTTCTCGATGACAACACCTTACTGTTTGGCGACCAGAGCGCGCTCAAAGCCGCACTGGACGCACATGATGGGTACACGACCACGATGGATGCGAATAATCAGGTCGCCGACCTGATTGGGCCGGTAGAGTCAGGAACAGTGTGGAGCGTGCTTGACCAGCAAGGAACGCAGAACATGTTGATCTCGGCGCTTGGCGATGCGGGCAGGCTGGCCGATTTCGATATGGTCAAGAAGCGCGTGTTGGGTTCGCGCTACACCATGAACTTCACCAATGGCGTTAATTTTGACCTCGACGTGGTCACTTCGGACTCGGTGACGGCAGGAACGCTTTCTTCTTTGGTAAAGGCAGGTGTAATTTATCGGAAAATGACAGCGACACCCATTGAGAAGACCGCGCTGGAAAACGTTTCAGTGAATTCGGACAGCTCGAATTTGCAGATGCATTTCAAGGCTGATGATAAGCAGTTCCAGTCGTTGCTGCACTCAGACTTGTTCGCAGCAGTGTCAAAATAAAGTCCAACTACAAAGAGCACAGAGGTTCGAGGGGAACACCGGGCTTCATGTAGAATGAAGTCAGGGACTTTCGTTCCGGCTGTGGTGAACCAGCCCTAGAATTGCTCCCAAAAATCTTAGAGAATTTCATCGGGTTCGCTACCATGGCGGGCTCGTGCCAGGAGATAACTGTGAAGATCGCAAAGACAGCGGATCGCAAGAAAGTGATGGATACCAGCAAGAGCACCGATTGCCCGAAGTGTGGCAAGCCGACGCGTATCGTGAAGCGGGTGAAGGACCGCGAGCGAAATGTTCCGGGAGGAATCTTCATCTCGTGCTCGGCGTGTGAGTTCTTCGAAAAGCTGTAGAAGTTTCACCCATTACCCAGCCGCAGGGTTGAAATCACCCTGCGGCTTTTGTTTTGGTCGAAATACTCGAGCTTCAAAAGTAAGTGATGGGCAAATAACGTGTTCGTTTCTGAACAACGGTGTCCGCGCATGGATTTATTTCCCGAATCGATTTCTTCTGCGCTGAGTCTGTTTAGACAAGTGCTGAGTCTGCGCATGTGCGAATATAGACACGGCACACACACGAGCGCATGGAGACGTCGAGATTCCGCAAAGTATTCAAAGCCTTTCAATATCGTGATTTTCGCTTGATGTGGATTGGCGCCTGCACATCCAGTGTCGGAACCTGGATGCAGATCGTGGCGCAAGGCTGGCTCATTTACCGGTTAAGCCATTCGGCCTTTCTGCTTGCCCTGGACCAATTTCTGGGGGGCATCCCAATCTTTCTCTTTTCTCTGATAGGTGGTGTAGTCGCCGACCGCATCGAGCGAAGAAAGATACTTCTCATTTCCCAGTACATTCAAATGGCGAGCGCAACCCTGCTGACGATCTTGGTCGCGATGGGAGTCGTGCACGTTTGGCAGATTCTGACTCTGTCATTTGTCTCCGGGTTTGCCCAGGCGTTCGGGGGGCCAGCTTATCTGGCACTTATACCCACATTGGTCGAACGTGATGATATGCCGAATGCCATCGCGTTGAATTCGATCCAATTCAACCTGGCGGTCACGATCGGGCCCGCACTCGCAGGCGTGGCTTTAGCCCGATTGGGTGAGAAGTGGTGCTTCGGTCTGAACGCGGTGTCTTTTCTCGCGCCGATTGTTTCGCTTTCGATCATCTCCGCTCGCTTTGTACCGGACGCAGTGAAGGATTCGATTTTCAGCAGCCTGAAGCAGGGCATCAAGTACCTTCGTCAGCAGACGTCGATGGAGGCGCTGACGGTGCTGGCCTTCCTGATGACGACGCTGAGCATGCCGCTGCGGACATACTTTCCTCTATTCGTGAAAGACATCTTCCACCGGGGCCCGGAAACGTATGGCAGTTTTCTCTCGCTGATGGGAATTGGTTCAATCTGCGGATCGCTTTTGGTTGCGGCGAGAGGCAATATGCGCAACAAAGGATTCTTCGCGCTCAGCATGTTGATTCTTCTGGGCATTGGAATTTCAGGTTTTTCACTGTCACGGTGGTTGCCTTTCAACTACGCCATGCTCGTATTGGTAGGGGCGTCCATGATGGCGGTGTTCGCGACGGTCACGTCGCTCGTGCAATTGATCACGACTAACGAAATGCGCGGCCGAGTGATGAGTGTTTACAACACCGCGTTTCGCGGAGGGATGCCAACCGGGAATCTCATCTCGGGCTGGCTGGTTCCAGTTTTTACTGCACCGGTGGTGTTGGGCGTAAACGGATCGCTGTTGGTTTTGATGGCGATTTACTTCCTGGTCATTCAGCGCAGAGTCGCGGCGCTTTAAGAACACTCCCTCAGGCGCTGATCTGGGCGAGAATGGCGCGCGTCTCGGCGGCAGGGTCGGTGGCTTCTGTGATGGGACGGCCTACGACGATATGGCTTGAGCCGGCAGCAATCGCTTCGGCTGGGGTTACGACCCGCGCCTGGTCGCCGCGTGCGCTCCCCGCGGGACGGACACCCGGCGTTACGATGGCGAACTCCTCGTCGAATTCTCTACGCAGTTCGGCAGCCTCAAGGGCTGACGCCACTACGCCTTGGCAGCCGTTCTCGAGAGACAAAGCCGCAAGGCGCAGCACTTGATCGGGAACGCGGCCGTGGACGCCGACTTTTTCGAGGTCGTGATTGTCGAAGCTGGTAAGAACCGTCACGCCCAAAACCATGAGCGCCGGATTTACCGCAGCCGCGGCTTGAGTCGCGGCACGTAACATCTTGCCGCCTCCAGAAGCGTGCACGGTCAACATGCTCACACGCAACTGAGCCGCTTCGCGAACGGCCGCGGCTACAGTTGTGGGAATGTCGTGATACTTGAGATCGAGAAAAACTTTGCGGCCGGAAGAAACAAGATCTCGGACCACGCCGGGACCCTCGGCCGTGTAGAGCTGCATTCCCACTTTGTAGAAGAATGCCGACTCGCCCACTGCCGCTACAAGTCGTTGGGCGGCTGCAGCAGATGAGAAATCCAATGCGATGATGAGTCGCTGGCGCGGATCGCTCATCATCGCTGAAGTGTGACTCTTTGGAGTAAGAAGGATCCTGGACGCACCCATCCCCCGCAGTCTAAATCACTCTGAGATTAGAAGGCCACAGGACGGAGCATGGCCTCTTGCTGAGGCTGAGTCTGGCGTGGAGGGACGATGTCGACACGAACGCGCTGCAGACCCTTGTCTGCGAAATGCAGAGCCGTAGCCGCGCTAAACGACAGGTCGATAATCCGCCCCGGAATGATCGGACCACGGTCGTTGATTCGGACATAAACCTTGCGCCCATTGTGCAGGTTTGTCACCCGCACCCAGGTGCCCAGGGGCAGGGTAGGATGCGCCGCAGTCAGATCGAACATGTTGTAGGGCTCGCCGCTAGCCGTAGCGCGACCCTCGAAATCAAGTCCGTACCAGGAAGCGGTTCCGACTTGGTACGGCGCCTGATGTGTAGTCGTCAGGGAGACTTTCTGTAGCCCCGGTTTCGCCTGCTTCGGTAATGTTACTTGGGTGTCTTTTGACCCTGAGCTGTTTGGCCCCTGAGCCGCCCCCAGGCTGACAACGAAGAAAACGGCTGCCAGTCCATGAGCTATACGTCGTCGCATTCAGTCACCTCTCATCTCTAAAGTCGTCCTCCCCAGAACCAGTTCAGTAACAGTTCCGAAATGCTACAGGTCAATGGCCAAAAGTGTCAATCCGAAATGGAGGGTAAAAATGTAACCAGGCAGTTATGGATATCTCACGTAACCTACTGTATAGCTTGAGTAATCTCACAAATGTCTCTTCAATACATATACTTAAGTATTTATTAGATAGTAAATAACAAGTAACCGAGACAGTATGAAATATTTGCTCTGCCTTCTTTTTCAATGGCTTAGCAGTAATTTCGTGTCTTCCACTTTAATTTCAATGGTTTACGATTCGAGATTCGAGCGAATTCCGAAAATCAATGGCTGCGACGAGACGTTACGAGTAGAGTGATTTCATGTCGGTAGCCCCCCCGGTAGTCCTAACCATTGCTGGCTTCGATCCATCCTCAGGGGCAGGGGTGACGGCAGACATTAAGACCATAGCCGCGCACGGCTGTTATGGCGTGGCGTGTATAACCGCCTTAACCGTTCAATCTACGGCCGGGGTGCGGCGCGTGGATGCCATCGACGCGGATCTACTAACCGAAACGCTGGACGAGCTCTATTCGGACGTTGAACCAGCCGCTGTTCGAATCGGCATGCTGGGGTCCGCAAAGATAGCGAGAGCCGTCGCCGATTACCTGGGCAAGAGGCATCTTCCAAACGTGGTTCTTGACCCGGTTATCAAGAGCTCTTCGGGAGCCGACCTGGTCGAGAGCTCTGGTTTGCGGCTTATCAAGGAGAAGTTGGTCCCCATGGCCGCCGTGGTGACGCCGAACGTCGATGAGGCTGCTGTTCTTACGGGCTTGAAGGTGACGAATCCTGAGGAGATGAAGGCGGCGGCCCACCAACTCCACAAGCTAGGCGCGACCGCAGTGGTCATAACGGGTGGCGATTTGGAGAAGGCGATCGACCTGCTCAGCTTCACAGGACCTCGGGGAATTGAACAAGAGCTATTCAAGTCAGCTCGCTTACGCTCGAACTCAACTCACGGCACCGGATGCGCTTTCGCCGCTTCGGTGGCCTGTCACCTCGCTTTAGGACGCGGGTTGCCGGAGGCAGTCCTGTTAGCGAAGGCCTACGTCGCGGCGGCCATAACGAATGCGCATCCCTTGGGACGGGGCACCGGGCCAGTGCACCATCTTTATCGAATGAACCAACAGAGAAGAGTTGCGGCGGCAACCGCGGGAGATCCGGACACAGCTCATTGACGAGTACTTACTCGATCTTATCGGTTCGCCTTAGCAAAATGGCAGCAGCAAATGCGACGATTGCTCCCATCAACCATTCGATTCGCCAGAGCTGAATGGCTTGAAAATCCGCCAGGGTTTGGACCGAGTACATAACTCCGACGGCGATGGCGCAAAGGACGCAACCGACACCGAGCAGAAAGGCAATCAAGGACGCAGTGGAGAGGCCCAGCCAACTCTTGATGCTATGAAATTCCAAAGCTCGGAGCATCTCTAGCGAGTGATGCCAGGGGTTAGCTCCTTCAGGGGCGATCTCTTTACGCGAAGCGCCGCACACATGACAGAACTGGGCGGCAACCATGAATTCTGACCCGCAACGATTACAGGCGTCAGCCAGTTCGGGGGAGGGCTGGACGGAGGCAGCCGGGGGATGCCAGAACTCTTGCGTCGCGTTGTGAGCGTCGGCCATAGACGGGCCTTTGCTGACATCTTCGCAAGCCAGTGGCCAAAAGCCCAGAACCGTAAGTTGTTGAAGGTCTTACGGCGACGAAAGGGCGCAAACGGCGCGATCTGCTTGTCGAGCAATAATTACAGCTTTTCCACCAAAGACTATGGGAATTATGCCTATTTCTACGTCACGTTACCGAAAAATCGCGAGGGAGAAGTGATCTTCTTGGTTCAGGGAACCGGCGCCCGGGGATGAGCGTATTCTATGACAAGGAGAGTGTTATGTACTGTAACTATTGTGGGAAGGTAATCCAGGACGACGCCAATGTGTGCGCCTATTGCGGCACCAGAGTGGGATCGGTGCTGGCCCGCAAACACCTGATTCGCCCGCGGACCGGGCGCAAGATCGCCGGCGTTTGTGCCGGAGTAGCTGAATATTTCGACTTGGACGTGACCTTAGTTCGCGTCGTCTGGTTGGTTGCATCCTTCATGACCGGAATCGGACTGCTCGCCTATCCGATTGCGTGGATCGTCATGCCGGAAGAGCCACTCTCACTGCCGGCACCGGCACCAGCAGGACAGCAGGTCACAAGTCCGCAATAACAATAACAACGAATCGCGGTCACCTCTCTTCGGTGCGGCCACGGCGATAGTTCATGCCTGTGTGTTCTAATCATCGGTCATGAAACGAGTGCACAGCGATGATGCCGAGATCTGCTATGAGATTCTCGGCGAGGGCAAGCCGGTGGTCCTGCTCCACCCCTTTCCCGTCCATCACGAATTCTGGCAACCTGCCTCGCGCGCTCTGATGACCCGCTACCGATTGGTTCTTCCCGATCTGCGGGGGCATGGTGAATCCGAAATTGGAGAAGGGCCGGCGACGATGGCGAAGCACGCAGCCGATATCGCTCGAGTGCTCGATGTAGAAGAAATCGGACGGACCGTATTCGTCGGAGTCTCCATCGGGGGCTACGCGCTTTTCGAATTCTGGAGAAAATTTCGCGGCCGGGTGGCGGCGCTAATACTGTGCAACACGAAAGCCGGAGCCGACAATCCGGCGGCGAAAGCCGCGCGGGTTCAATCGGCGGAAGATGTATTGCAACGGGGAACTGAGCCCTTTTTCAAGAGCATGGTCCCGAAAGTGTTGGCCGACACCACGCGGCGAACTCGGCCAGACCTGGTAGAAGGCGCGCTGCGTATGATGCGGAAGATGTCGGCACAAGATGTCGCGATGGTTCAACGTGGTATGGCCGAGCGGCCGGACTCGATCGACATGCTGAAAACCATCAACGTCCCCACGGTCATCATCACCGGCGATGAGGATACTGCCACCGGCCTGTCGGAAGCTGAAATCATGAAACAAAACATTTCTGGCAGCCAACTGAAGGTGATTTCTCAAGCCGGTCACTATTCACCTTGGGAACAACCAGAACAAGTGGGCTCAATTTTGAGGCAGTTCGTGGATGGAGTTCGATAGCTTGTCCCTCAACGAGGTTGCCAGTGGCAGCTTTCCGCAGCCCCGTTTACAATTCTCTCGCCATGATTGATACCTTTCTGGTTCCAGAAAAAACAGTTGCTAGCGGCAAGGGCGACGGTGCGCCCGTCGAAGTAAATGGCGCGCGGAATCGAGTCTTCCTGCTTACGCTGAACATCACCAACATGGTTGAGCAAGAAGCAATTGATGTGACCGTGTACGGTTCGGCCGATGGCACAACCTGGAGTGCGAAGCCGGTTACGAACTTCCCGCAGAAGTTCTATCGCGGGCAACATCCTCTGTTACTGGATCTGACAGACCATCGCGATGTGAATTTTCTTCGAGCTCACTGGGAAGTAAATCGTTGGGGGCGGGGAAGCGAGACGCCGATGTTCGAATTCGCCGTGAGCATCAAAGAAGTGCCGCAAGACATCCTCAAAGAAGCTATGGCGGAAGCAAAGCAACTCGCTTAACGCTTAGCCTTCTTGGCTCGCGTCGGGGTTGCAGCCAGCAGTAACCGAAAATGCTCGCGCAATTCGCTCACAGCACGATCAAAGGGTTCGACTGATCCATAAGATCGCGAAAGCATGACCCCTCCTTCCATCACTGCCAATACATAGGTTGAAAGCGTGTCCGGGTCGGTAGTCCTCGGTAGTCGATCTTTGAACTGTTCCACACATTCGCGGACGGCTTCTATCCATCCCTGAAAATTCTCTGCGATTAATTGGTGGGCCGGCTGGTTTTCCGGGTCGATCTCAAGCGCGAGGCGGCCAAGCGGGCATCCGTATCGGCACTCTGTCTGCAGGATTCGCTCGCGGTATCCCGCCAGTATGGCGAAGATACGCGCTACGGGTTCCTCTGTTTGCGCGAAGGCCGGATCCACAACCATCGGCCTTAAAGCGTGAAGATAACTATCAAGAACGGCGCGGAGGAGTGACTCCTTGCTTTCGAAGAAATGGTAGAAGCTGCCGGAGTTGACATTGGCATGCGCCAGCAAGTCGGCCATGCTGGTTCCAGCGAAACCTCTCTCCCAAAATAGATAACGGGCCGAATCAATCAGGCGTTCGCGAGTGCCGGGAGTCTGGGTCACGGAATGTTCGTGAGAATTTCCTTGCATTTTGTAGTTTACTGGCATTTACTTGAACGATCAACTAACTAACGGAGCACCCCATGAGAATGATTTGCTTGAACTTGATGCTGTGCGGGGCCATGGCCGCCTTCGCTCCAAATCCTCAGAAGGTGGAGACTGCCGCTTCTTCCGATAAAGCGTTCTCGCTCGAGGTCATGATTCCCGCTTCGAAAGCGGCTGTCTGGCAGGCCTTTTCTACGAGCGAGGGCTTAAGCACGTGGCTCACGCCCGGAGCCGTTGTCGACTTGCGCCCGGGCGGCGAATGGACTGCCCACTTTCCCGGCGGAAAAACCGGCGGAGGAACGATCATCAGCTTTGTTCCGCAGGAGGAGATTGTCTTGTCGGCAATGGCACCGGAGCGCTTTCCGACAGTCCGGACCGAACGAACTCATGCGCGGTTTCAATTCATTACCAAGGGAGACTCGACAATTGTGCGGCTTGAGCAGTCCGGCTGGAAGAATGGGGAAGAGTGGGATCAAGCATACGAACACCTGTTCGCTGGCAATGCTCAACTGCTGGCTACGCTGCATCGACGCTTTGTGAATGGCCCGATCGACTGGGCAAAGGAATGGAGTGCCGCCAAATAAGGGGAGAAAGCGATGAATTTACACACTCTGAATTTTTGGGCAATTCTGGTTTCGGCTGTTTCGGCGTTTGTGGTTGGAGCGCTCTGGTACTCGCCTCTCTTGTTCGGAGCCGCCTGGAAAAAAGCGAACTGTTTCGGAACCAATGAGCCGCCGGCCGCTTCGGGGAAGATCTTCGCCACCAGCTTTGTGCTGAGTTTGGTCATGGCTGTGAACCTGGCCCTGTTTCTCAACGATCCAAAGACGACGCTCGCCTGGGGCGCAACGGCTGGTTTTCTGGCGGGCTTCGGATGGGTCGCCATGGGGATCGGCGTTGTGTCACTGTTCGAGCGGCGCCCTTGGAGCTATGTTGCAGTGAATGGGGGCTACCTGACGGTTGCGCTCGTGTTGATGGGAGCCATTCTCGGCGGCTGGCGCTGACGGTTACGGCGTGGCGGACTTGGTTTTCATTTCTGCAACAAGTTTCTGAAAATCGGGGTCGGAAGCTAGCGCTTGCAGATTCTTGTCTTTTTCGAAGACCTCCGGCCGCTTGACTCCGCGCTTGACGGCGTCGCGCAAGTCTCTCATAGCCTGCTTACGATTTCCCATGGCGGTATGAGTCTCGGCCAGTAGTAGCGACGGCCACGGATCGTCGTCCAACTCACTCATGAGTTGAAAATATTCCTGCGCCGTGGCGAGGTGCTTGGCTTCGAATTGCGCTTGCCCTGCCTCGATTCCCTCGGCCCAAAGAGCATTGAAAGCGCGCACAAAGACAAGTCGTTTTTGTTCATTCTTATTCGATTTGGCTTCGGCCTTCAGGTGGCTCATCGCGGATGAGATTTCGCCCCTCATGGCAATTCGCTCATCACTCTGAAGGTTTGCCAACTGCTCAATTCTAGGAGCGGTTTCGCCCATCAGTGATTGCTGCTCGGAAATCTGATCTTGCTCTTTCTTTAGCGCTTCTTTCAGTGCCAAAGATGATTTCAGCTCGGCCAATTTCTGCTGATACCTGGTAACGTCTCTCAACCCGCTGAAGTCCGACACAAGCGAGCGATCGACACTTAGTTCCGTGATGAGGTTGTTGGCTTTGCGGGCATCCTCGGCCTCGGCTTCGGTCCGCTGCCACTGTTGTGCGATAAAGGCCTCGTCGTGTGGGACTTTGCCCGCCTGCATGGCTTTCAGCTGCATCCATGCGACCGCTTCCTCAAAGACAGGCGCTGGCGCCCATTGGTGCTCACCTGCAAAGACGCGTACGCGGTAGGGCAGGCCCGCCTCTTCTCGCTCACGCCGAATGGTAATAACTTCCGGCCAGTTGAAATCCTGGTCGCCCACTGACAGGAAATACAGCAAGCGTTCTTTCTCAGGTCTGGTTGCGTTTGGATATCCGGCGCCGTGCGCAATCACACCGGCAATCTGGCATGATTCGCACCGCGCGGCTACGGTTCCGGCCATGCGTGCCCCACCTGAAAACCCCGTCGTGTAGGTGCGCTGCTCGTCCAACGACAGCCGGGCGTGTGTGTCCCGCCACATGGCATTCGTCCCTTTCAGAGATTCCGAGGCTGAGAAGTTGCGGGAATTGTTGGAGGCCGCGAGGATGAAGCCGTACTTTTCGACCACGTCTTTGTAGAGCTTTACCGGGGCGCTGCCGCGGGCCAGCGGATCAAAAGCGTAGATGATCGGCCATCGCTTTGCCGGTGTGTAGGCGGAAGGCAGGTAGAGTGCGTAGGTCTGCGTAGGATCACTTGCGCACGCGATCGTCTCAAGGATTTGGCCCGTCGGAAGCAATGAGGGTGTGTTTTGCGCGAAAAGCGCCGAAGCCACAAACACTAACATCCGCAGACAATGGCGACTCAACTCTTCGTGGAGAAGGACTCTGAGGATGCGTTTCATTCGCCCATAAGCCCGCCCCATTTTTCAGGCCTTACATTCATAGACACTGGGGCTCTGAAAGGCGTTATCCAGCCGGGAAAATATTTTCGTAACGGCTTGTCGCAAGAACTAACCGCCGACTAGCTCAATCTCCGCCGAATCGAGTTGATCGAATGGACGGCTGCTGACCCGGGCGAGCCACAAGCTAAGCAGCGATACCACTCCGAGGAGTGCGACACACCCAGGCCATGCTGCTCTGCGCCAGAACCAGTCTGTTAATGTGGCGCCCAGGCTACCGCCGAGATAGTAGAACGTTACATACAGGCCGGCCGCGGATGAGCGTGCGCGTCCGGCAATCGCACCTGTCTGAACAGTTGCAGAGGCTTGGGCGATGAAAACGCCGGATGAGAAAATCGCGAGTCCGGCGATGACCAGCGGCAGCGCCCTCGCCAGAGTGATTAGCAGTCCCAGGATCATCATGCTGCAATAGAGAACACTGGTGTGGCGAAACCCGAAGTGATCGAGGAACCTGCCGGCCAGAGGCGTGATTACCGCCCCGACCAAATAAACGAAGAAAATACTGCCTAGTTGCTCCGAATTGAGATGGAATGGCGATGCCGCAAGGTAGAAATTCGCATAAGTAAAACACCCCACCAGGGTGAAAAGCACGCTCGCACCCATACCGAAATTGGCCAACAGGCGGGGATTCCAGAGGTGCCCTTTGGCATGATTTAGCACCTGCTCCAGGTGTTCGGCGCGTTTGAAGTTTTTGGCGAGAGGTAGCCAGCTGCGGACGACGGCCGTGCCAATTAAGTTGAGCGCCGCCAGCACGAGGAACGCCGCACGCCAGTTCCAATGGGTCGCAATGACGCCCGACAAAAAGCGGCCCAGGAATCCCCCAATCACCGTGCCTGTCACGTAGGAAGACATGGCACGGCCCACGCCGCGCCCCTCCCACTCTTCATTCACATAGGCGAGAATGACCGCGATGACGCCAGGCACGAACAGGCCCTGCGCAAATCGCCAGAAAATCAGCACTTGAAGGCTACTGGACGTCGCAGCGAGCGCAGTTGGAATCGTCAGCAAAAAGAGCGACGGCACGATGACTTTCTTTCTCCCCCGACGTTCCGCGATCATCCCGATGAAAGGCGCGGTAAGTGCGGTGGCAAAGATTGTCATGCTGACCGTGAGACTAACCTCCAATTCGGAGGCATGGAACCTTTCACGAAATAGAGGAAGCAGTGGCTGTGTGCAGTACACGTTCAAAAACGTGCACATCCCAGCGAGCATGGTCGCGGCGGTGGTTTTGTCGAGCGCGCGCAATCTTTGATCATAAGCCAACTTGACGCGCGCGCGTTCACGGATCACCGGTTCTTACGCGATATAGTGATAGACATTGTGTCGGACACCGTAATTTACCCGGCCCGTGGTGTTTCTGGATCGCTGAGCTTGCCGGGCGACAAATCGATCTCGCATCGTTACGCGATGCTGGCGGGCATCGCAGAGGGGACGTCGCGCCTCCGCAATTTTTCGACGGGCGCTGACTGTGCCAGCACACTGCGGTGCCTCGACGCGCTCGGGGTTAATTGCGAACGCGATAGAAGCGGACTATCCATTCAAGGGGAAGGGCCTGGCTTGCAAGCACCGGTTATGCCTCTCGATTGCGGCAACTCCGGATCGACCATGCGTATGTTAAGCGGAATCCTTGCGGCGCAGGATTTCACCAGCGAACTGACTGGCGATGAATCGCTCCGACGCAGGCCGATGTCACGGATCATGACTCCTCTTTCGCTGATGGGAGCGAGGTTTTCGGCTTCCGAGGGTGGGCGACCGCCATTACGAATAACTGGCGGCGATCTGACGTCGATCGAATACAAGATGCCTGTGGCCAGCGCACAAGTAAAGTCGGCAATCTTGTTCGCGGGCTTATGCGCTGAAGGCGAAACATGCGTCGAAGAGCCGGTGCGCACACGCGATCACGGCGAACTCGCGCTCCGAGCCTTCGGAGCGGCCTGCGAGCATAACGGCAACACGATTCGAGTGCGCGGCGATCAGACACTTCACTCGATCGAGGCCGAAATTCCCGGAGATATTTCCAGCGCCGCATTCTTCTTTTGTGCTGCGGCGCTCTTTGCCGGTTCTCAACTAGTCGTTCCCAACTTAGGCATGAACCCGACCCGAAGCTACTTACTCGATCTTCTGGCCTCGATGGGAGTGCGAATCGCGGTTACGGAACTCGAGGAGAGAAACGGAGAATTGGTGGGAACGGTACAAGCGGAAGCTGGACAACTGAAGGGAACAACTATCAAGAACCCGCACACTGCTCTGTTAATCGATGAGATCCCCGTGCTTGCCGCGATCGCGCCTTACACAAACGGCGGAATCGAGATTCGGGATGCGCAAGAGCTGCGCCTAAAGGAATCGGACAGAATTGCTGCGATTGCCGCCAATCTTCGGGCAATGGGCGCGCAGGTCGAGGTACACGAGGATGGGTTGACAATTCCAGGTGACCAGCGACTTCACGGGGCCGAGGTCGATTCTTTTGGAGATCATCGTATCGCTATGGCGTTTGCGATCGCGGCTTTGCGAGCAGAAGGAGACACCTTGATCCGCGGTGCCGATGCGGCAGTGATCTCGTATCCGGGATTTTTTGAAACGCTGGAAACTGTCGTGCAGCGATAAGAATCACTCTACCGGAAATGGTCCATGAACGAACTTTTCTGCGTGATATCCCTTTGATCCCACAGCTCTCGCCAGGGGGCTTCGCACATCTTCATTAGCTTTCAGACGATCAAGCACCGCGCGAAAATCGTAGCGAGGAGACCAACCCAGCTCGTTGCGAGCTCGTTCGTTCACGTACACCCGGTCGATTCCGGGAAACATCTTCCATCCCCGGCGATGGTATTCAGCTTGATAATCCGGAAAGAGTCTCCTGACCACGGCTGGGGCGTCGATGCGCAGTTCGGCCAACCCATCACGCGTAAACGGCGTGGTCGCGCTGATGATGTATCGCCCAAAGCCAATTGAACCAGCTTTTTCAAGTGCAAGCAGGTGAGCACTGACTACATCCTCGAGATCGACACGTCGGTAGAGGAATTCATTGGCCTTGACGTTGCCGTCCTCATAAGACCTGCGCGTCTCTTCGCGATCATCTTCTTCAGGAAAGAATCGCGAAGTTCGCAAAATAAGACAGTGGAGGCGCTGTTTACGATGGAAGAATTCGCAAAGGTCTTCGGCTGCAGTTTTGGTTACGCCATAAATGTTTCTTGGTATCGGCCGGACATCCTCGGTGATCCATGCAGCAGGAGCGTCCGGCGGCGGCGTGAGAGCACTCCCGAATGCGCTCGTCGTACTGGTGTAGATAAACGCATTAACTCCACAGAGCACAGCTTCTTCAAGCAGGTTCAAAGTTCCTGTGATGTTGGTATCGACAAAACTTTGGCGGCTATGAGTGACTACGTGGGGCTTGTGGAGTGTAGCGGAGTGAATCACCGCTTCAACGTCCCGCATGCAGCGTTTAACAAAATCCCGGTCAACGAGAGACCCGACAGCGTCAGTGAATTCCGAGGGAAGGATATCGATGCCTACAGCTTCGCGCTGCTCGCTCCGGAATGTACGAATCAACGCTTCGCCCAGGTGACCACTACTGCCTGTAACCAGGATTTTCATTCTTAGACATCATAAGCTGCATCCTTGACGACCTTCAGGGTGACAGAGCAGACTTGTCCCTTCTGAGGAGATATAGATGAGCCGATTTGGATGGGCCTCGCTGATTGCGGTGTTTGCATTGACGCTGGCAACACCGGCCGTTGCTCAAGATCAATCCTCGGCACTCGCACAGGGTCAGCAAGCCTCGCCGGCATCAATTCCAGCTCAACCTCCGCCGGTAGCCGCGAACGCTGCTGCCAGGAGAATCACCGAGTACAGTCTTCCGCCCGACTTGTACAAGAAAGCGCACGACCTGAATCGTATTCATTTTCGTCTCGCGCTACTGGGATTTGTTTATGGCCTGGTAGTTCTGTGGCTGATCCTGCGCTGGAAATTGTCAGCGAAGTATCGTGACGTCGCCGAACGCTTTTCTGGAAAGCGATTTTTGCAGGCTTTTATTTTCTCGCCGTTACTTTTGTTGACGATTGCCTTTCTCACGTTTCCGCTCGACCTCTACGGAGAATGGATCGAAAAGCAATACGGTATTTCGGTGCAGGGATGGGGTTCCTGGGCTTGGGATTGGACGAAAGGCCAGCTTATCGGGCTGGTGCTTGGAACCCTGCTGATCTGGTGGCTCTACGCCGTCATCCGTCGCAGTCCGCATCGGTGGTGGTTTTATTTTTGGCTGATCGCGTTCCCATTTGGGGTCTTTGTCTTTTTTATCGGACCATGGGTGATCGACCCCATGTTCCATAAATTTGAACCCCTCCAGCAGAAAGATCCGGCGCTGACGGCAAGTCTCGAGCAACTGGTTCAACGCGCCGGGCAGAACATTGCTCCGGATCGCATGTTCTGGATGGGAGCCGGCGAGAAGACGACCGGCCTGAACGCCTATGTAACCGGGATTGGGGCTTCCAAACGCATTGTGGTTTGGGACACTACGATCGCGAAGATGAATACGCCGCAGATTGTCTATGTTGCGGGTCATGAGATGGGGCATTACGTCCTGCAACATGTTCCGAAGGGGATGTGCTTCTTTGCGCTGTTCTTCCTCGTTCTGTTTTACCTTGGATACAGGTGCGTAGGGTGGTTCCTCGCTCGATGGGGTGCGGGTTGGGGCGTCCGGGGTCTCGATGACTGGGCTTCGCTACCAATTCTCATGCTTTTGCTCTCGGTCTTTGCTTTCGTCGCGAATCCGATCGGAAGCGCGTTCAGCCGGGGGCTCGAGCATCAGGCCGACCAATACGGCCTCGAGGTAACGCACGGGCTGACTTCAGACTCGTCTCAGATCGCGGCGCAATCGTTTCAGGTTCTCGGCGAAGTCGATTTGTCTGATCCGGATCCCAATCGATTAAATGTTTTTCTGTTCTATGACCATCCTCCAATTTCCGACCGAGTTCGCTTCGCATTGACTTATGATCCCTGGGCCAGCGGAGGACATGGGCAGTTCGTGCCGTGATCAGACGTGACTGACACAGGAATTCACGAACCAAGTGCGTCGAAGCAGAAAGGAACGAAGAATCGCAGGAGGATTTTTGCCCTGGTTGCGGTGGTCGCGATTGTTGCTGGTTGTTGGTATTGGTGGCGGCATGGCGGAGCAGAGCAAACAGTGCTTGCTCTGCAGCCCGGATTCGCGGTGATCAAAGTCGACCAAGCGACAAAAACCATGCTGATCACGAGAACGAATGAGACTTATCTAGTGAGTTGCGATAACGCTTGCGATCTATTTACCGTCGGAAAAACCTACACCATGCGTGAGCGGGCTGGAGCGTTCGAAGTTGTCCGGAAGGAGCAAAAAGTTCAGCTAAAGATCCTTCGGGAGCACATCGAATTCGATACCGCCCCGGGAGGGCATGGTTAACTTAAGAGTGGGCCTCCAGTCGCGGAGGCCCACTCTTCAGCTTCGATTAGAGTTTTTCGGTTTTGCCATCCCACTTGACCATGCCGTTTTTCTGGTTGACTTGGTCGATGTCCTGGTTGGTGTATGTGCGGGAGGCTTTTCCGGAGCGCGCATAGGACCCCATCAGTCTCGCGATGCCTTCCGAATCGCGCGGAGCGGCGATGAAATCGAACGCAGCCTCGTTCTCAGCGTGCATGCGGTGGTGCATTGGCTCGTGTCCTTGCGGTGACGGTCCGAACCCAACGGGTGGTGGATAGAGGCCTTCGCCGGTGGGACCATACCAAACAGGCTGGGAGTAGACGCCGACGGGTGGTGGCGCTATGAATTCATCTGACAGGGTCGCATTGGTCGCGCCTGCGACCAGGCCAAACGTCGCATTGCTGGCCCCGGCAGGGGACGGCGATACCGTCGCCAATGTGACCGACGGAGTCGTAACCAAGGGCACAAAAGGCGCGGCATATACGCCGTACGACGGCACCCAATTGCTGGCCGTTCCACCATTCACGGTGGCTTGAGCGGCCGCAAAACCACAAAGCAGGAGCAACACGCACAGAACAAATACTTGACGCATGGGATCCTCCACCAACCTGGGGTTGGTACGTTTTCCGGCAGCTTAGGTTCGCTGCCGGACATTCTGGAGGCATCATACACCTGAATACCGCTCTGGGCGCGGCTTTTACTAAGTCCCAATGTAGCGGGCGTAAAGACTTCTGGCCACGGCGGTGTCGGTTGTTCCCTTGATGATGGCCCTGCCGTCGGGGAAAAGGGTCATTTCATAGGGCTCTCGCCAGAATTTCAGGACGAAATCGTTATGGCGGACGGTCCCATGGGGCTGAAGGCGCTCGCTCATCTGAACCAGATCCACGGGGCGATGGCGCTCATGGATTTGCACGGAGTTGCGCCCGCATAGTGTGATGTGCGGACGTCCTTCGCCCGCCAAATGGGGGTATTCATGGCGGTCACACGCACGACAGCCTGGCTGCGGCTTGTCGGCCGCGACTTCAGCACGGTCGTTGTACCAGACGTCAAAGGAAAGCAGAGTCCGCCGTAAATGTTTGTCATCGCCCACGAGCAGCTTTAGAGCTTCGGCCGATGCCACCGACGTTGCCAGATTGACTGCCGAACCGAGAATACCCGCCGTTTCGCAGGTTTCAAAAGTCCCCTGGGGAGGATCGGGAAAAACACAGGCCAAGCATGCCGTTCGACCGGGAAGGATATTCATGGTGACGCCATAGCTGCCGACTGCGGCGGTGTAAATCCAAGGCGAGGCGTTCTTCACAGCAAAATCGTTGATGAGGTATCGGGTTTCGAAGTTATCGGTGCCGTCCAGGATCAACTGAACACCGTCCAGCAGTTCATTCACATTAGCTGGAGTCAGGTCTGCGACATGAGGTTCCACCGCGATTTGCGAATTGAAGCCGGCAATTTTGCGAGCGGCGGCAATTGCCTTCGGTATGGAGTCGGCTGCGTCGGCTTCATCGAAGAGCGTCTGGCGTTGCAGATTGCTGGGCTCGACGAAATCGCGATCGATGATGCGAATTGTTCCCACGCCAGCTCGTGCCAGAAGCGATGCAATTGAAGATCCGGTCGCTCCGCAGCCGACAATGGCGATCCGGGCCGCATTCAGCTTCTCCTGGCCAATTTTGCCGACTTCATGAAACAGGATCTGCCGCGAGTATCTTTGGTCGAGTTCCAAGTACGTCACCGTGGTAGAGCTTTGCAGCCATTATTATAGGTTCGACTGGGCCGTTGAGCGGACCAACAAAGCACGGCCGGAAATCGATATAAAGACAACACTGCTGTCGTACGCGGTCATCGTACTTGATAACCATTAGCCTTTGGACGACCGAGGAGCGGGTTTGCAACTAAAGGGAGCTCTGCGCCAGGCTCTATTTGCGTTGGTACCCGCAATCGTCTGCGTGCTGGGCGTAAGAGCAGCCGACTCTGCCGAGGTTGTTGGCAGAAAAGCACAAGATCAGCCGGGTTCACCGCAATTTGTGCCTCTCGGGGTGCAGAGTCCCGGTGCCGCGTACGATGGTCAGATCATTGAAAAGATCAATTTTTCGGGCCTCTCACCGCAAACTGATCCGAAATATCTTCACGACTTAATCCCGCTAAAAGAAGGGAAAGCTTTTGATCGCGAACTGGTTAGACAAAGCATTCAGAAACTCCATTCCACGGGGCGGTTCGCAGACATTCGAGTCGAAGCCGAGCGAAACACCGATGGCCGGTTGACTGTCGCATTTGTCACCAGCGATAACTTTTTTGTAGGAAATATTCGTGTCGAAGGCGCGCCCAGTCGCCCCACAGCGGGTCAGATCGCGAACGCCTCCAAGCTGAGTCTCGGAGAACGTTTCACTGCTGACAGAATGGAACGGGCACTCGCGAACATCCCGCAACTGATGCAAGAAAATGGATATTACCGCGCTTCGGTCACCGCCGAGCAAAATCCGGATCCGGCCACGCAGCAAGTCGCGATCGTCTTCCACGTTAAAGCGGGGCCCCAAGCGCGGGTTGGAGAAGTGACAGCGCATTGCGATCCAGCTTGCTCACAACGGGAGATTCAGCAGATCGCCAAACTTCACCCCGGAGATCCGGTCTCGGTTCAGCGCACCAGCAATGCATTGGATCGTCTGCGGAAACGATATCAGAAGCAATACCGACTGCTTGCCCAAGTTTCGATTGTCGAGAAAACCTACCGCGCAGATAACAACACCGTGAACTATCGTTTTGAAATTGTGGCGGGGCCGAAGGTGATCATCCTTGCTGAGGGCTACAAGATCAAGCGTTCGGTTCTGCGCCGCAATGTGCCGGTTTTCGAAGAGAGCGCGGTTGATGAAGATCTTTTGAACGAAGGGCGTCGAAATCTCTTGAACTACATGCAGGAACGAGGGTACTTCGATGCCACGGTCGGAATGAAAAAGGAGACGGCCAACGAGAATCAGGAACTGCGAATAACTTTTGTGATCGATCCCGGCGTGCGGCACAAGCTGATAAAGCTCGAACTATCAGGTAACCAGTACTTTCCCGTTGACCAACTGCGGACGCGTTTGCAAGTCCAGCAAGCGGGACGCTTGTTCGCCAACGGTCGCTACAATCAGAAAATTCTGAATCAAGACGTCAAGGGCCTGGAGAATCTCTATCACGCCAATGGCTTTCAAGCCGTCAAAGTCACAGCCAATGTGGTGGACGACTACGAAGGCCGAGAAAACGAGTTGGCCGTTCATCTGAAAATCGAAGAAGGCCCGCAGACCTTGGTCGGAAGCTTTCGTTTTGTGGGCAACGATACGTTTACGCAGCAGGTATTGGCGCCGGAGATAAATACCGCTGCTGGGCAGCCGTATTCCGACTATTACATCTCGGAAGACCGCGATAACTTACTGAACTACTACTTCAATCATGGATTTCCGCGTGCCACTTTTGAAGCTTCCGCCAAGCCCATCGCCGGTGACGCGAATCGCATGGACGTGACCTATACGATTCACGAAGGGGAGCGGGTGTTCGTGGATCACATCTATCTCTCCGGCTTGCACTACACGCGGTCCTATGTCGCCCAGCGGGAACTCCAGATGGACCCCGGAGATCCGTTGAGTCAGATCGATATGTTGCAGTCGCAGCAACGGCTATACGACTTGGGAATCTTCAACCAGGTCGATACGGCGGTACAAAATCCCAATGGAAATGACTCACGAAAGAACGTCCTGGTCGATATGCAGGAAGCCAAGCGTTATACCTTCCTGTACGGTGTCGGGCTGGAATTTCAGACGGGTCAGCCCACGGCCATCGGTACGAATCAGGCGCTTGGTCAGACCGGCGTGAGTCCGCGCGTGTCGCTGGGCGTTACACGCCTCAACTTCCTCGGTCGAGACCATACGATTACCTTCAAGGCTGATGTCGGCAGCCTGCAGCAGAGAGGATTGTTCAGTTACGTTGCGCCACGCATCTTTGGCAGCGCAAGGTGGAGACTGCAATTTTCCGCTCTGTACGACAACACCTTGGATGTCACCACGTTCACATCGCAACGGCTGGAAGGCTCCATCCAGGCGGGTCAGATCATCAACAAGCGAAGTACGATGGATTACAGCTTCACCTATCGACGGGTAAAGGCTACCGACATTCAGATCAGCCCGGCGGAAATCCCCTTACTTTCCCTCCCAGTGCGCGTGGGCGAACCGGGGCTAAGCTACATCCGAAATACGCGAGACAACGACCTGGAAACCACGAAGGGCATGTATATTACGGCCAATGCTGGGGTAGCCTCGAGTGCCTTCGGGTCCGAGGCCGATTTCAGCCGCCTTCTGATTCGCCATTCCAGCTATCACGCATTCGGGAAGAATCGTGCCCGAGAAAGAAAGTTCGTAATCGCCCGTTCCACAAGTATTGGTGTCGAGAACGCATTCGGAAATACCGCCATCCTGCCCCCAGGGCAGCCTTGTCCAGGGGTTGCACAAACGACATGTGCCGGGGTCACCGTCATTCCGCTCGCTGAACGATTTCTGTCTGGCGGCGGCAACTCACACCGGGGATTCGGGTTAAATCAAGCAGGGCCTCGTGATCCTGTGACCGGTTTTCCTGTAGGCGGCAGCGCGTTATTCCTGAACAATCTCGAGCTTCGGCTGCCGCCGGCGTCTTTGCCGTATTTTCAAGAGAACATGAGTTTCGTTTTGTTCGAGGATGCCGGCAACGTTTTCACTGACGGGCGGAATATGCTTGATAGTCTCCTGCGCTGGCGACAGAAGGATCCGCAGCTTTGCCTCCAGGAGGCTACGGCGAAGCAGTGCGATTTCAACTATATTTCGCATGCAGTTGGAATCGGGGTTCGCTACAAGACACCTATCGGGCCTGTGCGCTTCGATTTCGGGTACAATTTGAATCCACCAGCATTTCCAAGTTGTGAGGCGACGCCGAGCATCGGCCAGGCGAGCTCGACTTACTGCAAGCAAAACAGTAACGGCAGTCTTCTCTATTTCTTGCCGCAACGCGCGTCGCACTTTAACGTTTATTTCAGTATCGGACAAAGTTTCTGATGAAATTCAGGTTTTATACTGTCGCGCTCGCCCTGATCCTGTTGTCGGGTCTCAGGTTTTCCGAGGCGGGTGAAGTCATAGACCGGATTGTCGCGACGGTGAACGGCCAGATTATCCTGCAGAGCGATTGGGAGGAGGCGCTGCGCTATGAAGCTTTGGTCGACCAGCGTTCTCTCGACCAAGTCCCGATCGAGGATCAGAAAGCTGCCCTCGATCACTTGATCGATCAGGAACTATTGCGGGAACAGATGCGCGCAGCGGATTTTCATCACGCGACTGAGGATGAGATCGCGACAAAGATACTGGACATTCGCAAGCAATACCCGGGCGCAGACTCTGACCCGGTGTGGCAGAGCATCCTAAAGCGCTACAGTTTGACGCAAGGCTCCCTAAGGGCGCGCGTCGCTAGCCAGGTTGACCTCATGCGCCTGGTTGATGCTCGCTTTCGCCCGAGCGTGAATATCGATTCGAAGAGCATCGAAAGCTACTACAACCGCGAGATTGTGCCTCAACTCCGACAGTCGGGCGCCAAGGAAATGCCTTTGGCAGAGGCTATACCTCAGATCAAAGAAGTCCTCACGCAGCAAAAAATGAATGAGCTCTTGGTGGCATGGCTGCAGAATCTCCGTTCTGGCAGCGAAATCCGCACCGAACCGTTGGACCCCAGAGGATCATTGCAATGACCGAACCCGACGCTAAGAGGCGTCGGCGAGGATGGTGGAAGTATCTGCTGGCCGTTACCGCCAGCGTCATCCTCTTGTTGGCAGGCATCTCTTGGTATGCGACCACCGATTCGTTTCAGAGGCTGATCCGGCGTCGCATGGTGGCGGAGTTGGAGAGAGTCACGGGAGGGCGAGTTGACCTCGGCAGTCTCCACACCATTCCATTCCGATTGCAGATCGATGTCCGCGACCTTACGATCCACGGCACTGAGCCTGCGAGCGAAGTTCCGTATGTTCACCTCGACCGTCTGGTTGCACAAATCAAGATCATCTCCCTGCTTGAAACCGACTTCGGATTCAGTTCCATAGTTCTGGACCATCCAGTTGTTCACATTATTGTTCATCCCGATGGCACAACGAACCAGCCGAGCCTTCGATTGAAGTCATCGGGGCGGTCTCCGCTGGAACAATTATTTTCGCTGTCGATTAGTCGGCTCGAGGTTCGCCGCGGGGAGTTGCTATGGAACCAGCAGAGCATTCCGTTGGACTTCGTTGCGAACGATGTCTCGGCAAACATGGCCTACTCAGTTTTGCATCAGCATTATTCGGCGAATCTTCTTGTCGGCAAAATTAATACCAAGGTGGCCGACTACCGCCCAATTGCCTGGATGGCCGAGGCCCATTTCTCGCTTGCTCCGGATGAGATTGGGGTTAGTTCATTCAAAGCTACGTCCGGGCACTCCAAACTTCAGGCGAATGGCCGGCTGGTGAACTTTCATGATCCCAATCTGGTTGGCGATTACGACGCGACCGTTGACTTGCAAGAAGCAGCCGCTATTTTGCGGGTACAAGCCCTGAAGAAGGGAACAGCTGAATTCGCCGGACATGGATCGTGGTCGATGGCGTCATTCTCTTCGATCGGAAAACTGTTGGTCAAAGATTTTGACTGGAGCGAAGAATCTTTGACTCTCCAAGCCGCAAGCCTCGCTAGCCCGTACAAGGTAGATCAACAGAGACTTGAGTTCTCCGACATTCAGGCCAAGCTCATGGGAGGAGCAGTCACTGGCGCGGGCGAAGTGTCCAATTGGCTGGTCGCGAGGGAACCCGGCGCCGCGAGAAGAAAAGGTGCCGACCAGCAAAAAGGGATCGTTCGTCTGAAGCTGAAAGATCTATCCGCGCAGGAAATCGCAACCGCTTTTGCATCTGGAGCGCGCCCCCTCCAGCGAGCCAATCTGGCTGGAATCGCGAATGGCACGCTGGAGTCCCATTGGCGAGGATCGCTCAGCAACGCGGAAACTGAAATCGCGGTGGATGTGCTTCCACCGAGTCAGCCCGCTCCTGGCAAAGTACCCGTGAGCGCTCATGCCCAAGGTACCTACCGCGCGACTCTCGGAGAATGGCAAGTTGACGAACTCCGAGCTAATACCCGGGCCTCACACCTTGTTGCGTCAGGTACCTTGTCGAAGCGTGCCTCCCTTAAGCTCTCGATTACGACCAGCGATTTGGGGGAATGGGAACCGCTCTTCAACGCGAGCGGCTATCAGGAGCACAGCCCAGCCACGTTGCGCGGCCACGCTTCGTTCACCGGAACCGCCAGCGGAAAGATCTCGGAAATTGCTTTCGCTGGGAAATTGCAATCCCAAGATCTCAGTACGGTGATTCCCGAGACCGAAACCAGACCGCAGGAAAGCGTGCATTGGGATTCGTTCGCGGCAGACGTCCAACTTTCTCCTGAAATGTTTGCGATACAGCACGGCGCATTGCGGCACGGGGAGACTGCGATCACGTTTGACGCCATTGTCAATCTAGACAAACGGAGGTTTACCAATCAGGACCCTTTCCGAGCAAACGTGCAAATGCAGAACGCGGATTTATCGGAGATTCTGGCACTTGCCGGATATGACAGCGCGGCAACGGGAAAGCTGAATCTTTCGCTCATGGCGTCCGGAACTCGAGGACAGCCCCAGGGACAAGGATCAATCCAGCTCTCGGACGCGGTAGTCCGTGGCGAATCAATTCAGCGTCTGGATTCCGGGTTCTCTTTCAACGGCGAACAGGTCTCACTGCAAGACATTCGAGTCGCGCAGGACCAGGCACATATCACCGGAGAGGGCACCTACGATTTTGTCACCCGCGCATTCCGCTTGAGTCTGCATGGGGAAAACTTTGATCTGGCTCGGTTCTCGCCGCTGCAGCAAACTCGAATCGCGATCGGCGGACGCATGGAGTTTGATGCTCAGAGTTCGGGATCGCTGGACGAGCCCATCATCAATGCCAAGCTCCATTTGCACGACTTGAGTTTCAACGGCGAGCGGGCCGGCGACTATCTGCTCGATGCTAATACGCAGGGTGCGGAATTGCGCATCAGTGGGCGCTCGCAGTTCAAGGATGCTGAACTCGACATCGACGGCAATGTACACCTTCGTGATACATGGCCAGCGTCCGTGAACCTCCATTTCAATCATCTTGATGTAAATCCGGTCCTGACTACCTATCTTGGGGCCCGGGTGACTGGGCCATCGGCTGCCGCCGGGGACTTGCAATTAATCGGTCCCCTGAAAGACCCGGCGCAACTGCAGATTGTCGGCAATGTGAGCGAATTGTTTGCCGACCTGGCACATATTCAGGTCCGCAATAACGGCCCGATCCGCTTTAGCGTTTTGAAACAGATCTTAGACATCCAGCAACTCCGACTGATTGGTCCCGGTACAGACCTGACAGTTGGCGGCAAGGCTCGGTTGGCGGGAGACTTCCAACTTGACTTGCGGGCGGACGGCCATGCTGATTTAACCCTGTTGCAGAGCTTCGATTCGGACTTTACTGCCTCGGGATTGGTTTCCGTCCACCTGACTGCGACCGGTCCGGTACGCAGGCCTGCCATTCTGGGACAACTGCAGATCAGCGAAGGTTCGATTCAATACAGCGACCTGCCAAGCGCTCTGAGTGGAATCAATGGATCCCTGGCATTTAACCAGGACCGATTGCAGATCGAAACTTTGACCGCGCATGTTGGAGGAGGGCTGGTCAACTTTGGAGGCTACGCGAGCGTATTTAACCGGCAGCTTAATTTCGATTTGAACATGAAAGCCCAGGACGTTCGGCTACGTTACCCGCCTGGCGTCAGCTCCATGACGGATGCAGAGGTGCGATGGGCCGGCTCGTCGGCCGAATCTGTCCTGTCCGGGAATGCCACCATCACCAAGCTCGCAGTGACACCGGGATTTGATTTTGGCTCTTATCTGGCGCGGAGTGCGCAAGCCGCCGCCTTGCCCCAGACGAACCCCTTGCTCAACCGCATTCGAATCGATGTACACATTCAGACGACTCCCGAACTCCAAATGCAAACCGCTTCGGTCCGCCTGACCGGTGACGCCGATTTTCGCTTGCGAGGCACCGCAGCCAAATCCGTGCTCCTGGGCCGTGCGGATGTGATTGAAGGCGACGTTTATTTCAACGGTACAAAGTATCGTTTGGAGCGCGGTGACGTCAGCTTCTCGAACCCGGTGACAACGACCCCCGTGCTCGATCTGCAAGCCTCAACCAAGGTGCGTGAGTACGAAATCACATTGAATCTAAATGGGGAAGTGGACAAGCTGAATCTGAGCTATCACTCTGAGCCGCCACTGCCGACGGCCGACATCATAAGTCTGCTGGCTCTGGGACAAACACAGGAACAGTCTGCACAATTGCAACAGGCTGGTGGATCTCCGATTGCCCAGCAGGCAACGAGTGCTGTCCTGAATGAAGCCATCAATTCCGCGCTCAGCAATCGCTCGCAGCGCCTCTTTGGTATAAGTCACATCAAGATCGACCCGCAAGGACTGAATGCCGAAACGATTCCCACCCAGAACACTCCTCTTCCCGCTGTCACCATCGAGCAACAAGTGCGCGACAACATTACGCTGACCTACACCACAAACGTGGCTCAGACGTCGCAGCAGATCATTCAAGGGGAGTACAACATTACCCGTGACGTTTCGATCGTGGCCATCCGCGACTATAACGGTGTCGTTAGCTTCGAAATTCGCCTCCGGCAGCGAAAAAAATAAGCACAAAGTGGAAAACTTCTGACACTCCTTCCTCTGTTGCAATCCGGGGTTTTGTCGGGATGCGCTTGCGGTGACGAAATGAAAATATTTTCACCCCTGCCAACGCAAGTTTTGCTAGGATTCGCGTTCATTGTTGGGATAATCTGAGCAGTAGCAAGGAACGAATAAGGAACTAACATGCGTAAACCCCGGGGATTTTCGTTGATTGAGTTGCTCATCGTCGTGGCGATCATTTTGATCATCGCCGCCATCGCTATACCGAACCTGTTGCGCGCCAAGATTTCTGCAAACGAATCTTCGGCCGTCAACACCATACGGACCGTAAACACTGCTCAGGTCACTTACCAGTCCACATTTCCGACCGTGGGGTATGCGGCAACCACAGCTGCGCTAGGCCCGAGTGCATCGACCGGATGTACGACACCAAACTCGACCAATGCTTGTCTGATTGATTGGGTTGTCTCACAAGCCACAATTCCCGCAACCGCCAAATCAGGATATTACTTTGCTATGGGAGCAGTTACTTCGAACGGAGTCAATCTTGGTTACACGGTCGGTGGTGCACCGGCCGGTTTCAACCAGACCGGCGTCCGTGGATTCTGTTCGAATGAAGACGCGGTAATCCGGTTCACGCCCGCATTGAGTGGCAGTCCGGCAACTACGGCGGCCGTGTGCGCGGCTTACACGGCGCTCCAATAACTACGCGCCTGGTTCTTGCAGACTTGGGACGCGAGGACGGCGCCTTTGAGCGGATGGAGTCCTGCTTAGGTTCCCCGATTGAGAACGTCACCGAGTCTTACGTCCCCTTGCTGCCTCCGGCCGCCGTGCCCTAGAATCTGACGATGGCCGCGAATCCCTTGATTGTTGAGCGACTGGGCGATGTGTCCGGGCAAGGTGTCCTCTGCCTGCGAGGGCCGCTAACCATGGAGAACGTTCACCCTTTTCAAGCGGCGCTGCGCCGCGAAGAGAATGCGGAGTCGGTGATTCTCGATCTTAGTGAGGTTCCTTATCTGGATTCATCCGGGCTTGGTTCCTTGGTGAGCGCCTACGTCTCCCGCCAAAAAGCCGGGCGAAGGGTGGCCTTGAGCGGGGTTAACGAGCGCGTATTCCGGCTTTTTGAGATCACGAAAGTTGAATCGCTATTTCTGATTTTTCCGACTCTCGATGACGCGGTTGCCGCGCTGAGCAGTTCGGCACAGGCGTAACTAGCACTTCTTCCTTGCGCCCTTCTCTTTGACCCATCCCTCTTTCACAATCTGCCGTCCACGGCCGATCGCTAAAGAATCCGCGGGAACATCCGCCGTAATGCATGACGCCGCGCCGACATAAGAATTCTTTCCCAGCCGCACTGGCGCAACTAAAGTCGCATCGCTCCCGACGAATACACCATCCTCGATAATAGTTTTGAATTTGTTCACGCCGTCGTAGTTGCAGGTGATCGTGCCGGCGCCAACGTTTACTCGCTCCCCTATCTCGGTGTCTCCGAGATAGGTCAGGTGGTTTGCCTTGGAGCCCTTGCCGAGCCTTGTCTTCTTCATCTCCACAAAATTTCCGACGTGAGCACCCTCGCCCACATCGCTGCCCGGCCGTAGCCGTGAATAGGGTCCTAGGCGCGCACCAGCACGAATTGTGGAGTCATCCATCACACAGCCGGGAAGAATTTCAGCTCGATCTTCAATGGTTGTATTACGGATCACGCTGTAAGACTGAATGCGACAATCGCTCCCAATTCGAGTATTCCCGAGCAGTTGAACAAAAGGTCCGAGGACGGTGTCAGCGCCGATTTCAACATCCGTATCGATGACACAAGTCTGCGGATAGAAGATCGTGACGCCGTCGCGCATGAGTTGTTCACACTTCAACATGCGCAGTCGTTGGTCAATTTCCGCTAGTTCGACTCGCGTGTTCGCCCCTAAGACTTCATGCGAGTCAGTGGCCGCGATGGCGACGACCTTCTTCTTCGCTTGTCGCAGAATCGCAGCCATGTCCGTGAGGTAAAACTCCCCATGAGCGTTGTCGGTCCCGAGTTCATCGATGTGCTCCAGCAGAGCGCTTACATCGAAGCTGTAGATGCCTGAGTTGATTTCACGAACCTTCTTCTGGGCCGCTGAAGCCGATTTTTGCTCGACAATCGCGCGCACCTCGTCGCTTCGCGAATTCTTTCGAATAATTCGCCCGTAGCCGCTGGGGTCCTCGAGAATTGCAGTCAGGATGGTCATCGCCGATTTCGTCGAGGTATGAAAATCGCGCAAATGGCCGATGGTATCCGACGTGATCATCGGCGCATCGCCTGATAGCACAATCACACGGTCATACGGCGCGAGCGCATTTCGCGCAACCATCAATGCGTGGCCTGTGCCTCGTTGTTCCTTCTGCAGAATGAAATTGACGCCGGTATGAGCGACCGCCTCGCGAACTCGTTCGGCTTCGTGGCCAACGATGGCATAAACATCCGCCGCCGGAACAATTTTCGTCGCAGCCGCAATCACATGGGCCAGCAGAGGCTTCCCTCCGACTTCATGCAGGACTTTGGGATGCTTGGATTTCAGCCGCGTCCCTTTGCCGGCGGCCATAATGGCAATTGCGGTTCTCCCATCCTGGCCGTTCCGCGCGGGACGCGTGGATGACTCTTTCTTCGATTTTGGCATTGCTGCCAATATACCGCGAGCGCCTTTCTGAAGAAATGTCAGAGGGAGTGACAACCGTTACGGCTGCTTCGAGACTGACCGACGTGATGCCAGCATCATCAAGTCCCGTGCAATTCGGTCCGTGGCGTGGCGGGCGACTTCGGCTTCGTCGAGATAATCACCCAGCACAGGCTTGACACCCAGGGCCTCGATTGCGTCGCGATCCACTACCACCTGCGCTGCACCTTCGAGCGCATATTTCGCCTTCAGTTCTGGTGAGACCGGCCGCTCGTTCAGGAGCGCATAATCAAAAATCTTCGTTCCGGCGTGGCGATCAAGCGCGCGGATGTGGTCGGCGGCGGTCCTTCCGAGACTCTCATTGGCTTGCGTCATGAGGTTGCAAACGTAAACCTTGATGGCAGCCGAGGCCGCGATGGCCTTCGAAATTCCGTGAACCAACAGATTCGGTATTAAGCTCGTAAACAGTGATCCGGGACCAATGGTGATCAGATCGGCGCGGGCGATGGCATCAAGTGTTTCCGGCAAAGGCTTCGGATCAGCCGGCACCATGAACAGTTCCTGAATGCGGACTTTGCTCGCGGTGATTTTGGTTTCACCTCGCACGCGCGTCCCATCTTCCATGCACGCTTCCAGTTCAACGTTTGCAGTTGTGGCCGGGTAGATGTGGCCGCGGGTGGCCAGAATCTCGGAGGAGAGTCGTACTGCCTCGCCAAAATCGTTCGTGATGGACGTTAGTGCGGCGAGGAAAAGATTTCCGAAGCTGTGGCCCTCGAGACCAGATCCTTTCTGGAACCGGTGGCGAAATAACTGCGAGAGCAAGGCTTCATCTTCTGAGAGCGCAACGATGCAGTTGCGAATGTCGCCCGGAGGCAACATGTTCAACTCTTTGCGCAAGCGGCCGCTCGAACCACCGTCGTCGGTGACAGTCACGACGGCGCACAAATCGGAAATTACGAACTCCGGTGGGTGCGCGCGCAGCGCGGCGTTCGGGGAAAAGACAAACTGCTTTAAACCTTTGAGGAGTGTGGAAAGACCCGTCCCGCCGCCAATCGCGACGACACGGATGGTATTGCGGGCAGACTTTCGGCGCTCTTGAAACGGTGGCTGCCCGGCAGGCGCCATCGCTCTCTACTGTTCCTCGCCGGACTCAGGAGAACCAGACAGTTCTGCCGCGGGATCGGGGTACAGAAGCTCCGTAAAACGGGGATCCTCCGAAAGATTCTGGAAGTCTGAGTCGTTGCGCGCCTGAAAGCGAAGGGTTCCGTTCAGACGAATGGCTTCATCCAGGTGGCGCAGCGCATCCTCGACATGCCCGGTCAGACAATCGAGGGCCGCCAAGCCGTAGGGCACGTAGTCCGCCTTCGGAACCTGTTTTGCAAGTTTCTCGAGATGCTCCCGGGCGCTCACGTAATCTCCGACATTCATGAGCGAGACCGCATAGTCGTAGTGCTCTTCCGGGGTCTTGAATTGAGTCGTGACTTTCTCTAATTGTTGATCGCAGGTGTGGACGTGTACGTTGGCCCGGTCCGCCAGCTCCTTGCTGGGACCACCGATTACCTTTTGCAGTAAGGACTTGGCCTTGTCAAACTTGTGCTCCTGCAGGGCACGAAGTCCGGCCTCGTAGTTTTGCACAGCCTGTGCAAAACGAGGATCGTCGGCGACCGGCTTCTTCTTCGTCGTCTTCTGCGGCATCTGTAGGACTCGTTCTGAACTCTTCGTAAGTGCTCCTTAAACAATTACTTAGAATGCGTATCTTCGACTTCTACTGAGAACATTGCCGGCTTATCATTGGCAGCCCTGTATCAAACCCAGGAAAGGGGCAAAACCCATCTTGTGGAAAACATCAGTTCCAGAGTGACTGCTGGTTATAGCGCGGCCTTCGGATGCGCGTCAACCGAAGGTCGTCAATTGAGGGTCGCTGCCGCCTGCTCCAGGTTCACGCTACGCCACTCGCCCTGAATGATTCCCTTGCGAATCTGGACGGCGGTCTTGCCCTTCTGATGCTGCGCATAAGAATAGTACAACTCTTTCAGGCAGATGTCACAGCGCGCACCGTGGGCGCTTTCAAAGCAACTGTGCAGGCTGTTGTGGCCCATGCGGTCGCAATAGCAATAACAAGGCTGCTGATGCAGCACCACCGGAATCTTTGCCGCTAGATCATAGGCGTGCGTCTGGGCCGGTGACTGCGCATTGTCACCCCAAAGCTGGTCCTTACTCAGGATCGCGGGCAACTTTGTTCCTTTCGGTGGGGGCCCGGCATTGTATGCGGGAATTTCACCCTCCTGTTGTGAGCTGGCCCATGGGGCCGAAACTACAAAAGTAATCAGGAACAATATCGCCAGTGTTGATGCACGTTTCAACATGGATTGGACCTCGATTGAAATATTGTAACTGAATCTTCCGCGCGAGATGTTCCAGTGCCTTTCACAAAGGAACCTAACCACAAAGATCGCTAAGGTGACTCGCGAACCTCGTCAACATCATCTAACCGACTATGAAGACAGTACTATGGTGCGCTCGGGCGGGTTGGAAAGTTCTCTGTTTTTGGCGTATAAAAAAGAGTTGCGACGTGCGCGAATCCCTCCCCGTGCACCCACAACAACCAGATCTTAAAGTTTTGAGCGAGGTACCATGTCTAGCCTGACTGCCACTCACAATCCCAAGGGTTTGGAAGGAGTGGTCGCCACCAACTCCAGCATTTGCTATATCGACGGCGAGGCTGGCGTCTTGGCCTATCGTGGCATCGACATCCACGAATTGGCCGACAATTCGAGCTTTGAAGAGACCTGCTACCTGCTCTGGTTTGGCCGCCTTCCTTCACGCCAGGAACTGAACAACATTCGAGACCGGATGGCGGAGGAGCGCAAGCTGGACGCCTCCATCTATCACCGCATGTCGCTCGTCCCGAAGCATGCTTTGCCGATGGACGTGCTGCGGACGATGGTCTCAACGCTCTCCTTCTTCGATCCCGAAGAAAAAAGCAACGATCGCGAAGCCAATGTCCATAAAGCCATTCGTCTGACCTCGCAGATCGCCATGATTGTGGCAGCGCACGACCGCATCCGGAAAGGGAAGCAGGTTGTCGAGCCGGACCGCTCGCTCTCGCATGCTGCCAATTTCCTGCTGATGTTGAACGGCGAGTATCCGTCGAAGACGGCCGAGCGCGCGCTCGATATCGCGCTGATCCTTCACGCCGATCACGAACTAAACGCCTCGACCTTTGCCGCGCGAGTAACCGCAGCCACGCTTTCCGACATGCACTCCGCGATCACTTCTGCGATTGGCTGCCTGAAAGGACCTTTGCACGGCGGAGCGAATGAAGCCGTGTTCCGAATCCTTGAGTCGATCGATAAATCCGGTGCCGACCCGGTTGAGTACGTCAAAGGTATGCTGGCCCAGAAGAAGAAGATTCCCGGCTTCGGCCATCGCGTTTACCACACTGAAGACCCGCGCGCCACGCACCTGCGTCAGATGTCCAAGGATCTCGGCAGCTCAAGCGGCGAGCCCAAGTGGTTTGCCTACTCGCAGGCGATTGAAGAATTCATCAAGGCCGATAAGAAGCTCAACGCCAACGTCGATTTCTATTCGGCTTCGACCTACCACACGCTGGGCATCGACGTCGATATGTTCACGCCGGTGTTTGCCGTCTCGCGCATCAGCGGATGGACCGCGCACGTGATCGAGCAGTTGGACGACAACCGCCTGATCCGTCCCCGCGCCGAGTACATGGGCCCGCCATACCCGCAGCACTACACGGGGATCAATAAGCGGTAGGCGCAGCGGCGCCTCCTGGCAGGCGTTACGAGGATTATGGGTGGACGGCGAAAATGGCGCCGCAACCGATGATGCCATTGGTGGAACAGTTTTGACTCCCGCCACCGCTGACCGTTCCACCAACGAGCCAGCCATTCCCCAACAAGAGAGTTCCCCAAGGAACAAATCCGTCCTCACCATCTTGGAAGGTGTAAAGGATTTGCTTGATCCATTGGCCCCCGGGCGGCGTCGGCGGCGATAAACGAAATACCGTGCCGCAACCCGGACCAGTAGGGCAGTTACCGCTTCCCCCAAACGCCGTAGCGCCGTACAAGTTGATTTTGTTGTCGGCCACCAGTCCCAGTGGCCAGAAGCCATCGTTGCCGCCTTGGAAACTATACAGAACAACCTCGACTATCCCGTGTGGTGTCTGCATTATCTGGAAGACAGTGCCCATCCCGTACTGCCCCCCGTTCTCGGTCGTTCCGACTAGAGACCCGTATATCAGGAGCAGGCTCTCGCTGGGGAACCTGCCGTCTGCGCCGCCTTGGAAGGAGTACACAATTCTTTCCGTCCATTGCCCGCCCGCTGACTCCGGGGGCGCGAGCTGGAAAACCGTACCACAACCGTAATTGCAGTTTTGGCTTCCGCCGCCGCCAGCAGTCGTTCCGTAAAGATTCCCAGCTAGATCAAAGATTAGGCCCGCCACCGGCAGATAACCGTCCTTACCACCGCCAAATACATGGAGAGTTGTCTCGGTCCACCCTCCGCCGCTTGAGGGCGTGAGTTCGAAAACGACCCCTCCGCCAAGTCCCCCATCGTTAGTCGTGCCGTACAGGTCACCGATCTGATCAAGAACCAATGATCCACGGGGATAAGAACCATCAAGCCCATTAGTGAAGCGATAGAGCACAGTCTCGCTCCAGACACCGCCAGGCTGAGAAGGCGGACTCAATTCAAATGCGGTCCCACAACCGGGCGAGCCGCTTCCCGGACAATTACCCGCGATTCCCCCGGCTGACGTCGTCCCATAAAGATTGCCCAACTGATCGGAGACTAAACCTGCATCCAGCGGAAATGCACCGTCAGTGCCTCCTTGGAAGGAGTAGAGAATCTGCTCGCTCCAGCCTCCGCCCGACCGGGGGCTCAACTCAAATATCGTTCCGCAACCTGACGGCAGTCGATTATATGTACAGGGACCGTCTCCACCCGCGTTCGTCATCCCATACAAATTCCCCTCCGGATCCGCAATCAGGGAGCCTTGCGGCCCAGCGCCGTCGCTCAATTGAAAACGGTGCAGGATGACCTCCTGGTTCTGCCCAATAGCCAGGACTGAACTGACAATGATTCCGAGCAAGGAGAAGAGGAAATATCTTCCGAGGCGCATGGGAACCTCCGGCGGGCGGTTCTACAGCGACGATCCGAGGGGGAGTTCGGCCGTTCCTGCGCCAGAAGTATAGCACTCCATGGCCGCCCGTTCCTCGCGAACCAGGGCGCGAAACGCTGCCGGGCTCATCCCAGTCACTTTTCTAAACACGCGCGTGAAGTGGCTCTGGTCCGCGAATCCCACGGCGATGCCGATCTCGGCGAGTGTCATTTCCGGAGAAAGCATCTGCTCGCAGGCCGCGCGAATTCTCAGTCGATGAATGTAGTCGCCGATCCCTTGCTTCATGCATCGCCGAAATACTCGCGAAAGATGCACCGGATGAACGCCGGCTTCTTCGCCCAATTCGTTCAGCGTCAGGCGATCGCAATATTCGGTTTTCAATTTGTCCGTAATTCGCGTGAGCCACGATGGAGCATCTTTGGTCGTCTCCCGGGGCATCTCCCCGATTGCGCCAAGCAGTTCAGCTAACAAGCTCTCGACGCATAAGTCGCTTTGATAAGCCTGGCCATCGTCGGCCTTGCCGCGAGTCTCCCGAAACAACCGCATCGCCAGCCAGAACACCTGTCCACCCACGCAATCCTCGCAAGGTGTTTCCAAATTCGCAGAGCACTCTGTCAGTTGTCGGTTCCATCGCGGCAGAATCTCGATCTCAAAAAACCGCAAGCCGCCGGGAGCGATCTCGTCCTGATGCGGAATGCCCGCTGGCCGGTACATCAGGGAAAAAGGCCCAAACTGCTTTTCCCGGTGGCGATAACGCTCGCCGTAGTGGCCGTCGAGCAACAGTCCGAAGAAGGGAAGCGCGTGCGAATGGGCGGGCAACTTCTTACCGCTGACGTGGCGCAGATCAGTGAAGATGGCGTCGTGGAGCTGTTGCTGCCGCTGGACAGCTCCGTAGAAATTTCCGCCTGTTAGTGCCTGAGTCCCCGCCATTCATCCCTCAAATGTTGCATTTCTTCAAGACAGCCCCAGTTTGCTCGGTTAGACTCGGCAATCAAGAGTTCGATAGCTAAGGGGAGCGATATGCGCACATTGTTATTGTTAAGTCTGCTGCTGATGCAGGACTACAGTTCAACCCCGGGTGCCAACAATCCCGGAGCCGGTTCTGCCACGCAGACACCTACCTATACGGCGGATGGCAAGCTCATGTTCCCGTCGAATTACCGGCAATGGGTGTATTTGAGCTCGGGCCTTGACATGAGCTACTTCCGCAATGGCATGGCAATGGACCACTCCATGTTCGACAACGTCTTCGTGAATCCCGATTCCTACAAAGCCTTTCTGCAGACGGGCAATTGGCCCGACAAGACGATGTTCGTGCTCGAAGTGCGAAAAGGTGGTACCAACGCGTCGATTAACAAGACCGGACATTTTCAAACGGCGGAAATCATGGGCCGCGAAGTCCACGTCAAAGATGAGGGTCGATTTGACGGAAAGTGGGCGTTCTTCGGTTATGACAGCGATGAGGCCGCCAAAATGGTTCCTAAAGATGCCGCGTGCTACTCCTGTCACAGTGAACACGGTGCCGTGGACACGACGTTTGTGCAGTTTTATCCCACGCTGATTGGCGTCGCGAAGGACAAGGGCACGCTGAGCGCGGCATATTTGAAGGACGAGGCGGAAGCGGCAAAGAGCAAGAAATAAAACAGCAGAAATAGTAGTTTTCACGGGCCGCGTGGGGACGGCCCCCCTCGGCCGTCCAGGCCGAGCGAGGCAACGACGTATCAGGGCGTAAAATACCAGTAATGCGTCGCGTTTACTTCGATAACAACGCTACCACGCCCGTGCTGCCGGAAGTCTTCGAGGCCATGCGGCCTTACTTCTCCGAGCACTTCGGCAACGCGTCTTCTATCCATCACCATGGTCAGGAAACCCGGGCAGCAGTAGAACGTGCCCGAGAGTCTGTGGCTAGTCTGCTCGGCTGCCGAGCTTCCGAAATCGTCTTCACCAGCGGCGGCACAGAGGGCGACAATCTGGCCATTTTCGGACTAGCCCGGCCGGGCGACCATGTCATTAGCTCAACCATCGAGCATCACGCGGTTCTGAATTCCTGCAAGCAGCTTGAATCAAACGGCTGTGAAGTCACACGCGTTCCGGTTGATGGCCGAGGCCTGATCGATCCGGATGATGTGCGCCGTGCGCTCCGCCCAAACACCAGGCTGATCTCCATCATGATGGCGAACAATGAAACCGGCGTTTTGCAGCCCGTGGACGAAATCGGCAAGATTGCGGCGGAAGCTGATGTTTACTTTCACACCGACGCAGTGCAGGCAGCTGGCAAGGTACCGATCGACGTGAAGCGGATTGCTTGCGATTTGCTTTCGATCTCCGGACATAAGATGCACGCTCCACAAGGTATCGGAGCGCTGTATGTGCGGAAAGGGACGATCCTTCAGCCGATGCTCTATGGCGGAAGCCACGAGCGGTCTCGCCGCGCCGGAACGGAGAACGTCCCAGGGATTATTGGCCTCGGCAAAGGTGCAGAGATCGCTAAGAACGCCCTTGAGCGCGAAGACCTCGAACGAATGGCCGAAATGCGAGATCGACTGCAGCAGGAGATACTCGACAAGGTCGAGGCTACTGGCGTGAATGGGGATGGTGCGCCGCGCGTTCCCAACACTACCAATATTCACTTCGATTACATCGAGGGTGAGGCGCTGGTGATTGCGCTGGATTTGAAGGGGCTCGCGGTTTCGACCGGTGCCGCATGCTCGTCAGGCGCGATTGAACCATCGCACGTTCTGACCGCCATGGGATTGAAGCCCGACCGGGCGCGTGCCAGCTTGCGCTTCAGCCTCGGCAAGCAGAATACCGAGGATGACGTCGAGTTCGCACTCTCGCTGATTCCTGCTACCGTCGCCCACTTAAGGGAACTGTCGCCGGTTTACAATAAAACAGCCGTTAGCAATTAGCACTCAGCATTTAGCCAACCTGGAACTTGCCGCCATCGAGACCAGAGCACGGACGCTAAATGCTGATTGCTAAGTGCTAAATGCTTCCACCATCGCCGTTGCCATGTCTGGAGGAGTAGACTCCTCCACCGTCGCGGCCATGCTCCGCGCAGAAGGGCATTCTGTCATCGGCCTGACTATGCAACTCTGGAATCAGCGCCGTCTGGCTGGTCATCCCGGTATGCCCGAGGCTGTCCAGGGCCGTTGCTGTTCTCTTGATGACGTCTACGACGCGCGTCGCGTTGCCGAAACTCTCGGCATTCCATACTACGTCGTCAATCATGAGGATCGTTTTGAGAAGGAGGTCGTGCGGCCCTTCGTTGAGGAATATCTGTCCGGGCGCACGCCCATTCCCTGCAGCCTGTGCAACAACCATCTGAAGTTCGATCAGCTTTTGATCGTCGCTAAGCAGATCGGTGCCGACGCCTTGGCCACAGGCCATTACGCGCGGGTCGAATTTGACGAAAGTCGCGGCCGTTGGCTGCTCAAGCGCGCTTCGGATACGTCGAAGGATCAGACCTACTTTCTCTTTGGCCTCACGCAGGAGCAGCTCAGCCGGACCTTGTTTCCACTTGGAGGGATGACCAAGCCTCAAGTGCGCGATCGGGCCCGCCAGCACGGCCTTGCCCTTGCTGAGAAGCCCGACTCGCAGGAAATCTGCTTCGTTCCCGGCGGCGATTACAAGAATTTTCTCGACGCCTATCTCGCGGAGCAGGGTGAGTCGCTGCCCGACACCGCCGGAGAATTGGTTACCACCAATGGACAGGTGATCGGCGAGCACGGCGGCATTCACAACTTCACTGTCGGTCAGCGCAAGGGCCTTGGAGTTGCCACCGGATCTCCACTGTACGTTATCCAGATCAAGGGCGACGTCCATCAGGTCGTCGTGGGAAATCAGGACGATCTCTACTCGCGCACTCTGCGGGCCCGAAGGGTGAATCTCATCAGCGTGGAGGATCTGCGCGAGCCGATGCGAGTCACCGTGAAGATTCGCCATCGTCACGAAGCGGCGCCGGCTATCATCGAGAAGAGCGGACCGGACGAAATATTGGTGAGCTTCGACGAACCGCAGCGTGCCATCACGCCCGGCCAAGCTGCGGTTTTTTATGACAACGACATTGTTGTCGGTGGCGGCTGGATTATCTGATTTCGAGATCCGGCAATCCATCGCACAGCAATTCATTCTAGCCCTTGGCTGAATTTTCGGTTAAGCTTTCGCCAAATAAAGGAGTTGGCTCTTATGAAATTGTTTGGACTCGTTGTTTCTACACTCCTCGTTATTTCTTGCGCACCGCTTATGGCGTTGTCACAAACTGGTGAACAAGCTGCTCCGCCTCGACAACTTCGCGCAGCGCCTGGAACTTTGCTGCCCGTTGAACTAGTCGGCGTGCTGGGCGATAAGAATTCTCAGGCCGGAACGCCTGTCACCTTGCAAATCACGATAGACATGCGAGCGCCCGACGGCACGGTCGTTATTCCGAAAGGGATGAAGGTAATCGGACACGTCACCGAGGCGACGGCCCGCCAGAAGCATCAAGCTGGGGAAATTGGTCTGGCGTTTGACAAACTGATCATGCCTGATGGCAGCGAAGTGCCGATTACTGCCGCGATTCAGGCGATCGCACCAGCACGCACAACAGGCTCGCCCGGTGGCCCCAATGCAGTGGCAGTCACTGTAAACAATGCTCCTGGTGTGAATGGGCCAGTGGTTGGTCCTTCTGCACCTGGGATTTCTGGAACCGGCGGGGCAGGTGGCGTCGATGCTGGGGGAATGACAAACGGAGCGACCTCGACGGGGTCGACGGCTGCCGTTCCGATGCTGTCCAGTTCGGCTGAAGGTGTGGTGGGGATGAAGGACGTGTCGTTGAAAAAGGGAACTATGACCGACTCCGTGGTCTGGTCCGAAAAACACGACATCACTTTACAGAATGGGACGCAGATGATCTTGCGGATCACGGGTGACCAGCCGCAGAAGTAGAAAATGAAAAAGGCAGCGTCGCAACGCTGCCTCGTTTCACCTACCACGAAATCAAATGAACATTTCGTCCTGCTGCTGCGCACCTACATTTTCTCTCTGACGCTGCCGCCGTCCGGCAAAAAAGTACTCCAG
>Ga0070735_10000504_pt1 | contig 42161 bp, 40 predicted proteins | sample Coa_R1_FD_66443 | JGI IMG/M metagenome (GOLD analysis project Ga0070735, IMG submission 66443) | Surface soil microbial communities from Centralia Pennsylvania, which are recovering from an underground coalmine fire - Coalmine... | ecosystem: Environmental > Terrestrial > Soil > Unclassified ... | reverse complement strand
GCCAAGCTGCCGCAAAGCCTCGAGGAGCAGGATCAGAAGCTGCTGGGCGAGATCGGAGGCGGACAGCAGACGTCAAGTAATCAATCATCGGCACGCTAGCGCGAGCGATCTGAAGAGTCGATTATGATGGGGGCTGACAGCTCAGAGCTACAGCTGAAAGCCTCCAATGAAATCTCTAGGAATTCTTCTCTCGGGTCGGGGATCGAACTTCGTTGCCATCGCAGACGGCATAGATGCGGGCCGAATTCCTGACGCGCGAATTGCAGCGGTTATCTCGAACAAGGCAGACGCGCCCGGAATTGCGACGGCTCGCCAGCGTGGGCTGACAACTTTGGTGATTCCATCGAAGGGACGCTCGCGCGAGGAGCATGATCGCGAAGTGGTTGATGTGCTCCAGCAGCATAAGGTGGACCTGATCTGCCTTGCCGGATACATGCGTCTGCTTTCGCCGTGGTTTGTGCGCCAGTTTCCGCACCAGATTCTGAACATCCATCCGTCATTGCTACCGGCGTTCCCCGGGCTCGAAGCTCAAGAACAGGCATTCGCGTATGGCGTGAAGATCTCCGGCTGCACCGTGCATTTTGTCGATGAAGAACTCGACCACGGTGCCATCATCGTGCAGAAAACAGTGCAGGTTCTGAACACAGATGACGAGCACACCCTGGCCGAGCGAATTCTGGAACAGGAGCATATCGCTTATTCGGAAGCCATAAAGATAGTGCTGGAAGGAAATTTCGAACTTGTGGGCCGCAGGCTCAAGTACAAATAACGCCGCTCAGGACCTTCTGACCTCTTTCGCCATTCTCACAATCGGCAGGACTTCACCGTTTCCGAGCGGCGCGTTCTGCTTTTCAAGTTCAACATAGCCTTTGGCGCGGTAGAAAGGTATTCCGGTCAGGGTTGCTCCCATTTCAAGGCGCGTGAATCCGGCTTCGATCGCGGCACATTCACAGGCGTCCAGAATCAAGCTGCCAATGCCGTGACGCGCCCAGTCGGGACAGACGAAGAACGCGCGGATCTTCGCTGCATCGCGCGTGGGACCGAGCAGGGAGTCTTCTCGCCCGGCGAACTGATCGCCACCGTAGAGCGTCTTTCGCTTGCTCCAACCACCGCAGGCGATGATCTGCCCGACTTTCGGCGCCTCGACGGCGAAGTATGTTCCGTCGGCGATCAGTTGCGTATCCACGCCATAGACGCTGCGCAGTGCACCGTCGATTTGGGCGGGCGTGTAATCCTGCGCCTGAAGCCCGCGTACTGACGCCTCGATAACCTCTTGGAGACGAGGAATATCGGCCGTAACCGCCTTTCTCAAACGAAACCCCATTCACGTCATTTTACGGGCAGCTCGGCCTTTCGCGCCGCGTTCCTTATAATGTCTGTTCCCATGTCGAACTTCGCTCCGGTAGAAGAACAACTGACGTATTTGAAGAAGGGTGCGGCGGAGATCATCCGCGAAGCCGATCTACGCGCCAAACTCGAGAAGTCTCGCACCACGGGCAGACCGCTGCGCGTAAAGCTCGGCATGGACCCGACCGCTCCCGACCTGCACCTCGGCCATACGGTCGTGCTGCGCAAACTGAAGCACTTCCAGGATCTCGGCCACACGGCAATCTTCCTGATTGGCGACTTTACGGGGATGATTGGCGATCCGACCGGACGGTCGGCGACTCGGCCTCCGCTCAGCCGAGAGCAGGTGGAGCAGAACGCTGAGAGCTACAAGGCACAGGTGTTCAAGATTCTCGATCCGAAGAAAACGGAGATCGATTTCAACCGCCGGTGGATGGGGACCTTTACATCGGATGACTTTGTGCGGCTGATGGCGAAATACACGGTCTCGCAACTGCTCGAGCGCGAGGACTTTCATAAGCGCTTTCAGGAAGAGAAACCAATATCGGTGCACGAACTGCTGTATCCGCTGGTGCAGGGATATGATTCGGTCGCATTAGAAGCGGACGTCGAACTGGGCGGCACCGATCAGAAGTTCAACTTGCTGGTTGGCCGCGAACTGCAGCGCTCGTACGGGCAAGAATCGCAGGTTGTGCTGACCACGCCGATTCTCGAGGGTCTCGATGGCGTGCAGAAGATGTCTAAGTCGTTAGGGAATGCGATCGGCATTCACGAACCGCCACTGGAGATGTACGGTAAGGTGATGAGCATTTCGGACGAGATGATGTGGCGTTATTACGAACTGCTGACGGATGTGCTCCAGATTCAAATCGATGCGTTGAAAGAGGGAGTCAAGACCGGCGAACGCCACCCCATGGAAATCAAGAAGTCGCTGGCGCGCCTGATTGTGACTGACTTCCACTCGCGGGACGAGGCAGAAAGAGCAGGTCGGGATTGGGCAGCGCAGTTTCAGGAAGGCCGCGTCCCCGACCACGTATTAGAAGTGGCAATCGAGGTTACAGAGAACGGGGTGCGCCTTGACAAGCTGCTCTTTCGCGTCGACCTTGCCGAATCGGTCAGCGATGCTGGGAGAAAGCTGAAGCAAAAAGCTGTAAGGGTAAACGGCGAGATCCAAACGGATCCAGTGACGCGAATTGACTTGAGCCAGCCCGTCACGTTGCAGGTAGGCAGAAAGATCCGGAAGGTTCGCGCAAGCCTGATCATGGGCGTGAGGCCCAAGCAATAGTTTTTGTGGGGACAGCCGCCCCCGGCTGTCCGGGCGAGCAAAGCTCGACCTTTCCAACCTGCAAAGCAATTCCCAACTTGGAATGTCCCCTTGCCAACTTCGCAGAAATCTCGAATCTGACAGCCGATACAACCCTAGAATCAAAAGCGCCGGAGCTTTGCTCCGCGGACAGCCGGGGGCGGCTGTCCCCACATGAACCTTTCCATGCCACAGGCTTTCTACCGGCGACAGCTTCCTCATCTTCAAGTTGATGACAAGCCGCATTTTGTAACGTTCTGCACTGATCGCCGCTGGATGCTTCCTGACGAGGCTCGGTCGATTGTTCTGGGCTCATGTCTGCACGACAACGGCACTAGGTTTGATCTCAAAGTTGCAGTCGTCATGCCTGATCATGTCCATTTGATCTTCACTCCATTGATTGACTATGCAGCCAGCGAGGTATGGTCGTTGGCGAGAATTATGGATGCCATCAAAGGAGCGTCAGCACATCGAGTCAACAAAGCGATGGGAAGGACGGGACGCGTTTGGCAGCCAGAATCGTTCGATCACGTTCTGCGTACATCAGAAAACCTGGACGCGAAGATCGAATACGTGCTCGAAAATCCCGTCCGACGTGGGTTAGTCACCGAATGGCGAAGGTATCCGTGGTTGTGGCTGAAGCCTCACGTCAATCCTTTACTCTGCGATAGGTTCTGAGGCACTGCAGCGGAGCTTCGCTCCGCCGAACAGCCGGGGCGGCTGTCCCACATTTAGAGCCTTACCGCGGCACAGTTTCTGCTACTCTCATCCGCGCAAGATGCGCGCGGCGGCCATTCTCGGGCTGGGATGTTCCCCGAAGTCCCTGACACCTTTTCAGACTGACAAAACTGCCGAATGGCAACTCGGCATGCCTGCGGACAGAGATCAGGCTGAAATCATCCTGATATTCGGCGGCGACGGAACCATTCACCGCCATCTCGGTCAACTCGTCAAGCTCGGGCTGCCGGTGCTTGTTGTGCCGACAGGAAGCGGAAATGATTTCGCGCGGGCGCTTGGTCTACTGAGCGGTGGCGATTCGCTATCCGCGTGGCAGCGCTTCAGTAGCGGTGCGGAAAACGTGCGGCCAATCGATCTTGGGATCATTTCCGGCATTAGCGCGGAGGAGCACCCGGCGCCACGCACGCAATATTTCTGTTGCGTCGCCGGCGTGGGAATCGACAGTGAAGTGGCGCGTAAAGCCAATCGGTTGCCGCGCTGGCTGCGAGGAAATGGAGGTTACGTGTTGGCTCTGGTGCCAACTATTTTCACCTTTGCTCCTTTTCCCATGAAGATTCTCACTCCCGCAGCAGTTCCTTCCAGCGATAACTGGAACATCCGCTCGAATCAGCCGATCCTTTTGGCCGCATTCGCCAACACTTCTACCTTCGGTGACGGAATGAAAATCGCACCGCAAGCAAGGATGGACGACGGACTCCTCGATATCTGTGTGGTCGGCAGCGTCGATCCGTTTAAGCTATTCTCCATGTTCCCGACGGTGTACAGTGGGAAGCATCTGAACATCCGCGAAGTCGAATACTTCCATTCACCCCGAGTTCGCGTAGAGACAGAACGTCCGCTGGATGTTTATGCAGATGGGGAATACGTCTGCCGAACTCCGGTGGAAATCGGTCTTCAGCCGGCTGCTCTCCGTGTGGTTGTGCCCTGATTTTCTGGCAAAGTTTCGCCCATGATCATCGCCGACTTCACTCGGTCTGCCCAAGTGCTAAACTTTCCTCATGTCTGAAGGACGCTCGCGCACTCTCCTCTGGATTCTGATTGGCGGCGGAGCATTTTTCCTCTTCGTGCTGGCCGTCTTCACTCTCGTCTATCTCACACTGCACGCCGGCACCGGAGAGGCCGGGTTAACGAGTTTCGGGGACCGGATCGGAGTGGTCGATCTCGATGGCGTGATTTTGTCGCCACAGCCCGTTGTCGATCAGTTGAAGAAGTTCGGCGACGACTCGTCGATCAAGGCGATCATTCTGCACGTGAATTCCCCGGGCGGCGGAGTTGCGGCATCAGAAGAGATCTATCGGGAAGTGAAGCGCGTTCGCGCCGAAAAGAAGAAAAAAATCGTTGTCTCGATCGAGACCGTGGGTGCCAGTGGCGCGTTTTACGTAGCGTCCGCCAGCGAAAAGATCTACGCGGATAAGGGCAGCATTGTGGGTTCGATCGGAGTCATCGCGGAGTGGGTAACGTATGGCGATCTACTCAAATGGGCAAAGCTGAAAAATGTTGTGCTCAAGACTGGCGAATTCAAAGACACGGGGAATCCCGCGCGCGATCTGACCCCGGCTGAGCAGGCCTACATGCAGTCACTGATCGATAACATGTTTGGGCAATTCATACAGGCAGTTGCCGACGGTCGCGGCCTGAAGTACGACGACGTGAAGGCCATTGCCAACGGCAAGGTCTGGACCGGCGAACAGGCTCAGTCCATGAAACTGATCGACAATATCGGAGACTTCCAGGCCGTTGTGACCGATACCGCGAAGTCGGTTGGGATCTCAGGCGAACCAACCCTTGTGCGTCCGGAGAAAGATCGCCGCACGCTCATGGATCTGCTGCTCGGCGATGTCTCGCAATACATCCCCAGCCGCGAGAAGCTCATGGAACAGCAGGTCGGGTTCTATTATCTGTGGAAGTAACGGGTACCATCCGCCTAAAATTGTTTGCTCATGATTGCTACCCCTGGGTACCTCGCCGCATGCATCCCCGTAAGGCGTTTTTCGACTCCATGCTCTCGCTGCGTGGCAACCCTCACACTCGTGGTCACTTTCTGGCTGCATTTATCCGCGCAGCAGCCAGCGCCGCTCAAAGTACTGATTTCGGCCGATATGGAAGGTGTCGCCGATGTTACAAGTTGGAAGATAGATTCGCAGCCTCCGGTCCGCGACTATCAACAGATGCGCCGTCTCATGACGGCTGAGGTCAACGCCGCCGTCTCCGCGGCATTTGATGCAGGGGCTACTGAGGTTAGTGTGGCCGACTCGCATGGTGATTTCGCGAACCTTGACCCAGAGACTTTGGATCCGCGCTGTAGTCTAATCCGCGGGTGGCCACGACCTTTAGGGATGATGGAGGGCCTCAACGCCGCTACCGGGGCAGTCGTTCTCATCGGGTACCACGCGTCTGAGGGTACGCCCAATGCCATCCTTGCACACACTTTTACAGGCAGCATGGTTCTGCGCCTGAATGGCGATGCCATGTCGGAGGCAAGCTTCAACGCCGCTGTGGCGGGAGAGCTCCACGTCCCCGTGGTCTTTCTTTCGGGCGATGATCAAGCTGTAGCCGATGCAAACGCCAGAATCGGCCCGATAGAAACCGTTGTAACCAAGAAATCGCTGGGGTTCAATTCGGGCATCATGATTGCGCCCACGACCGTCACTCAAGCTATTCACGACGGGGTAGTACGCGGGATACGCCGCAGGGCAGAATTTCACCCTCGCGCGGTTTCAACCCCAATCACTCTTGAATGGCGGTTTAATAACCTGACCCAGGCCGAACTAGTCAGCTATCTGCCAAATTCCACGCGATCCGACGGCTACAGTGTCCGTTTCACAGTTAGGAACATGGCTGAGGCCTCACGACTGCTTACGGTTGTCGATCTGATTTCCGCAGTTTCCCACGAGTAGAACGAGCAGCCCCGGGGGCCAAATGTTGAGTGATAGCGGGGCTGGGGAGAAGAAATCGCGGTATAGACCTAGGGGTTCCGATGGTGTAACTTGCATCCAACCCCTGAAATTTGAGAAGGTTATGAGTGCTGGGTGGGCATCCCGGGTTCAGTGGGAGCTTTGCCAGACAAAACACTCCCAAGTGTCGGGCACGAGAGGGGCAATATGACCAAAGCCGATCTGATAGATGAAGTCTCGCGTTTGGCAGAACTTACGCGCAAAGACAGCGAAGTAATCGTGGAGACGATCTTCGATAGCGTGGTGCGTTCACTGCGCGCTGGCGACAAGATTGAGATCCGCGGCTTTGGCAGCTTCCGCACGCGGCAGCGAAAGCCTCGCGTAGGCCGCAACCCGAAAACCGGGGAGCGCGTCGAAGTTCCCGCCAAGAAGATTCCTTTCTTCAAGCCCAGCAAGGAATTGAAGGATCTGGTCAATGAAGCTACTGCTGCAACGACACCTGCGGCGGCGGCGCCACCGACCACACCTCCTCCACCCACAACCTAGAAGAATTGTCATACCGGCAGACAAAAGGCTGAAATCTCCGTCTGAGAGTTATGCGCTGCCTGAAACTCACGTCGCTTTTTGTACTCATTGTGGCAGTCCTTTGCCTCGGACAGGCCCAGTTTCCCGATACTCCCGCCGGGCATCAATGTGCGGCATGGCTCGATAGCTTCAACCGGGGCGATCGTGAGACATACCGCGACTTTCTTCAAAAGAATTTCCCCTCAAGAGTGGGCGACCTGGACCGGGAACTGCGATTTCGGCAAATGACCGGCGGCTTCGACCTCAAGAAAGTGGAGGAATCCACTTCAACGACATTGACGGCGTTGGTCCAAGAGCGTGCTTCTGATCAAATGGGGCGTCTCACTTTGGAGGTCGCAGGCGCCGAGCCGCACCTGATCACGAAGCTCGGTGTGCGAGCCATCCCACGACCCGCTGATTTCTCCCTACCCCATCTGAATCAACCCGATCTCATAGTGTCGGCTAAGAAAGATATCGAAGCAGAAGTCGCCTCGGACCACTTCGCAGGCGCCATTCTCGTCGCCAAGGATAACAAGCCGATTCTTGCAGAAGCCTACGGACTTGCCGACCGTCAACGGAAGGTAGCCAACACTCTGAAGACGCGCTTTCGCATCGGGTCCATGAACAAGATGTTTACGGCCGTCTCGATCTTGCAACTGGCTCAGGCAGGAAAGCTTGCATTGAATGATCCGGTGGGAAAGTACCTCACCAACTATCCCAATAAGGATGTAGCGTCGAAAGTCACAATTCATCATCTGTTGACGCATACTGGTGGAACGGGCGACATTTTCGGTCCGGAATTTGATTCGCACCGTTTGGAACTCCGCACACTGCAGGACTATGTGAATCTTTACGGCGGCCGCGCGCCGGAGTTCGGCCCAGGCAGCGAGTGGAAGTACAGCAATTACGGTTTCATTTTGCTGGGAGTCATCATCGAGAAAGTGAGCGGCCAAAGCTATTACGACTACGTTCGAGATCATGTCTACACACCTGCAGGAATGACCTCGAGCGGGTCAGATCCCGAAGATCAGGCGGTCTCCGACCGTAGCATCGGATACACCAAGATGGACTCGCCGGAATGGAAGGCGAACACCGACACTCTGCCGTATCGCGGCACGTCCGCAGGCGGAGGCTACTCTACTGTCGAAGACCTTGCGGCCTTTGCCAACGCACTTCAGCACGAAAAGCTGCTCAACGCTCATTACACCGAACTGCTGACGACGGGTAAGGACGGCACGCCGGATAAGACCTACGCCTACGGCTTTGAGGATCGGAAGATCAATGGCACTCGTTGCTTCGGTCACGGCGGCGGTGCGCCCGGGATGAATGGCACGCTGGAAATCTGTCCAGGCCCAGGCTATGTGGTCGCCATTCTGGTGAATCTCGATCCTCCGGCCGCCACGCGCGTTTCTGAGTTCATCACGAACAGATTGCCCGAAAAATAGCCGTGCACTCCCGGGCGGCGCCGAAAGGCCTGCCGTTCCATCCGCTTCGGCGCTCTAAGGCTTCTCCAGGTACAAATCGGCGACCTTCAGAGCGAGTTGCTCCGGGTCAACGTCCGTGCGGTTAGCCAGAACGATCACCGTTAAATTGTCGTCGGGAAAGCGCTGGATGGTCGTGCGAAAGCCTATGGTCTCGCCGTCGTGCCACATGCGCCTGTGTCCCTTGTATGGGTCGAGAAACCATCCGAAACCGTAGCTGACAGTGTGCCCCTCCGAAGTAGGAAGGCCGCCGGCCACGTGAACCGGGGTCAGTGCAGGACGCATCTCAGCTTCGCTGAGCAACGTATGCTCGCGCAAGGCGCGGTCCCACTTCGCGAGGTCATCGATCGAGGAATAGATCCCGCCGTCACCCAGAACCGCAGACGTCGGGCTCTGATCGGTCTCTTGCAAACCCTTGTCCGTTTTGCTGTAGCCATAGGCACGATTCGGCACCTCGCTCTTGCCTTTTTGATAAGCCAAGGTGTTTTCCATGTTCAGCGGCGCGAAGATTCTGCCATGCAGAAACTGGCCGAAGGGCTTGCCTGAAACTTTTTCCACGATCATCGCCAGGACGGCGTAGCCGGAGTTGCTGTACTCCCACTTCGATCCCGGCGCGAATTGACCGCTCGATTGCTGCTCGAGCAGCTTCAACACGCCTGCATCAAGAATCTGCGGAATTTTCTCCGGCGGCGTGTCGGGATACTGCTTCATCAGGATGTCTTCGTAGTCGAGCAGACCGGACGTGTGATTGAGCAGATTGCGAATGGTGATCGGTTTACCATAGGCGGGGAATTCTGGAAGGATATCGGTCAGATGGTCGTCGTAGCGGAGCTTGCCGTCATGAGCGAGCAGCATGATGCACATCGCGGTAAACTGCTTGGTGAAGGATGCCAGCCGGAAGTTCGTCTTCGGATCGATCGCATGAAGGCTACGAAGGTCCGTGACTCCGTATCCCTGGCGGAATACAGGTTTCCCATTGCGCACGACGAGCACGGCAGCACCCGGTGCGTTACTCGATTTCAGAGATGCAAAGATTGCGTCGATTTGGCTGGACGAAATCTGAGCAGAAAGCGGAACGGATACAAACACGAAAGAGCTAAAGAACGCGAGCACCATCAATTGCTTCAAGGGATACGCCTCGGGAGCTTCAGAATCCAGCCTCAGCGAGACAGCATACCTGAAGTTCGGGAGGCCCTCACTCGCTATCGGGTTTGGCTCCCGGCAGGCGCTTCTTCAGGAACTTGATCTGTCCGTTGTGGTTCGACTCGTGCTCGCAGACGTGAAACCACTTGCAGTAGTTGTTTGTCGGGCCCCAAGGCCAGTTTTTATCGACGGCCAGCAGCCAGTTGTCGTCGCGCTTTCGAAACTCTGCCAGCGTATCCTCACGCGTGTCGTGCAGGATGTTCAGGTAGTAATCGAGATCGTGGCCCTTGATTCCCTTTCGCGCCGGCTCGCCAAGTTCCATGGGCATTCCCCATTTCTCTTTGAAAGATTCAGGTAGCTCTTTCATGGAAATACCCTGAAACGTAATCGTGTTATAGAACCGATCCGTGGCCGCGAGGTGTAGAAGTAAAGCCCCAATGCTGTTCGCATTCGCATCGATCAGGTAGTCCAGATCTTTCTGCGACATTCCCTTCACGGAAGACAGCATGGTGGAGCGCATCCAGTCCATCATCGAGACCAGGGTGCCAATTTGAGGAGAGTAGCCTTTCTTCGGGCCGATGATGTTGAGGTCGGCGTCTTCAGAAAAAGCAGGCTCGGGCGCGAGCGCGAGACCGGACACTCCAGTGGTGAAAGCGGCGGCTGTTTTCAGGAAATTACGGCGGGTGGGTGCGCATTCTGCAGGGAACATAGGTAACTCCGTTCTGATGCGTTGTGCCCTGTATCGGAGACGTTGGGATCGTATCACAACGCCGACATCATGATTGCGCGGGCTCGCGCCGTACGGGCGTCCCTGCACCCATCAAAATGAGGGCTCGTTCGGCAAATGGAGCATAGAGCAAAATTGCGGTGAGCCCCAAAGCTAATCCGTAACCGATTTGCTGGACAAGCAGAAAGGGAGCCAGCGCCCAGAGTTCGTCGAGCGGGAAGATCACCGCAAACAAGCGAGGAAACTTGTCTCTTAAGCCCGGAGCTTTGAAGGCGACGGCGGAAATCAGATAAAGGCGAATCGGGATGCCGACAACCGCCGTCACAATTAGCACCACGATCACCCAGATCGGGTGCGCAACCATTCCGGCCACGATCTCTTCCACCACATGCAACCGTGCCAGCGAGATCAAATAGAAGGCCAGGTACATCACTTGCAACAGAAGAAACAGCGCGCGTACTAACGAGTGCGAGGCTTGCGGGATCTCATGGGAACCGGTTAGCAGAGTTTGCGGAAAAATGGATTCAGGCTGCTGCCCTGCCGGACCGGTATTGATCGCAACAGGGCTTGGCGCGCGCTCGGCCTGAGAAGTGGACCGTTGCTTCTCGACCTCGACTGCGGCGATGAAGCGGTATCCCCGTCGCGCCAGGGTCTCGATGAAGCGAGGGCTCGCGGCCGAGTCTCCGAGCACGTCCCGAATTTTATTCATCGCCGTATTCAGGCTGTGGTCGAAATCGACAAATGTTCCGTTCGGCCAAAGGCGCTCCCGAATCTGAGTACGAGTCACGAGGGTTCCGGATTGCTCCAGAAGCATCATCAGAATATCGAACGGCTGCCCCTGCAGCGGCATACGACGGCCCTGCTTGCGGAGTTCTCCAGTGTGCTGGTCTGCTTCGAATACGCCGAAGCGGAACAACTTTTTCTGCGGGCTTTCCTCCATTTGCCTGATTAGTCTACAACCGAAACTCCCATTCGCGTGCCGACAAGGCGAGCTAAACGCCACATTCATAGCTATTTAGGGGATGAGGACGAATTGACTTCGGTTTGAGCGTCGATCCATTGATTTTCAGCTGAACGCGGTGCATCCTGCGCACATGCCGCGAACAGTACTTAAGACCGGGATCGGTGCCATGCGGATTCTGGCATTGGTACTGCTCGCAGAACCGTTCTTGTCGGCCCAGCAATCGAACACCAATGAGGCATTTAACCGCTACCTGACACAAGCGGAAAACCGCATCTTCCAAGACCGAAGCCGTCCTGAGACATTCATTGCGTCCCAATCGCTTCCGGCGCAACAGCGTACAGACGTGGTCGGGCGCCTTCATCGGGGCGAGGTCGTCATCCAGAAACAGGGGAACACTCCAGAGCAGATTCCGGCTGGACTGATCCACGACTGGCTAGGGCTCGTCTTCATCCCCAACGCAACGGTGTCGCAGGTCATTGCTATGGTGCGGGATTACGACCATCTCGCCCGTTATTACTCGCCGGACGTGATGCAGTCGCGGCTTATCTCAGCTCACGGAGACGACCTGCACGTCTTTATGCGGCTTAAGAAGCAAAAGGTTGTAACCGTCGTGCTCGATACAGAATACGAAGTTCAGTACGGGCGACTCGACGCGACTCACCAGTACAGCGTTTCCCGCAGCACGCTGGTAAGCGAGGTTGAGAATCCGGGCGAGCCTAACGAACACCTGTTGCCCGCCGGACACGATCATGGCTACATGTGGCGGTTGAACACGTACTGGGCGTTCGAACAAGCGGAGAACGGAGTGTTCGTGCAATGCGAAGCAATCTCGCTGACGCGCGACATCCCCGCAGGGCTTGGCTGGCTGATCGGGCCTTTCGTGAACAGCATCCCGCGGGAGTCGCTACAGTTCACGCTGGATGCCACTCGCAACGCATTCGCTAAACAGACGATTGTCACGGGAAAACAAAATTAAGGAGACCGTATGGCCGCCATTACCAGCATCAGCACTCCGACGCGATCTGATTTCCGCAACGCCACGCGAATACAGCAGGCGATCACCGCACCGTTGGAACGCAGGGTCCTCGCGTGGTTTGCGGCGTGGACGCCAGGCTCGATCTCGCCTGATCATCTGACGGCGCTTGGATTCGCCGCTCAGATCCTGGCAAGCGCCGCCTATGCGCTTTCCCGCTGGAATAAGTACTTCCTGATCGCGGCGACGTTTTTTATTGCGCTGAACTGGTTGGGTGACAGTCTCGACGGTACACTCGCCCGTTACCGGAACCGACTGCGTCCGCGCTATGGGTTTTATGTGGATCATATGACCGATACGTTCGGTGGAATCTTCCTGATGTCGGGTTTGGCGCTCTCAGGATTTCTGCATTGGCAGATTGCCATCGGAATGCTCGTCGGATTTCTCGTGCTCTCGGTTGAGTCTTACCTGACCACCTACACGATCGGCAAGTTCCGCATGTCGTATGCGCTGTTCGGTCCGACGGAGATTCGGATTCTCCTGATGATCGGCAACGTAGCGTTGATTTTTCGACCGTATGCCCACTTAGCTGGCCATAAGTTTCTTTTATTCGACGTGGGCGGCGCGATTGCAATTGTAGGGATGCTGACGATGGCGATTGTCGCAACGGGAATCCATACTGCGCATCTTTATCAGGAGGAACGCCTCTCGTGAGCGAGCGAATAACGTGGACAGCTTTCACGCGATGGATGAAGTTCAACCTGGTGGGGATGGTCGGGATTGCGGTGCAGTTAGCAGCACTGTGGCTGCTAACGAGCGTGGCCCTTAATTACATGCTCGCGACCGCCATCGCCGTTGAAACGGCGGTGCTGCACAATTTCTTCTGGCATGAACGCTTCACCTGGATCGATCGTCGAAATCAGGGTCGCGGATCTGCGAATCGATTGCTCCGATTCAATCTCAGCAACGGCTTGATCTCGATCGTTGGGAACCTTCTATGTATGCGTTTACTGGTCGGAGAGGTCCATCTCCGTCCGATGCTGGCGAACCTGATCAGTATCGGCTTCTGTTCCCTGGTGAACTTTCTTGTGAGTGATCGCTGGGTCTTTCGTTCCGCAGTTTGAGCAGCCTGTCACAGGCAGAGATGATTCAGCGGCGAATTCCCACAGCAGCCATCATCCGTCCCGTCTTGCCTTTTTCTGCGCGATAAGAAAACAACAACTCTGGGCGGCATTGCGTGCACAACGGCGATGACTCGATGTTTTTCTTGGGCACGCCAGCCGCAATGAGCTGTTGGCGGTTGGCTTCGACCAGATCCAGAAAAATCTTCTTCGGCAGTTCGCTATGTCCGGGTGCACGCGCCGTGAGGAAGAGTAGAGGATATTTCTGGCGTACGGGATCGGAATCTTTTACCTCGTGGAACAAACTGGCGGCATACGCGAACTGAGATTCGAACTTGGTTCGCACTTCTTCGCCGACCTCGAAGCAGCAACCTTGAATCCCCGGACCAATAGCGGCCTTCATATCTCGCGGCCAGCTGCCGAAACACCGCACCATTTCGCCGATACCTTTTTCCACGATGCGCTTCGCCGTACCCCGCCATCCCGCGTGAAAAACTCCAACTACATGGCGCTTCGTATCGACCACCATCACGGGCAGGCAATCCGCGGTCTGAATGGCCAGAAGCAAGCCTGGGGTCGCGGTAATCAGTCCGTCGCCGACAAGCAGTTCTTTGTTTTTTGTATCGGGATTTTTTGAATCGGGAGCCGAATCGATGCGCCAAATGACGTCGGAATGAACCTGACGCAACGCAATGAGGGGCCACAACGATTCAGCAGGCCGTCGCGAACTACGTGGTCGGCGTATCGCTCCCAATCCGCGTAGAAACGTTGCGCGATTACGTTCAACGGCAGCGCGGGAATCATCCTTCGTAAAGCCAAGGTTGAGTTCGCTCTTGCCGTACGCGCGGGAAACGCCGCCGACGCGAGTGGAAAAACCATGCACCAGCCACGAAACATCCTTCAACTGCATTGCTCGGAGAATGTTCAGCTTGGTCTTGCCGATTGTTTTTGAAGCAGCCCCAGTTGCCACGATTCCTATGTTACAGGAATTCGAGCTTTGCTCGACGGATGGCCGGACATGCATGTCTCGAAGTTATTTTAGTACTTCCAGCTCTTCAGGTCGGCTCCTTCGGGCGCGGTCTGCTCCATGTGCTTCACCATCTCAGGGAAATAGTGTTGGTTGATGCCGACTGCCGGGTCGATGTCTCCCGCATAACAGTGCGGTTTCCTCACCCCGAAATCGAAGCTCCCGCGGTAGTAAGGATCGGTCGTGGTATCCATGAAATCTTTCAGCAGATGCACGGCGCGGTCGAGGTAGAACGTGTCCGCCTCTCCCACGTATAAGTGGAGCTTGCCTGCGAGCTTCGGGCCGAGCGTCTTCCAATCGCGCTGCATGATGGCGCTCAGATCGTAGTGCTCCTTCCAGTATTTCGCGACCTCGTGGTCGATCTCGCCCGTACGCTTGTTGAAGATGCGCTTCGGATATCCGTCTTCGCCTATGGTGCTGAAAACGGCTTCCCACGTATCGAGTTGCTCGCCCGACCGGCTGTGGGTCCCTTGTACCAGTTCATAGCGATTCATCTGCTCCATGGTCGAGAGCACAAGTCCATCGGGTTGACGAACTGACGGCCGCGGGACATTCCCGAAAGACCCGTCGATCCAGAATGCGTTCTTGTCGTCATACAAATTCATCGTCATGTAAGCGCGAAAATCGACGACATCGGGGCAGAATACCCATGCTCCGTTATAGAAGTCGGGATAAAGGACCTGAGATGCCAAGCTTTCCCATCCGCCGGTGGAACCACCGTAAACGGAGCGCGCCCATCCTTGCCCGATTCCGCGGTACGTCCTTTCGATATAAGGAATCAACTCTTGCGTGATCGCATCGCCATACGGCCCAACATTCTCAGAGTTCACCGCGTAAGAATCATCGAAATAGGGAGTCGCATGCTGAATGGTAACGACGATCACGCGCGGCATGCGCCCGGCCGTCCAATCCTGATAGAGCTTATAACCGCTCTGGGCGACCCGAAGCTCACCGCCTTTGAGGCCGGGGCTCGGCGGCGTAGTGCGGAATGCAACCACTCCGGGAAGATCGCGATGAAAGTGATCCTGCTCCACGATGACCGGGTAATGCGCATCGGGATGATCGTCCCATCCGTCGGGCACCAAGATCACGGCGCCGAGGTACGTCGGCCTTCCCCAGAACTTGGTCAGTACATCGCTTTGAATCTTGACGTGCTTGACCCACTTGTTATCGGCTATCGCATGTTCGTCATTGGCGCCGCTCCAACCAGCCATTTTGTCGACGAACTTGGGATCTTGTTCCACGCTAGGATTTTTCTCGGTAAGCGAGATGCGAAATGTCTCCGGAGACTTCGGATCGAAATGCACCTTCTGCGGCTTGCTATACAGATTCCCAGGTTTTGTCTGCCAGTGCTGGCCCTCGCCCTTGTCCGGCGGCAACTTCAACGTGCGGCCATTTCCCAGGTGAAAGGTCTCGTAAATGTTTAAGACCGCCTGCACCCAGTAATCGCCCGCGGGGATGTCATTCAAACTGTCGGCGGGATAACCAAGAGTCGAGGCGTCGACGACGGCGGGAGTTCCGGGCGCGAGGCTATCGACATCCACACCAAATATCTGCTGCGACTGGGCAGCCATGAAACTGATCTGAAAACGTGGCTCGCTGTCGTTTTTGTTCGCAAGGACCAATAGCACATGACCGTCGAGAGGCCCGTTACTCATCTCTTTCGGAAACGAAACCTCAAAGCGCGGACTGCTGGGCTTGGCCGGGCTCTTTTTATCCGCTGCGAAATCAGACGTGGACAGAAACAGAAGGACAACAATACTCAGGCGCGAGCAAACGATCTTCACGGTAAGCTCCTCAATCGCGAAAGGCAGTTATGTATACCAGCGCGTGCAAAGCACGGTCAAGAATTGCGTGTGAATTTGCGGCTCGGATAGCCGGTCCGATATAGTTTTACTCATGTTTGAGAACTTCACAGCCACGGACCGCTGGACGAAAAAGCCTGTCCACTGCGCGTATCAATGCCAGATCGTAGCCATCGCCACGCGCCACGCGGATGCTGTCGATTACAAATTCCTGGTGGGCGGCAAGAAGGTTTGGGTCGCCCTGCCGCATCCGGCGTGGGTGGAGTACCACAAGCGCACCGGCAAGATGATCACCGATTCGCTCGCCGTCGAAATTGCCGGGCATTACTTGAAGAAGGCGCTGGAGTCTGGCGAAGGGCTAGGCCGCGAAATGTACTCGCTCACCGTGGATGAGACCCTGGCCCATTTGGACGCCGCGGTGGCGGAGATGGAAGCACAGCCAGCCTAAAATCGCGCCATGCTGTTTGTCGGCACGACCCGAGATGAAACCCCACAGCCTTTCAGTTTTCAGCCTCTATTCCCTGGTGCACTCCACCATACCGAGCAGATCGCCGGCGATTCTCATCCGATAGACAGATCCAGGCTCGGGTTCAGTCAGTTCTCCGCCTATATGAAGTGCGTACAACAGCCGGTCAGGATGCCGGTCCCACAGGATTTCGTAGCGCTCTGAAGATCCCGAACGGACTTCCAGGAACGCGAACTCAAATCGCGCAACCATCCGGACCAAGGCATGATCATGAGTCCGTAACGACTCCAGAAAACCGCGACTCAACTCTTCGACAAATGGCGAAGTATGGTTTTCGTTGAAATATGAGATTACGGTATCGTGAAAGCAACCAAGGCGCTTCAACAGCAGTGAAGTGAAATGGCATTGCGCCTCTATCTGAAATAGTCGCCACCAAACGGCAATCTCCTGCACAATTCGCAGTTCGCGCGACGCGGCAACATGACGCAGATAAGGATCGGACGGAGCCGGACCGCGCTTCTTCACCAAGTCCAGCAGTCCGCGTTGATACGTTTCGAGCTCCGTCACTGAATCGCCCGCCGGACGTCTTTCAGTTCCGCGCAAATGTTGTCATGCCCTAGCACCTTGACAGCTTCTTTCAGAAATTCGAAAGTAACGACTCTCAAATCCGGAGCGCGGCGAATGATCTCCAATCCGAGAGCGAGCGTATCACTGCGAGTCCTGCCGGAATGAATATCGAGATAAAACCCGTTGTGTTCAACGCCGCCGGCAAGATGCAATTCGCGCACCGGTCGCAGATCGAGTTCGTCGAGAAACGCCATCGCATCCAAGCCTTGATTGAAAACATCACATTCCAGATTGTAAGCATCGAGGATCAGGCTGCAACCGGTCCGTGAGGTGATGGCGTTAAGAAAACCCGCGGGACTGAATTCCGCCGGGGCATCAGGCAATAGCTGAATTACGTGCTCAAGAAGAAAGGGGACGCGGTACCGCTCTTGCAAAAGCCGCACGCGTTCGCAAACCACATCGAGAGCCTGTTCGGTGCGGGGAAGCGGAAACATCGTTCCAACGTTTTCCCCCGCAACGACTGTGGACGCCAGGTGCTCGCTATGCCATTGCAATTCGACGCGTTCGAATAACTCGTCGAGCATACGCAAATAGCTTTCCTCCCAGCGATCAAACGAGCCGATCGAAAGGCCGACGCCGTGGGCGATGAAATCGACACTGCTTGCCACAGCCGCGTATTCGTCGAGAATCTCGGGGCGCAGACTGGCGCGCTTGCCGTCCGATTGCGCGATGGCATCGGGCGAAATCTCGATCACGTCAATGAGTTGAACCACGCTTTCCAGGAGAGCAATGTCATCTCCTTCATAAGTCGTGGCCAGCGCTAGGCTAGAGCTGGAAGAGGCGTTTGCGTCGACGCTGGCCATTTCGTTCTTACTCTCCCACACTGACGGTTTTCACGCCGGGCAGATTGGCGAGTTGTTGGGTTTCCACGGGATCGCCTGTCAGCCGCAGATCGACGCCCATGATCCCGCAGGTTCGACAGCCACACATTCCGCCGATGGTAGCCAGAATGGTCTGCAGGTTTTCGAGAGTCACGTTTTCGGCGACTCGAATGCTTACGGTGCCGCGCAGTTTTGATTCAGCCATGTTGTTTCCCTTCTCAGATATCGTTCGGATTAGAGCCAACACGCGAGAGATTACGATCGCGTTTGGCTCTCGAGAATAGTGCAACTGAGAAGGAAATCGTTACAGCTGGCTAAGCCAAAGGGAACGGAATGGCGCTCGCGAACGGCGACGAAGCCTCAAATCACGACGGCTTCTTTGTATTCCCCGAATACTCGCCGCATGGCATCGGAAATTTCTCCGACGGTTGCATAGGACTCCACAGCGGCAAGGATGCGCGGCATGACGTTCGTTCCCGTGCGCGCTGCATCTTCGACCCCGGCTAAAGCAGTTTTCCAGGGGCCGGCATCTCGCCTCGCGCGCAAGGCGCGCACCCGTTCCACCTGCTTCGGTTCGAGCGCGGGATCAATCCGCTGAATCGGGATCGGTTTTTCTTCTTCCACTTCGAACCGATTTACACCTACAACGATCGATTTCTGACTATCGACCTGCTGCTGGTACTCGTAAGCGGCGTTCTGGATCTCCTGCTGCACGAACCCTCGCTCAATCGCTTTCAGCATCCCGCCGAAAACTTCGATCTTGCCCAGATATTCCGCAGCGCGCATTTCGATTTCGTTCGTCAAACTCTCGACGTAATACGATCCCGCAAGAGGATCAATCGTCTGCGGCGCACCTGATTCGTAGGCGATGATCTGCTGCGTCCGCAGAGCAATGCGCGCGGCTTGCTCGGTGGGCAGAGCCAGGGCCTCGTCGAAAGAGTTGGTATGCAGCGACTGGGTTCCGCCAAGAACAGCGGCCATGGCCTGAATCGCCGTGCGCACAATGTTGTTCTCCGGCTGCTGTGCCGTCAGGGTTGAGCCCGCGGTCTGCGTGTGGAAACGTAGCATCCACGAACGCGGATTTTTCGCCCTAAAGTGCTCACGCATGATCCGCGCCCACATTCTTCGTGCAGCACGGAACTTTGCGACTTCTTCCAGAAAATTGCTGTGTGCATTGAAGAAGAACGAAAGCCGCGGTGCGAATTTGTCTATATCAAGACCGGCCTTGATCGCAGCCTCCACATAGGCCATGCCGTTGCCGAGCGTGAAGGCCACTTCCTGCACCGCGGTAGAACCGGCTTCCCGCATGTGATATCCGGAGATCGAGATAGTGTTCCACTCGGGCACGTTCTCGTTCGCCCATGCGAACATATCGGTAACCAAGCGCATCGCCTGTTGTGGCGGATAAATGTAAGTCCCGCGCGCGATGTATTCCTTCAGGACATCGTTCTGCACTGTGCCTGAGAGCTTTCGAACGTCTCCGCTCTGGCGTCGCGCCACTGCGACATAGAGAGCCAGCAGAATCGATGCCGTGGCATTAATGGTCATCGAGGTCGAGATCTTCGTCAGTTCGATACCGTCGAAGAGCCGCTGCATGTCCTCGATGGAATCGATGGCGACGCCGACCTTTCCGACTTCTCCCATAGCCAGCGGATGATCGGAATCCATGCCGATCTGCGTCGGCAGATCAAACGCTACTGAGAGGCCAGTCGTACCGTTCGCCAGCAGATATTTGTAGCGTTTGTTTGATTCCTCGGCGTCGCCCATGCCAGCGTACTGGCGCATGGTCCAAAGGCGTCCGCGGTACATGGTGGCCTGAACACCGCGCGTGAAAGGATATTCCCCGGGATATCCCACCTCACTTTCGTAGTCGCAACCTTTGAGATCAGGAGGGGTATAGATCGGCTTTACAGCAATGTGAGAGGAGGTTTCGATTTCCGTCGAAGTATCGGGACCGGACTTCAGCTTTTCCATGGTGATCACCAATCCTGCTGGATCGGCTGCTGATCAAGATCAGAGTCTTCTAGCGCTGGCCTTTTCTTCGCACCCGCCAAAACGCACTCAGGCCGAACCAAGCGAAGGCCACTGTACACACAATTGCCGTGGCCAGCCGACCGCTTCCGACCTGACCCGCATGGTACTTGCCGTACTCTTGGAACGAGGCTCCGGCAAAGGCAAGGGCCATGACGATGAAAAGCAGTCCCGTGACTTCGAGCCAAAGTTGGTGTGCCGCGCGTCCGAAAGAACGCGCTGTAGTGGTCACGGCGCTCATCACGGCACTTGCTGTGCGGCTGCGCCCAACCTGGTCCTGTGCTACGCGGGCGAACACGCCTAACTTTCGTAAGGTAGAAACTTTACTCACGGCTCGATTTTAACAGCCTTGCGGCGATACAATGACGCCACGGAGGCTCGGCGGTGAACCGTTCCGCCGCAGTCGGCATCTGATTGAGTAGGCGGGTGATTTTCTGGGGGAGGCTCAGTGGATCCACAACTCAAGCAGCTGATGAAAGAGCTCGGCGATGCCATCAACGAATCTCTTTCCGATTCTGAGCAAATCTCCGAGGTTGTATCCCGTATTAAAGAAGGCGGATACGACATTTTCCTGGTACTGGAAGCCACCATCGGGGTCAGCAAGCAGGGTGAAAAGAATGCTGACAAGACTTCCCTGGTTTCCACGATGTCGAGCAATCCCGATCTGAAAGTCAGCGATCAGGATCTGAAATTCCTGAAATCGCTCCGTATCAAGATCGACGAAGAAAAGCACGACAAAGAGAAGTGACCGCTCAGCTCAACACCTGATCCAGCAATTGTCCCACCGCCCGGTTCGCCTCGATGATCGAGGATTTGTGATCGGGCATCCCCGTAAGATCCACATTCGCGAAAGCGACCCTGCCGAACGGCGCGCCCCGAAGAACGTCTCCAGGCGCAGGTTTGCCGTCTTTGCCGAAGTAGAACCCGGGAGCGGGGCTGGCATATGCGTGTCCCCAGCGGTTGAGTATGATGCCTGCGATGTCTCGCGACGCATCGAAGCCGGTTCGCGCGAACATGTCCGTTAGCTGCTGGCGAATCTGGCGCTCGTACTCGCGGAATGGAGTTGAGATCATCTCGGCTCGGCCCATGTGCCCTTGCTCTTCCGTGCTGTGCCCCGGGCGCGAGTAGACAACTTTCAATGTGATGACCACAGGCGAATCCGGACCGATGATCGTCACGTCGGTGCCGCACAGCGCCAGCTTCCGCAGCTGCAGGTACGTTCCGAAACCCTCATACCACTGAGCGCCAGAGATCCCCATCTTGTAAAGGAATCGCCAATTTCTTACGGCGACATTGGCAATCATGCATGGCGAACGGTAGAACTGGGCATATGCCTCTTTTCGATCCTGAGGAAGATCGCGGACGATGTGCTTGGTGGTCCAGCTCCCGCCAGCCATCACGATCGAACGAGCCCGCACCTGATAGAGTTTGCCGCCGCGCGCATAAAAAATTGTTACAAACTGAGACTTCGCCGGATCGCCTTCATGCTTCACCCAAACCGCAGTAGATTCCAGCCGGATGCGGGCGCCCGTCCCAGGTCGATCAAGCGCGGTAAAGTTTATCGAGTTTCGGCAAACGTCTTCGAGAGAATGCTGCCCGCCAATTGCATCCGGAATCATGGTCTTCACGATTAGGCGTGCAATGCCACTGTTGCCGTCGGGGAACATCTGGTTCTCATCGTCGAGCGTGGGACCGAAGGCATCGAATGCGTATGCGGTATAGCCAGAGAGCGCGTCGGGACCAAGCCCGAACGCACTCCCTTCGTCGGGCGTAAGAAAAGTGCGCACCGTTTCGCGGCTGATCTGGTACTTCTCCATCAAATGGTCCTCGAGTGTGATGGTGTCGAGCCGCCGCGAGATGGCGTCACCACGATACTCGGGCGCTTGCGCTGCCGACGGCAACTGCGTCCGTAGCAACTCCTCGCGTACCTTCGCCGAAAGCGGAGCTCCTTCCAATTTCTTTCCCCACGGATCGGTCACCCAAACCCCTTTGGGCTGGCCGAACTTCGCTCCGAAATACAATCCGTAAGGTGCCGAACCAAGATACGGCGTTGTAGGGAGCGCGACCTCGGGATCGGAACTGCCCCATTTTTGATATTGGAGCCGTGGAGTCTTCAGGCCAATCGACTGATAGAAGCGCTCAATGAAACTGTGAGGATAGTTCACCTGAAACAGGGCGGAGCCTTGATGCGCAAGTAGGCGGCGGCCGTCCACGAGAAATTCATTGCGCTTGGCTTCTCCACCGAAAACAGGATGGTTATCGAGCACCAGGCAGGTTTTGCCCTCGCCTGCCTTACGCTGAAAAATCAGCGCCGCCGCGAGTCCGCTGATGCCTCCACCCACAATCACGCAGTCGTACATTTCGCCTGTATCGACGAAGTTTGATGGCGCCGTCTCAAACTCGCCGTCGCGAATTCTGTGCCCGGCTTCGAAAACTGCGGTCGTGTTGCCGTTGGAATTTGCATAGTCTCCAACGCCGCCATAGCCGGTCCAGTCATCGGTAAACGAGTTTTTGTTTTCCACTTTTTGGGCCAACAACTGCGCCGGCGACATGGAACTTAACAGCGCTCCGCCCGATGCCAGCAAAGTCGAATTCAGGAAGTCCCTGCGGGTGATGTCTTGCTCTAGCCCCAAGGTTCTCTTCGACTTCACAGAGTTCAGAGGATCCTCTTTCTCTCTCCCGACAGCTTGCCTCTTGTCGCTCAATTGTTTACTCCTTGGCAGGTCGCGCCGCATTGCAGCATTATACGAATCCACTCATTCGCGTAATCCGGCAACCTTATCGGTCTGTGCTACCATCTAGTGTTTTCTTCTCGCAGCTGCCGTGCGAGAAGCGAAGATTCCGGTGGGGGAAAGCAAGACAGTGGCCGGAATCTGAGGGTCAGTAATGAAAGATACTCTCGGGGTTCTCTTGGCAGGCGGGGTGGGAGAGCGCCTTTATCCTCTCACTCGCGATCGCGCCAAGCCGGCAGTCACCTTCGGTGGCATTTACCGCATCATCGACATCACGCTTTCAAACTGTCTTAACTCCGACCTGCGACGCGTATACATCCTCACGCAATACAAAGCGCTCTCGCTCAATCGTCACATTCGTGAAGGCTGGAATGTGCTGGGGCGCGAAGTGGATGAATTCATAGAAGTCCTGCCGCCCATGAAGCGGGTCAGCGACCAGTGGTATCAGGGCACGGCCGACGCTGTGTACCAAAACATTTATTCCATCGGGTCCGAGCAACCCAAGCATGTGCTGATTCTTTCCGGAGATCATATCTACAAGATGGATTACGGGAAGATGCTGAGACAGCACAATGACTCCGGCGCCGATATCACGCTAGCTACCATTCAGGTCGAGCCCGATCAGACCTATCAATTCGGCGTGGTGGATGTCGACAAGGATGGCCGGGTTAATGGGTTTGAAGAAAAGCCGAAAGTAACTAAACTTCGCTCTCCGCTAAATCCAGAAAAAGTCGCGGCATCGATGGGCGTCTATCTCTTCAACGCAGACGTGCTCATCCCGGTCCTTTTGAAGGATGCCGAGAATCCCCAGTCGAGTCATGACTTTGGCAAAGATATCTTGCCCAGGATGGTCGATGACTATCGTGTCCACGCTTACGACTTCGTCGACGAAAACAAGAAAGAAGCCCTGTATTGGCGCGATGTCGGCACGCTCGAGGCCTACTACGAAGCCAACATGGACATCGTGTCAGTGTCACCAATCTTCAACTTGTACGATGAAGAATGGCCCATCCGCACGCACCAGCGGCAATATCCGCCGGCCAAGTTCGTGTTCGCCGAAACCGGACGCATGGGTACTGCTCTCGATTCGATCGTTTCGAACGGCTGCATCGTGTCTGGCGGTATGGTCAAGAATTCCGTGCTATCCCCCGACGTCCGCGTCAATTCTTATTCCGAAGTCGACAGCTGCATCCTCTTCTCGCATGTAAGCGTGGGACGCCGCTGCCGTATACGAAAAGCAATTCTCGACCGTGACGTCCACATCCCCGAGGGAACGACGATCGGTTATGACACAGAGGCGGACCGTCAGCGCTATTTCGTCACCGAAAGCGGCATCACCGTCGTGACGCGCGATTACTCGCTATTCGAGAATCCGGTAACAGTGGATTACTTCACCACTGAGTAGTTTCACTTTTCACACACCTTCCAGACCAATCCGTAGCACGGAAAGGCGGGCTGCCTTGTTCCCATCCTCCATCTTGCGGGCGCGCAAAAATCGCGGTACGATTTTGCCCTGTCCGCTGGAGAGTGCGTTATGTCCATCCGGGCCCTGCAAGTTGCTTCCATATTGGTTTGCCTCAGCAGCTTTTCCTTTTCGCAAGACGCGCCAAAGGTTGCGCCATTGCCTAACGATCCGTTGGAACTAGCGACTGGTCCTGCGGTGGTTCCTGATACTCCGGAAAAGCGCGTAGCAGTTCTGGACCTTTTGGAGCGCGCTCGTCAGAACAGTGCGATGCATGCGCCAGGGATGGCTCCGTTCGACATTAAGGTATCGTTCAACTCCATTGGGAAAGACTCGCACAGTACCGGCTACGGAGAAGTGGAAGAAACCTGGCTCAACGGCCAGACATGGCGCTGGTCGGCACGTTTGGGTGACTATTCGCAACTCAGAATTTTCTATCAAGGCAATGCCTATGACGAGAAGCCACGCGGCAATATACCGCTGCGTATCCAGATGGTACGCAATGCCGTTTTCTGGCCCGTGGTCGGAAACTTCGCTTCTTCGCTGCTGCGCATGGCAACGGCCAAGTGGGAAGGCACAGACTTAGCCTGCATCCTGATTTCCCGCGGGGGAAATGACGCTACGGAAACGCCCGGTCGCCGCTGGGAAGAGAACGAATATTGCATTGATCCCAAGGCAGGCGTGTTGCGAATTTATTCGGAAGCGCCGGGAATTTACTGCGTCTATGACTACGATGGCGGTATTTCGTTCCACGGACGCGTCTTGCCGCGGCGGAGCACGATCGTCGAAGGTGGAACCACCGTTCTGCAAATCACTCTCGATAGCCTGGAAGACCCCAACCGTGATCCGAATCAGTTCATCCCGACGAAGAAGATGATCTCGCATGGGCCGGGCGCGATCATGGTGGGTCCGTTGCGCTTTCCTGAGATCGTTCGTGCACCAGTCGGCTACAACGGAATGATCCAACCAGTTATCGTACATGCCATTCTCGATCAAAAGGGGAAGGTCCTCGACGCTGAGGTCGTGCAGAGTTCTGACCCAGCTCTTGCAACGACCGCACTCGATGTTGTCTGGCACTCTTCATATCTTCCAGCACCGGAGCGCAATCGTCCGCTGCAGCGCGAGGCCTTCATCAACGTCAAGTTCACGCCAACCTCATAGTTCGACACAGACGGACTCGAACTGATCTGGTAAGCTTGCCGGTTACTTCACGTCCCAGGGAGTCCCCTCTCCTCATGAAGAATTGCTGTGCTTGTCGTGTTCTCATCTACTTGATGTCGTTCATCATTGTTTTCAATCTTTCATCTCTGGCTGTCTCCACGCCCGGCGACAAAACCGATGTGCTGCTGTCAACCATGCAAGAGGAGCTACTGCGCGCCCAAGTCAGCCTGGGCAAACTCGATCCGGCGCCTTATTTCATGAGTTATTCCGTCTACGACCAGAGCGTGTCAGTGGCGATCGGAAGCGAGGGCAGCCTGATAAGTTCTACGCACGCGCGACGGCGCACTGCCGACGTGACGATGCGAATCGGAACCGCCGCCCTCGATAACTCGCATGAGCAGAACCGGGCTTCCGCACGCAGCACAGGTCTGCTGCCTCTTGCGGACGACCGTAACGCCATCTCTCATGAACTTTGGCGTGTTACGTACGAGGAATATCGCAAGGCTTCCAAGGCCTATCTGAATGTGAAGACGAATACCCAGGTGCAGGCGAAAGAAGAAGATACTTCGCCCGATTTTTCGGAAGAAAAACCGACCACCCACGCCGATTATAAGGAGCTCCCTCCGCCACCAGACCAGCGCGCATTGGAAAAGTTCGCTCGTGATTACTCCGCGCACTTCCGCAAATATCCCTACATCTATTCGTCAATGGTAATCATCAATGCGCAAGAGACGCGTTTTCATTTCCTCTCGACCGAAGGCAATCACATCGTTAGTCCGAGCGCGTATATCAGAGTTGCCGTCGAAGCGGAGACCCGAGCTGAGGATGGCATGGAACTGATGCGCGTCGAAACTTTTCAGGCTGAAAACTTCGATCATCTGCCACCAGCTTCTGAGATTGCGGCGCGTGTAGAAAAGATGGCAACCGACTTGAAGGCTTTGCGCGAGGCGCCACTTGCCGAGCCATTTGACGGCCCGGCACTTCTTTCGGGACGCGCTTCGGCCGTCTTCTTCCACGAGGTGTTGGGACACCGCCTCGAAGGCCACCGTCAACGCGGCGAGCGGGAAGGGCAAACATTCACCAAAAAGGTTGGACAACCGGTGCTTCCCGAATTCCTAAGCGTCGCAGACGATCCGACGCAACGGAGGCTGAACGGGATCGATCTAGGTGGATGGTACGAGTTCGATGATGAAGGCATGCCGGCAAGCCGCGTCGATATTATTCAGAACGGAGCGCTTAGAAACTTCCTGATGTCGCGGATGCCGATCAAGAATTTCGCCAACTCCAATGGCCACGGCCGCTCTCAACCCGGCGCCATGCCTACCGGACGCCAAGGCAACCTGATCGTCTCCTCGACGCGCACGGTCAAAGACTCGGAGCTTCGTCAGAAGCTTATCGACGAGGTGAAGAAACAGGGTAAGCCGTACGGACTGTACTTCGAAGATATCCAGGGAGGTTTCACGCTCACGCAGCGCTCCGTCCCGCAAGCCTTTCAGGTGCTGCCGGTGTTGGTGTGGCGAGTTTATCCAGATGGGCGCCCAGATGAACTCGTGCGTGGTATCGATATTGTCGGCACACCTTTGGCCGCCGTGAGCCGCATCTTGGTTACGGGAGAGGAGACGGAGATTTTTAACGGAGTTTGCGGTGCTGAGTCCGGCCAACTTCCGGTGGCAGCCGCTGCCCCAGCAATACTCTTTTCGGAAATCGAGGTGCAAAAACGGGCACATCAGCTCAATCGACCGCCCATCCTTCCATCGCCTCTAGATAGCGGCACCGGGACCGAGCAGCAGGTTGGGGCAAGCCAATGACGCGAGCGCTCATTCAATACGCGATCTACATGAGGTCTGTCCTGCTCGCGTTTTTTGTTTGCACTATGCTCAATTGGCCGGGATTCGCGCAGAAGAATAACAGCTCGACCGATGACGTCGTGCTCACCGCCATGCGTGCTGAATTGGAGCGGTCGAAATCGCAATTAAAGATGGATCAGGTCGCCGCGCCCTACTACATCGAATATCGAATCTTCGACATCGACGAGTATTCAGCCGAAGCAGCCTATGGCTCGCTGCGCGGCGATGTTCGCGCTCGTATCCGCTTTCTTCGGGTGGTCGTCCGCATCGGGGATTACAAACAAGACAGCTATTTCGGCCAGGGCGAAGGAACGGTTGATTTCGTGCCCGTCGACGATGACACGCTCGCTCTGCGGCATCAGCTCTGGTTGGCGACGGATCGGGCCTACAAGACAGCTGCTGAATCTCTCACGGCCAAGCAGGCACAACTTAAGCAACTCACCATCGATCAGCCGGTGGATGACTTCACACGCGCCGAACCAGTGCTTTCCCTTGGTCCGCTGGCCAAGCTCGAATTCGATCCTGAACCATGGAAGAAAATGCTTCGGGATGCTTCTGCTGTCTACAAGAACGATCCTGCGATCGAATCATCTGAAGCTAGCTTGAAGTTCTATGTGGTAAATCGCTATTTCGTGAACTCCGAGGGGACCGTCGTCCGCACCGGTCAGAATTTCTACGAGACTTCGGTCGGGTTCAGCACGCAGGCTGACGATGGCATGAGCCTGGCGCGCAGCAATGGCTTTTACGCGACCAGCATCAAAGAAGTCCCTTCCGCGACTGAGTTTGTGTCGCGTGCCAACACACTGGCTGCTTCATTGAAAGACCTTAGAAATGCTCCGCTGGTGGAAGAGGAATATCGAGGACCGGTGCTGTTCTCGGGCGACGCATCCGCGTCGGTGTTCGCTGAACTCGTTGGAGAAAACGTTCTGGGGCGTCAGCCTGAGCTTGGCAAGAATGCGCGCACGACGGGAGCTTTCGCCGCAAGCTATAAGACTCGCGTTCTCCCTGATTTCATGTCCGTAGTCGATGATCCGACGATCTCCACCTACGCGGGACACTCTTTGCTCGGTCATTACGATATTGACGACGAGGGCGTTCCCGCAGAACGCGTCTCCCTCATCGAACACGGAACGCTGGTGAACTACGACCTTGGTCGAACTCCCATTCGTGATTTTCCCGCTTCCAATGGACATGGCCGCGCTCGGGTGCCCACCAATGCTCCCGGTCCCAGCCTCGGAAACCTGATCGTAGCTTCGTCCCAGCCTGTTTCACGGGAAGATCTGAAGAAGAAACTGATCGAACTCTGCCAGCAGCGCGACCTTCCCTACGGCTACTACGTAGAGACCTTCGGGCCGAAACTCTCTCCACGGCTGCTCTACAAAGTCTGGGTCAAGGACGGGCATCAGGAATTGGTCCGTGGAGCTATTTTTGGAGAACTCGATGTGCGCGCGCTGCGAAACAACCTAGTGGCCGCCGGAAGCGATCCCTACGTCGACGATCTGCCTCTAAACATTCCGCACAGCATCGTCGCGCCTTCGATTTTGTTCGACGAACTGGAAGTGAAGCGCGCCAATCAGAACAAGGAAAAACTGCCGGAATATCCGGCGCCTGCAGTCAAATAGAGGCCGTCCGAGAACCGTCGAAGCAATCTTCCTGCCTTTCGCATTATGTCCCGACCAACGTGGATAGGCATCCCTACCTCAGGGATGCCTATCAAGCATTAAGAACCAGTCGACACTACTGCGGCTTTTTGTCATCCTTCGGCTTGTTGTTGGCCGGAGGCGGAGGCGCCGCATGATTCGGTGCAGCTTGCGGAGCCGGATGATTGTTCGGCTGAGCGGCGGGTGGACGATCGTTGTGCGGAGCGGGCTCCGCCGGACGATTGTTCGGGGACGGTTGCGGCGCTGGATGATTGTTTGGCTGTGGCTGATTCATCGGGCGATTGTTCTCAGCGGGCCGGTTGTTCGGAGTTGGTTGCGGCTCCGGACGATTGTTCGGCTGTGGCTGATTCATCGGCCGATTATTTTCAGCGGGCCGGTTATTGGGGGCTGGCTGCGGCTCCGGACGATTGTTCGGCTGCGGCTGGTTCATCGGCCGATTATTTTCAGCGGGCCGGTTATTGGGAGCTGGCTGCGGCTCCGGTCGATTGTTCGGCTGCGGCTGGTTCATCGGCCGATCATTTTCAGCGGGCCGGTTATTGGGAGCTGGCTGCGGCTCCGGACGATTGTTCGGCTGCGGCTGGTTCACCGGCCGATTATTTTCAGCGGGCCGGTTATTGGGAGCTGGCTGCGGCTCCGGACGATTGTTCGGCTGGGCCGCCGCAGGACGATCATTTCGCGCCGGCGGTTCAACTGGATGATTCGCCGGAGCAGGCTGATTCGGCTGTGGATGGTTGGGCTGCGCTGCGGGCACGGAACCCGGACGATTGCCCGGCTGATTCGCCGGAGGCGTCGTGGGTCGGGACGGCGCCACCACATTCACGCGCCCAACTGGCGCCGGCGGAGCCATCTTTGCCAGTTGCTGTCGAGCCACTGGCTGTCCAGGGTGCTGCGCCAACACCTGCTGCCTCGCCGCAAACGACGGCGGTGGCGGCGGTGGTGCTGTCTTCGCGAATACCTGGCGATTTGCAACCGCTGCAGGTGGAGCAGCCACGCGAGCAGCAGTATTCACATGTGGGCCCAGCACAGCCTGCGGCACCGGAGCAACTGCCGCTCTGGTCATCACGGGAGTGTTTGCAAACTGCCCACGACTTACCGGAACTGCAACCCTCGAAACCGGTTGTGCGCTGGCAAATGCTTGCTGCGGCACCGCCGTAACGCCTCCCTGGACATTGCGGTTGGCGTAGGTGACGTTATTGATTGTCGTATTGTTGTTAACGATTGTCGTGTTGTAGACATTCGTAACGTTTGTCTGGCTAACGTTCGTGTTCGAAACGTTGACCCGATTTACGTAACCCTCGCTGACGTGATATGACGGCACGTACACTTCGCGCGGGCCAAGCGGGAACCATGCGACGTTTCCTCCAGCGCCGGGTCCACCGCCTACGAAAACAACAAGGGCTGGCGCGTACACTGGACGAACTTCAGCCGGCCCCGGGACCCATCCCCAGCGCCCGTAAACATTGACCCATCGTCCATAGTGGAATGGCGCGTACCCCCACCGCGCGTCATCAACCCACGTCCATCCCCAAGGATCAATCCAGGCCCAATGCCCGTTGTGATACGGAGCCCATCCCGGTTCCACTCGCGGAAACCATACGTTGCCGTATTCCGGTGAGGGCTGCCAATCGCCGTTGTCGTCGAGGTCTTCGAATCCAACTACCTGACGTGAGCAATAGCGCGCGGAAGGCGAATCGTTGTAACGATGTTCGCGGCGCTCACTCCAATTGTCGAAATCATCGGGGGGACCAATCTGCTCCATGTCGGCATTCAGAGAAGTTGTTCCGCGGAAGGTCGTACGCTCACCGGCATGCAGCGTGTAGCTCTGCCCGTTTCCGCTGGACTCCCCTGCCCCCTCGCGAATGGTCACAACCGAGTAGTCGCCGTTTTCCGACGTTTCGACGCGATAGCGCCCGGGTTGCTGAATCGTGAACGCCTGGTTCGGCGTGTCGATTTCAAACACGCTGTCCGGTTCCATGTGCCACACACGAACATTGATGGCACCCGCTGTGACCTCCATCTGCGACGTGCGGTCATCGAGGTTCAGGAAGGAAAAGCCCGTATTCGGAGCGACGTCGATTGTGGAAGATCCCAACTGGACTTCCGCGCGCGACTCCCGATCAACCCAGAGCTTGTCGCCCGTGGTCATGGGACGATTGGGCACAGCTCCCACCCACTCGTTTTCGCCCGCTGGTTGAAAAGAAACCTGGCCTTCGATGTATCCCAGCCGCGCCACGCGGCTCGGCGGATCGTCCTGATCCTGAGCCTTCGCATTTTGCGTGAAAGCTGCGTTGATCATGGCTCCTAGTGCAAGCACTAACCCGAGTTTCAGCGCTTGCTTGCTACGCCCTACTAGATTCGTAAACGGTTTGTGCATTGAAGTTGATCACCTTTTCCGGACGCGGAAATCCACAAATGGATCCACCACGCCCCTTTGCTGCTGGATCCAGCTTGCCTTTACCAAAACCATACCGATTTCTGAAACGCTCACCAAGTCTGAGGTTGGATGCCTCTGACGAGCGCAGCACTGCCTACAGCGATTCGCTTAGCCGGCGAAGGAAAGTCCTCTCACTGCTACAATGCCGTGTTCACAAAGACTTAGGCAGACCTCGAACTTCGCGGCCTACAAGAACGTACTGTCTTGTGGAGGGGTTGGGTAGGTCTCGTTCGTCCAAGCCCTTTGTCTCAGTCGAAACATAGAAATCCTCCGGGGAGCGCAAGTGGAAGACGTCCAGGTCGTTGCGATGCTGGTCCGGCGCTGTATCGCTGGCGACGCCGCTGCCTGGGAGGAAATCGTGCAGACCTATAACCGCAGGATATACAACATCTGCTACCGCTTTGCTGGATCCGCGGATGACGCACAGGACCTCACTCAGGAGGTCTTTATCAAGATGTACCGCACTCTTTCGAGCTACGACCAATCGAAAGGCGCCTTTGTTACCTGGGTCACGACCATTACCCGCAATCTTCTGGTCGACCACTTTCGTAAGACCAAGCAGGACCGCATGACCGACTCGATGGACTCCACAGCCTCCGATCATGAGGACGCCCAGCCGCTTAGTGAGCAAATTCCTGACCAATCAGCCCCACCGGATGCTCACGTACGTAGCCGGGAGGTCTCTGAGAGCGTTCATCAGGCCCTGTCGAAGCTTTCTCCCGAACTTCGGGAAGCAGTGATTCTAAGGGACTTACAAGATATGGATTACAAAGAAATTGCCACAGTTTTAAGGGTTCCGGAGGGCACCGTGAAATCGAGAATAAATAGGGGTCGAGCGGAACTTGCTAGACTCCTGCAACGTACCTATAGGCAGGTGATGTGATGCCAGACCACACCAGTAACGGAATGCAGTGCAACGAGTTCGACCTGCTCCTTTCGGACGCGCTTGATGGCGTCCTCAGCGGGTCCGGACTCGACCGTTTCGAGGCGCACGCCCGCACCTGCAAAACCTGCGGGCCGCTGCTTGCCGAAGCGGAAGCAGGCCGTCAGTGGCTGAAAGGTCTCACGGAGGTGGAGCCTCCAGCCAGCCTGGTCAATAACATCCTGGCATCCACGACAGGCGTTGACACCCAACGCCTGCGGACGACGGCACGCGCTCAGCAGCCACGCGTTTCATGGCTCGAGCACGTACAGGCTTCCTTCTTGGAGCCAGTCTGGGCGATGGTTCGCCAGCCGCGGTTTGCCATGTCCTTTGGCATGGCATTCTTTGCGCTTTCGGTGAGCTTGACGATGGCCGGCGTGAAACCCGCCGACATCAGCCAGATCAGTTTGAGGCCAACTGCGATCCGGCGCACGTATTACAATGCGCAGGCCCGGGTCGTCCGCTATTTCAACAATGCCCGATATGTTTATGAGGTAGAGGCCGCGCTCCACGGGATCAAACGCAATCTGAATCCTGCAGAGCCCAGGAGCTCGAAACCGAATGAACATAAGAACGACACAACACAACAGCCCGAGCAGAAGCAGGAGCGCAATTACAGTCAGACGGGGGAACAAATCATTCTGGCTAGCGTTCCGCTGGGTCCGTCTCTTCGCGATCTCCCTGTAGTGTCGGTGACCACGTACAGGAGGTTCGTATGAACTGCGCCAATCACAGCGATCAAGCTGCGGTGGCGTTCTGCCGCACGTGCGGCAAGCCACTTTGTAACCAGTGCACCCGCGATGTTCGCGGCGTGATCTACTGCGAAGCCTGCCTTGCCGCGCGCATGGAAGGCACTCAATCGGCGCCAGGCTATGTTCCGCCGGCACAAAATGTTTATCCGCCCATCGGGACTCCGCCGCCTTACTCCGCGGTTGTGCCGCAGGGCCAAGCCGCTCCAAGAGGCGTAAATGCTGGGCCAAACCCAACGGTGGCAGGCATCCTCGCGGGATTCTTTCCTTTCGGTGTCGGGGCCGTGTATTGCTCTCAATACGCCAAAGGATTGTCGCACCTGGCCATCATGGTGCTGTTGATCATCGGTGTGAGTTCCGACGTGCCGTGGTATGTGCACATGGTACTCGGCGTCGGCATCGCGTTCTTTTACGTCTACCAGATCATCGATGCCGTTCGTACCGCTCGAGCGATTCAACTCGGAGAGCCCGCACCCGATCCGTTTGGTTTGGCTTCGATGTTCGGGGGCGGCGGAACTGGAGCGCCTACCGAAAGAGGCGAAAGCGGGACGAAGGTTCCCGTTGCGGCCGCGGTTCTCATCGGCCTAGGCCTGCTGTTTCTTTTCAACACAGCTTTCGACTTCAGCCTTCACCGCTATTGGCCGCTGCTTCTCATCGTCCTTGGCGTGTACCTCTTCGCCAAGAATTGGGGGTTGCTTGGAGGATATCGGCCCGGGTGTGTCTGCGAGCGTTGCCGAACTCGCAGGCTGATGGGGCCGGCCATCCTGGTCACACTGGGCGTGCTGTTCTTGCTCGACAACATATCGAGCGTGGACTTCGGCAAAACTTGGCCCGCGATTCTCCTAGTAATCGGAGTCGTGAAGCTTGTGCAGAGCAATGCTTCCTATACCGGTCACGTCGGCCCGCTGCCCCCTGGCGCACCGGGCTACCCGCCTAGCGCACCGCCGCCTCCGGGTATGCCGGGAACGTTCTCTGGTCCGAGTGCAGGCACAACTGAGGGACCGGGTGCAGATGCCTCCTCTTCGAGCGAGGTGAAAAATGTCTAACCCTGTGACCACTCCACAGTATTCGCAGGTGCCAGTTCCTCCGCTGCCGCCGCGCCAGCGGTCGTTCGCCGGCCCGATCGTTCTCATCATCCTAGGCATTGTCTTCCTGCTTGGGACCATGCGGGTTTTGTCAGTCGGAAAATTAGCGCATCTGTTTGCCAGCTACTGGCCGGTGCTGCTGATTCTCTGGGGCGTGATCAAACTCATTGAGCATCAGCAGGCGCAGCGTCATCACACTCGAGCATCCGGCATCGGCGCCGGAGGAGTGTTTCTAGTCGTCATTATCGTTGTCTTTGGTCTCATCGCGAATCAGATGGACCGCGTGAACTGGTCCGGACTGCGTGACCAAATCGGCGACGACAGCGATTTCCCGAACATCTTCGGCCAAAGCTACAACTTCAATGACAACTTGGAACAAGCTTTTCCCGCAGATGCCAGCCTGAAAGTGATCGATAATCACGGTGCCGTCAGCGTGCATGCCTCCGACGATAACAAGATTACTGTCGTCGTCCGCAAACGTGTCTCGGCTGACAATCAGGACGACGCTGACAAGTACGACCGCGAAAGCAAACCGACCATCACCGCTATCGGCGGTCTGGTTACGGTTGACGCCAAAACCGATGCCGGCGGAGATCACTCCATTGAGACCGATCTCGACATTTCCATTCCGCGAAAGAGTACCGTCTCCATCACTTCCCGCCGCGGAGACGTCAATGTGAGCGGGCGCGCTGGCAACGTCGACATCTCAGCCCAGCACTCCGACACCTCTGTTGACGATGTAACCGGCAACGTCAAGGTGAGTCAGGAAAAGGGCTCGGTAAAAGTAGAACAGGTCACCGGGGACGTACATCTGGACGGACGCGTCAATGAAGTCAGCGTGTCCGATATCAAGGGCTCCGTACAACTCGATGGTGAATTCCAGGAGAGCATTAAGCTCGAGCGCATTGCGAAAACTGTAACCTTCAAGTCTTCGCGCACTGACATGGAGTTGTCGCGCATCAGCGGTTCGCTCGATCTTGACTCCGACGAACTCCACGCCGAAGACGTCACCGGCCCGCTACATCTAACGACGCGCTCCAAGAACGTCCGTCTCGAGGGCGTTTCCGGAGATGTGCGCCTGCAGGACGATAACGGCAGCGTTGAGGTATTGATGCACGTATTGGGCAATGTGCAGATCGACAATCGCAACGGTGACGTACAGATCAGCATGCCGGACAAAGCTGGATTCCGGATCGACGCCCGCACGCGCGGCGGAGAAATTCAGTCCGACTTTCCGGAATTGAAAGTGAATAACGACGAGCACGAAGCGCATGCCAGCGGGACGGTTGGCAATGGCGGGTCGCACATCGTCATCAACAACGAGCACGAAGGGATTGAGATTCGCAAGGCATCGGCAACGCCACCAGTACCGCCGGTTCCAGCGAAGCCAGCTAAGGCACTTCCGCCGCCAAAAACAGACGTTCAGCCGTCGGAAAACTGAGGGATCGAGTCATTTAGAGACTGAGCTGTTGATTCAATGAATCATCGGCTCATCTAGTCACCGACTCAATGATTCAATTTCTCCTTCACCAGATCTTCTACGCGCGTCAACACATCGTCCTCACTCATCGCCGTTGAATTGATGACGACTGCATCGTCCGCTGCCACCAGCGGAGATGCCGCCCGAGTTCGATCGCGGCGGTCGCGCTCGCGGAGGTCGGCCGCCACGTTCGCTGCGACTTCCCCTGAAATTCTTTGCTGTGCCATGCGTCTCTGTTCGCGCACAACCGGATCTGCGTCGAGAAAGATCTTCAGGTCGGCGTCCGGGAACACTTTCGTCCCGATATCCCGGCCTTCCATAACTACACCACCACCCACACCCATAGCCCGTTGATGCGATACCATCCATTCCCGAACTTTCGGGTGCACCGAGACCTTCGACGCTCCTTCAGTGACATCGCGCTCGCGAATCCGCGAGGACACATCTTTCCCATCAAGCAGGGTCCGGTTGCCTCCCAAGGTCGGTTCAAGCCGGATATTCGATCCGTCGGCGAGCTTCACGAGAGCCGCTTCGTCTTCGAACGACGTGTCGCGATCAATTGCTTTCAACGCCAGTGCCCGGTACATCGCTCCGCTCTCCAGATTCACGTAGCCGAGCTTGCGCGCCAGACGGGAAGCGATGGTGCTCTTACCCGCGCCCGCCGGGCCGTCTATGGCGATGATAAGTTTTCGAGGATTCTGATCCGTGGGGTATTGGCTCATGTCTCGCAGCAAGATTGTACACGCTGGCGGTCTAGAGAAATGAGACGGATATACTGTAGCGCGACATAGCGGGCGTGACTACGCTATAGGAGACGACCACTCATCATGCGTTGGACCGCGCGGTTCCCAGCTGCTTTGATTCCATTTTTCCTGATTGCGACTGCAGTCGCGCAGCAGACTACTCTCAAGGATGCTTATCAAGGCTGCTTCCTCGTCGGAGCCGCACTCGCCCCGGCGCAGTTCACCGGAGAAGATCTGCCGGAAACACAGCTTGTCAAAGCTCAGTTCAATAGCATCAGTCCCGAAAATGTTTTGAAGTGGGAGGTCGTGCATCCCCAACCCGCGACCTACGATTTTTCCCTCGCGGATCGATATGTGGAATTTGGCCAACAGACCCACATGTTCATCATCGGCCACAATCTGGTGTGGCATTCGCAGGTGCCCAAATGGGTTTTCGAGGACAATGACGGAAAACCAGTCAGTCGCAAAGTATTGTTGCGGCGCATGCGCGATCACATCCGGAAGGTAGTCGGCCGATACAAGGGGCGAATCAATGGCTGGGACGTCGTGAATGAGGCGTTGAACGAGGATGGAACGCTGCGCCAGTCCTCTTGGCTGAAAATCGTCGGGGATGATTACATCGAAAAGGCCTTTCGCTATGCCCACGAGGCCGATCCTCAGGCGCAGTTGTATTACAACGATTACTCGCTGGAAAACGAGGCCAAACGCAGAGGAGCGCTCGAACTCGTCAGAGACTTAAAAGCCAAGGGAGTACCGATCACTGGTATTGGCCTGCAAGATCACGTGAGCTTGGACTCGCCCACAACTGATGAGATCGAGAGGACAATCACCGAATTCGGTAAGTTAAACGTGAAGGTCATGATCACGGAACTTGATGTGGACCTTTTGCCCTGGCCCGCATCGAGCCAAACTGCCGATGTTTCCTTGTATGTCGCCGCCGATCCCAAACTCAATCCCTATGCAGATGGTTTGCCCGAGAACGTTCAGCAGGCGTTATCGCGGCGTTACGCGGACCTCTTTGGCGTATACACCAAGCATTGTGGACTTGTGACTCGCGTGACGTTCTGGGGCGTTACCGATAAAGATTCGTGGAAGAACAATTGGCCGGTTAAGGGCCGAACGAATTACCCTCTGCTGTTCGATCGCAATGCTCATCCCAAGCCAGCATTTGATACGGTCATCGAACTCGCTGCAAAGCGGGCATACTAGCGGCCGGTGCTAAGAAAGCGGCTCGGGGCAACGATCTTCAACCCGGGATGACCCGGCCCTCTCGCACCTGCTCCGGAGTCCATCCCATTTCTCGCAATTTCCGGATACTCAGGGCGTCGTGGCGCTTCGCCAGCCTCAATCCTGAATCGTCGCGCACCAGGTCACAATGGAAATAATCGGGGACCGGAAGTCCTAACGCCCGATACAGCAGGATTTGCCGCGCAGTTGACTTGAGCAGATCAGCCCCGCGGACAACCTCGGTGATGCCCATCGCAGCATCATCGACAACGACAGCCAACTGGTACGCCGGCACATCATCCCGCCGCCAAACAATGAAATCCCCGAAGTCATGCCCAGCGCGCATCCGCTGCGGCCCCAGATGCAAGTCCGTAAAACTAATTTCCTCGCCATCCGGCACGCGAAACCGCCAGTGAACCCCGGCAGGTTCATGTGGGATCGGTTCTCTCAGCCGCTCGTGCGGAGCAAAGCTCCGTTCCTTCGTCCCGGGCCGGCACTTCCCCGAATAGACCGGTTCATCATCGCCGTCATTCGGCGCTCCCGCTGATAGCGCCACATCTTTTCGTGAGCACGTGCACGGATAGATCGCTCCGAGATCGTGTAGCCGTTTCCAGGCTTCCAGATAGAATTCACGTCGCTCGCTCTGGTTGTAAGGACCAACCGGCCCGTCGCGGTCCGGTCCTTCCTGCCAGGAAATACCCAGCCAATTTAGATCCTCGAGCATCGCGTCCACGAACTCAGCCCGGCATCGCTGCGAATCCAGGTCTTCATTTCGCAAAATCAACGTCCCGCCGCTTTCGGCTGCCCGTTCCGCTGCGGTCCAGAATGTCCGCGCATGCCCGACGTGCAGCAGCCCGGTTGGTGAAGGCGCCAACCGTCCGCGATAAGGCCACTGCCCGGAATCAGATAAACGAGTGTCGCTGCAAATCACGGATTGTTTTTCTTTGCGTCGGTTCGCGCAACCTTCGCCATTAAGAGATCGACATACGCTTCTGCGACAAATTGACTGCTATCGATACCGAAGTCAGATAGCAACGACTTGGCGATCCGTTCTCCATCAGCTTCGCTTTGGTTTGGGTCCAGTACGACTTCCAGTTCGAGAAAGCTCCCTAAACCTTCGACTTCGTCGATATGAATCCGAGCCTGGCCGACCAGATACAGAGTTCTAGTCTTCTTCACCGTCCCTGTACGACCAAGCGTGCGCGTCAGAATCTCAAGCAAGGCATCAGGGTCGGTGGTACGTGCGATGGAGTATCGGGAGCTGCGGATCTTGGCATGATCGGTTCGTTCGTACCGAATCAACTCGCCTCGATCGGGTGCTACGATACGCAGCTTCAGACGAGCCTCGGGACAGGCGAAGAAAATGTCATCCTGGTGAATTATCTCCGGAGCTCGATCGCAAATCCGAATCGCGATGGCGTGTGCGGCATCCGTATCCTTCAGAACGGCTTTGATTTCAACATTGCGCGGCATGCTTGAGAAGGCTCATGGCTACTGGGCGGTGCAATGGGCAGTTACAGGAAATCGTTCTTCCTTTTTCTTAGGCGGTGGCTAGCTTCAGAGGAGCCGCAATCGAATCCGCGGCGGCGTACTCGATGTGGAGCACCCGTCTCGGGATTTCAGCGCGTGATTTCGATGACGCATGCACGAGCAACGGACGCATCGCGACAACTCCACCCTTGGCGGCAACGCAGTCAACGGGCGTGATACGCACACCCAAATCGTGAATGCTTTCATCACTCAGCACGCCCTGCAGGTGCGAGCGGGGCAAAACTCGCAACGGTCCATTATCCGCGCTCGAGTCATCCAGATGGAGACGCAATGCCAGTACTTGCGAAAGCACTCCAGCTGGCGCATGTGCGTAGTTGATGTTCTCTTTTACCGACCACGGTCCCCAACCCGGCACTTCGATCCGCTCACGAAGTGGTAAGGCTGTGTCCTGATGCCAAACTACGAGCCAGTTCGATGTAGGCGATTTATCGAAAAGGGTGGCACGAAAAGGGAATGACTTGTTTCCCAAAACTTCACAGGCCATGCCAGCTAGCAACGGATGCCCCGCCAATGCCGCAACTGGATCGAACCGCAAGGCATTGCGCACGCCCGCGCCGCCGCGTGCTGTTGCCACAATCTCTATATCTCGGGAGAAGCTATCCACGAACTCCGGCGAAAACATCGCGGGCTGAATCGCGTATCCATTCTCCTCGACAACTTTATGCAGCGTCATCTCTGCCGCGCCGCGCTTCCCGATACCGGAAACACTGTAACCTTCTCCGGCGTGATCTGCAGCATTGATCGTCCGCTCACGTGGACAAAGCTCAATTCCCGTGCCGCTAGCAGGGCATTTACCGCTTCCTTCACCTTCGATCGCGCGACGAAATTTCCGAAGAACACTTCAAGTTCTGCCTGCTCGACCGCCACAACGCAATCGAGATACTTAGACACCAGTGCCGACAGTGCCTCGGGCACCGACAATCCGACGCCTTCTTTGACAGCATCCGGCGCCCAGCGATACAGCAGATCCCAAACCGATCCTTCGCTCGCGTTATAATCCACACGCGTAATGCGCAACTTCGACCACAACTCCGTCAGAGCCTTGTCGAGCGCCGCCAGCGACACACTTCCGCCCAGCGCATCCTGCAATTTCTGTTTTGAGAGTGCACCCCCGCGTTGGATCAGCGCGAACGCATCACACGCCAGCGCGGAATACGCAGACCGCGATCCTGCCTTCGGCGGCTGCTTCGGATTACGCTCTCCCATCAGCGCGTAAAAATACGGAAATACTGACGCGGCGATAAGGAATCCGTTGTTCTCCTCGAATAGATTCGCTTCGAAGGTTGTCTTTTCGCGGAGAAGTCGGACCATCATCTCCGTAGCTTGCGCGGCCCGTGGATCCTTAAACGCATGCTGCCATTCCGGCAAACGGTCATCGGATCCCACAAATGCGCCAATGAACGTCGGGGCCAGCAGCGCCGGACGTTGCGGATACATCAGGCAGAATCCCACATCCTCCAAGAATGAGCGCGCCTCCTCGATCGTCCGGATAGCCTTTCCATCCAGTCGCCACTTCTCGCGCCGCATTTGTTGAAGTTCGAGATCGGTCATAGAGCAACTTCGAGCTGAGAGCTATGAGCCGCGAGTTAAACTCTGAAACTCGACGCTCATGGCTCGTAGCTAAATCCTCTTAAACGCCTTCTGAATATCCTTCACAGAATACCGCAATACCACCGGCCTTCCATGTGGGCAGGACATCGGATGATCAGTCTTGGAAAGTTCGGCCAGCAACCACTCCATCTTGTTTTGTTCCAGCGGCATGTTCACTTTGATGGCCGCGTGGCAGGCGATCGACGCCGCAATCCGCGTGCGTATCTTCTCCAGATTCAGCGATTGTTCTTCGCTCAAGAATTGATCGAGCAATTCGTGCAGCATATCCTCTACCGCGGCTGCTTCTACTCCCGCCGGAGCGACATTCACCGCAACGCTGCGCGCGCCAAATGGCTCCGCCTCGAATCCATTACGGGCAAGTTCATCCGAAATTTCTTGAAAAACAGCCTGCTGCGCCGGTGATAACTCCAGCACGATCGGCATCAGCAGTCGCTGGCTTTCGACTTTCATGGCTGCCCGCTGCTTCAGAACTCGTTCAAACAAGACTCGCTCGTGAGCGACGTGCTGATCCACAATCCACAAGCCGTCTTCATTCACGGCGAGAATGAACGAGTTCCGGATCTGCCCCAGCGGCCTCAACGTGCCCAGAGCCGAAAGCGTCGGCTCTTCTTCGCTTACGTCGAGCGCAGGAGAACACCCATGATCGGGAACCGCTTCGAATTCTTGTCGGCCAGATCCTTGACGAGCAAATTCTTCGCGACTGAGGGTTGCGGCAAAATCCGGGGCGATCGGAATTGATTCCAATCCTCGGGCCACTGGGATCGCGGCATTGGCCTCCACCGCAATTCCACCTTCAAACTGGAATCGCGAAGAGATCGCGGGCTGCACCGGTTCTTGCAGTGCAAAACCACCATCGGCTTCCGGCCTCAGACCGGCGTCCGGAAGCCCTCCCGACGTCGGCTGCCAGTCCGCTCCCGGCGTCAATGCCTGGCTGGCCGTCGCGTGCGCCCGAATTTCCGCCACGAATTGCGGCACCGGTCGCGCCTTCATCAATGCAGCGCGTACCGAGTCGCGCACAAAATCGTGCATGACACTCTGCTGGCGAAACCGCACTTCGGTCTTTGACGGATGCACATTGACGTCTACCTCGGCGGCCGGCAACTCCAGAAACAACAACACCACAGGATAGACCGTAGGCGGAATGATATTTCGATACGCTTCGGTCAGCGCGTGCTGCACGAGGCGATCGCGAATGAGCCGTCCATTTACAAAAACGAAAATCGAATTTCGGTTCAGCTTCTGGATCTCAGGCTTCGAGACAAAACCGTGCACTCGCATTTCGCCCGGTTCGTGCGACACAAGCTCTTCGCCATCTAGATCTTCTTCTTTTCGTCGCCACGGAGGAGGCTGTGGTAATCCCACGTGTGCGAGCGCCTGCCTCGCCGCGACTGGGATCAACTGATCGAGAGTCTCCTTGCCAAAGACCTGGTATACCCGCTCGCTCTGCCCCGCTACAGGAGGCGC
>Ga0070735_10000503_pt1 | contig 42347 bp, 33 predicted proteins | sample Coa_R1_FD_66443 | JGI IMG/M metagenome (GOLD analysis project Ga0070735, IMG submission 66443) | Surface soil microbial communities from Centralia Pennsylvania, which are recovering from an underground coalmine fire - Coalmine... | ecosystem: Environmental > Terrestrial > Soil > Unclassified ... | reverse complement strand
CGTCAGTTGCGGTTGAGATGATGGCTTCAATCACAAACTGAGTTGTATCATCTGCCACTTTGGCAAGACCAGCGGTGGCGCCGCCATTGATCAACATCCAAGCCACACCTGGGCGAGAGCCATGCAGCCGGCCTTCCCGATCAATTTTCGTCGGCGACCCGGAACTGACGTCCAAGGAGGCCAACGAAGCCGATACCGGTATGCGATTTCCTTCTGGCAGAGTAATGGACTCAAACGAAATGGTGAGAGAACCAGCGCGGCTCATAATGCGCGGACGAGTTGCCTGCAACACACGTCCCTCGAAAAGGCTGCCAGCGGGAAGAACGATATGAGAATCGGAAAGCACAGGCTCAAGCACACGAGCCTGGATCGGGTCACCAGGATGGCTCTTTGATCCGCTGATGTCCTTGAGTAGCAAAACTCTGCAGGCGGTCCCGGCGGGCAAGATGGCAGAGTTTGCTGCGCTGGGGAGAACCCAGTCAGACGGCCGGGAATGCTGGTCCCCACTTTCATAGGCCTCCAGGAAAAGAACGGGACCGCGCGACGCCGACTGACGGTCACGCGCGGAGTTCTGAGCAGGACTATCATTCCCAACGGAAACTGACTTGGCCGAAGTATGATTCTTCTTGCTTTTGCCGGAAAGAGGGCTCACCTCTTTCATGCGACTCGCTGAAAGCAGCGAAGCCTGCACCAGATTCTGGGTTCCGTCAGGCATCAAGATCGAAACATCTTTGAACATCGGAAAATTCTGGTGCCGGGGCATGAAGAGCTTGGCAACCCATGGCCACCGCGCACTTGGGATGGTGCGCTTGCGCTCCACCTGACTGACCGCCAGGCGAACTTCACTGCCCGCCGCGAAAACCTTGCTTTCGGGGGAGTAAACGTCGCGAGCCAGCTTGCCTTCGACGGAGTCGCCGGGTTTCAGAGCCGACAACTTCACGGAATTATCGAGCTGGACTTTGACGAACAAAGGAGATTCGCCAGGTGTACCAGGAGCGGGAGCTTGCGCGCTAAGTGCAGATGGAAGCGCGAAGGCAAAAACAAGTGCGATCCGGATTGATGTCTTCATGAGAAAATCGCAGCTTCGGTGCACGGGCTGAGCTGAATGCTCCTTAAGTTTAACCTACTCAAAAAGTGCCGAACGGTATAACGCCGGTTTTCTTCCGGTAACACAAGAGTTGAAGCTATTCAATTGGTGTGGCATCCATTGGGAACGAGGGTCCACGGTGGCGATAAACACAATACCGGCACAAAAGGAGGCAACCATGACCGCTCACCAAGCGCAGGCAGGAAACGGTCTGGCAATCGTTCGGGTAACGATAGGTGCTATGTTTGTATCGGTCTTTTTCGAGAATTTAGGAAAAGGGCTGTACTCTCCAGCTGGCTACGCAGGCCTGATTAATTACTACATCAAGTCGAGCCACTCGCCCGCCATTTGGAAAGCAGTCATGGCACAGGCTACGAGCCATGCGGCGATAGCAGCTCCTATGCAGGCCATGACCGAAATCTCTTTGGGTATTCTGCTGATCATCGGTCTTCTCACCCGCCCTGCCGCGATCGTAGCCTTCCTGTATCTCGGAAGTCTTTGGGTCTCAGAGTGGGGCACCGCCTGGGTCTGGGAGCTATTGGTTCCAGTAATGGCATCGCTCGGGCTCGCTATCGGATGCGCCGGCCGGAAATGGGGCGTTGACGCGTGGCTGTCGGAACGCTGGCCATCTTCTCTGTTGTGGTGATCGGGCCAACTTCACGTGCGAGTGTCCGTCATCATCCCTACCCACAATGAAGCGCAAGCGATTGAGCGCGTTCTGGCGGATCTGCCGTCTGATCTCGTTTCGGAAGTTATCGTCGTCGATAGCAACTCGATAGATGGGACGCCTGACATCGCCGCAAAAATGGGAGCCCGCGTCATTCAGGAACCACGCCGCGGATACGGACAGGCGTGCCTGACAGGGCTAGCCTCGGCAAATTCTCCTGACGTGGTTGTGTTCCTGGATGGCGACTACAGCGATCGGCCTTCTGAACTGCCGATTCTATTGGCACCCATCCTCGAAGGGCGAGCCGACATAACGCTGGGTTCCCGCCTGCACAAACGAAAATCTGCTGCAGCGTTGCCTTGGCATCAGGCGCTGGGCAATCGACTCGCGGCGAGCTTGATCCGGCGCCTGTACGGATTGGAAATCAGCGATCTTGGGCCTTTTCGCGCTGGCCGCGCCGACGTGCTATGTGCGCTCGCGCTCGAAGAGACTACCTATGGCTGGGCGGTTGAGATGATCCTGAAAGGCGCGCTGGATGGATACCGCGTGGTTGAAGTCCCGGTGAGCTATTATCCGCGTATCGGAAAGTCGAAAATCAGCGGCACGCTGAAAGGCACGGCCGGAGCCGGTTGGTTCATTCTCAGCTTGATCGTGCGCTATTGTTTCCGACGGCGAAGGGTGAGGAAAACAAGGCCAGTGTAGGCCCGGATCGAACCCCATGAAAACATCAAACGAGCCCACGTTGCGTTCGTCTAGCAATGACCGTGTGCTCGTCGTCATGGCAAAGGCGCCCAGACCAGGAGCGGTGAAGACCCGCTTGGTGCCCGACCTTTCTCCCGAGGCCGTTACTGCTCTCTACCGCTGCCTTCTGCAAGACACACTCGCTCTGGCGCGGTCATTGCGCGATGTGGACGTGGCAATCATGTGTCCGGAGTCGGATGTAAACGAGCTCGCGCAGTTGGCAGGCAATCAAGGGAGCGTTGTTGCTCAAAAAGGGGGAGGTCTGGCCGCAGGACTGACCTCGGTGTTTGCGCACTTCACACAAGATAATCAGAGGGCATGTGACCAACGACGCGTGATTGCTTTCAACAGCGACAGCCCACATCTGCCGCCTTCTGTCCTCGAAGGCGCATTTGAAACGCTGGCCACGCATGATGTGGTCGTGGGACCTACCTACGATGGTGGCTACTATCTAGTCGGAGCAAAGGGTTCTTATCCCACACTCTTCGCTAACGACGGGATGGGCACCAGGAGCGCCCTGGAGAGACTCCTGTCGCGCGCACGAACTCTGGAGCTCTCCGTAGGTATGGCAGACCCTTTCTACGATGTTGATGTATTTGACGACCTGACTCGGTTAGCCGCGGAGTTGCGTCTTGCTCCGGCAAGAGCGCCGCGCACGGCAGTATGGCTGAAAGAGTGGGAGCTTGCGGCCGAGCAATCCCGGGCAGACTCTCGCACAGACTCTCGCACGGGCACAGGAAATCTGTGAGGGTCACTGCCGAGTGGAGAGTGTACGCACTCGGCGCCGCGCTGTGCGTGGCATTAACCATCTGCTCGCGCAATTTCAGCGATCGGGGCGGACCATACTTCATGGCCGCTTTAACTTTTGCGGGGATCGCCTACCTCTTTGCGGTTCTTGAGTTTTTTCGCGGGCGGGGCGCGCGCGCCCCACAGAGGTTTCCGCGACGAGTTGTCGTCTTCGGGCTGATCATGGCTGCCGTGTGGCACATCGAATTTCTTCGGCTGCCCGCGGGGGCCGATGACGATATCCATCGCTATGTTTGGGACGGCCGCCTGCAGAGGCTCGGCTACAACCCTTATCTTGTGATTCCCGGCGATCCTGCCGCAAAGGAGCTGCATACTGCGGAAACCCGCAACTTGAATAACCCGGATCTTGCGAGCCCGTATCCACCGGGAGCGGAGCTATTCTTCCGCGCTGTCACCGCCGTTCACGAATCTACTCTTGCAATGAAAGTAGCATTCGTAATTTGCGATTTCGCGATTGTTGTTGTGTTGCTCGATGTCCTGCGTGGTAGCGGGCAAGGAGCGCACCTGGTTCTGGCGTTCGCCTGGAATCCATTGTTGGCTATTGAGGTGGCGGGAAGCGGTCACATTGATATCGTGGGCGCGCTGTTGCTGGTGGTGTCTGCCGCTGCGCTGGCGCGCCGGTGGAGGACGACTGCGGCTGTCGCACTTGGGCTGGCTATCGCAGTGAAGTTCCTGCCGATCGTACTTTTGCCTCTCTACTGGAGGAGGATTCGCATTCGCGACGCTGCGTTGGCAGCAGTCGTGGTCGCGCTCTTGTACTTGCCGTTTCTCAGTCACGGCCGCATTCCGATGGGCTCTCTTGGTACGTATGTGCAGACTTTCCGCTTTAATGGCCCCGTGTTTGCGGCGCTTGCTCGAGTTGCGCCCCCTCAGTTGCTGGTTGGGCTGGCAGTACTCGCTGGATTGTTGACTGCAATCTTGTTCAGAAGAGCTTCGACAAGAAGGGCACCGCTCAGAGCCGCAGTGGCCGACTGGTCTCCGGATCTATATGCCTGGCCCCTGGCAGCATCTCTGCTCTTCGCACCCGCAGTGTTCCCCTGGTATCTTCTTTGGCTGCTGCCGTTTTTGACATCGACCTCGACGCTGCTGATCGTCGTCTGGACGGTGAGCATTATCGCCACTTACGTCCAGTGGCACTTGCGCGCACTTGGCCGCCCGTGGGGGGCGCTTCCTGGTTGGATCATGCTGGTGGAATATGGATGCGTGGCAATCGCTGCCATGATCATCGTGCTGCGCCGGACCGCACAGTCGACCGATCCCGATGCTCAACAGAGCATCTAGCCGTGAAGGACAGCGCTCCGAAAAGCATTAATGTAACCAGAAGCATCATGCCGTCATCCTACACAGCATTCGTCCAATTTACCGAGGAGCGAACTCTATGAGAAATGCCCGCCGTTTCACCATGATGGGTCTTCTGCTAAGCGGAGTGCTGGTCCTTGCTGCAAACTCATGGGCGCAACAGCGCTCGCCAATTCTTGATCAGGTCGCCAAGGCCTACGGCGTCGACTCGTGGGATAAAGTCGATGCCATCCGCTACACTTGGAACGGAGAAATTACCGGACTCTTCAAAGCTGCTCACAAGTGGGAGTGGGAGCCGAAGACTAACAAGGTTACCTTTGAAGGTGTGGACAAAGATGGCAAGCCGATCAAGGTTTCTTACGTGCGAACCGACCTCAGCACCCAATCGGACGACGTGAAAAAGCAGATCGACCCGAGTTTCATCAACGATAATTATTGGACTCTGTTCCCCTTCCATGCTTACTGGGACAAAAGCGCCAGCGCGGTCGATCAAGGCAAATTCAACCTGCCGGTGGGTTCAGGCATGGCCGAACTGATCCCGGTGAAGTATCCCGCAGATGGCGGTTACACGCCCGGCGACACATGGGATCTTTACGTCGGTAAGGATAACCGCGTCGTGTACTTTGTCTACCACCGCGGCGGAGAGCGGCCGCCGAGTCGCGTGCTCGCTACGTGGGCAGGCTACAAGAAGGCGGGCCCAATTCTGTTCTCAACCGAGCATCTCGGCACTGCCGACGGCAAGCCCCTGCACATTTTCATTTCTGACGTTGCAGTTAAGCTGACAGGCTCGGACCAATGGATGCCGGCGCAATAGCCAACGCGCGTTCATTCGAATAATTGATGTCACTCGAAATCAGACTACCTGGCGATTACGACCGTAGTGCACGAACTGCTCACTTTCGGCAAATCGCGATTCGCGGCCATGCGGATCGGCAAGGTTGGGCGTTGTCCGCGAATGATGGGACAGTAGAAATCAGGCTCTAACAGTGCGCCTTGTAGGCGTCTCCGGCCGGCGCATCCGCCATGGCAGGACTCGCGGAAGTCACACGGCTCGCAAGCCTTTGGAAGCGTTCGTACCTGCCCAAACGGTACGGAGGTCAGAATATCGACCCCTGCGGAAATCAAATCTGAAAGCGGCTCACCCGATCCCGGCCAATAGACGCAGGGCTGTGTCGTAGCTCTTGGTGTCACCCGTACCGTGCTGACCCCGCAACCGCTTTGCAGCGGTGGTAGCCCGGCCATGGCACGAACCAGCGGCTCGCCGATGGTGATAACATCGGTCGCGTCGAAGAGAGTCCGGAACCCTTCCCAGTACTCTTCATAGTTCAGCGCGTAGACGTCCGAGCGGACAGCCTGGTAGACATTCACTCGCAAAGGGGCGCCAAAACGTTTGGCTACTCCCGCCACATCCGCCAGCCGCAAATAATTCGACTTCATCATGACCGCGATGATGGTTACAGGAATACCAAGACTCACACAACGTTCTGCCTGCTGATGTATGAGCGCCCAATTTCCAACCCCGCGCTGGGCATCCTGTTCCGTTTGGTTTGCGTAATCGAGGGAAAACTCGATGTCATGAAATGCGCGCAGCTCATTGTCTTCCAGAACTGCAACACTGTGACCATTGGAGGTGATAGTGAGCTTGACCGGTTTCGTTCGCAGGTACGCCAGGATCGGCTTGAAATCTGGATGCATGCCGTTCTCACCGGTGCCGAGATTCACCGAACGGACGGGCAATCGTTCCACTACTGCCTTTACTTGATCTAAAGAGAGACGATCGGTGCGAGCTGGATCGCGATAGCAGAAGGCGCACGCGAGATTACACTCGTTGGTGAGTCCGAGCCCGAGCGCAATACTAGCATCAAGTTTCATCATGCGCGCGGACAACGAAGACTGCTGTGACATTATTCATGCACCGCCCTTGAGCACCGGACCCGCCCGACGTGCCAGACAGTGTGTATAGCGGGCGACTGCAGCAAATTCTGGTCGGCTGCCCAGCTTGCGCTCCAATGCAAAGATGCGCTCGTACTCATCACTGCGCGAAAGGCTTGTCGGTAAATAGTCCGATAAGACCCGTACACCGCGCTCGGCAGTCGCAGCGAGCGAAGCTTCTGCCAGCATCGCTTGCAGACTTTCTGGCGCAAATAACCGCACTCTTCCTCCATACAGACCTTCCTGAGCCCATTCTGCCGTGAGGTTATGTTCCGCCATCGGCAAATCGCCAAGCAGCAGTGCAGCCTTGCATACCTCGCCTGCTCGGTTGCGAACAAGAAGAGAAAGCACAGCTGCGGGATCGTTCAGTGCTTGGGCCGCACTTCGCAGCACCGTAACCGGATCGTCGACAAATTCGAGAACGTTGTGGCAAAGGATTACGTCGAAGGACTCGCCGCGAAATAAGGTGTCGAATTGATCGGCATTGCCATGTTTAAGGGTGATCCTCTCCATTATCCCTATGTCTCGCGCGGCGCGACTTACGATGTCCAGCATCGCCGGAGAGGAATCGGCCAACGTCACTTGAAAGCCCAGTCGCGCGAGGCGCAGTCCGTTCGCTCCCGTACCGCATCCGAGGTCGAGGGCCCGCAGAGACCGCCTGACGCTTGGCGTCGGTAGGAATTCCTGCAAGTTGGCAAACGCCAGTTCGAGGCGCAGGCGGCCCTCGGGCGTTTCGAGATAAGCGGCGTACTTGTCAGCCTCGCTCCGGAAACGTTCGGTGTCAGCGTTGACTGTCATCTTCCAGTATTGCCGGCTCGAGCGAAGCAGTTCCCCATCCGCTCGTATGTGAGTATCCGAGCGTATATCGAAATGATGAGGGACGACAAGTCCGTGGAATGGAGGCTATTTCTGATACGAACTAGTGCTTGGCGTCCCAATCGCTATCGTTTGAACCTGGCAGTTCGGCTCTGCACCCTCCTATTGGTTTGACACCCATGCTGAATTCAGGGGTTGGATCCAGACCTGGGCGCAATTTAGGGGAAGGTCAGCGCGAGTTTGGATCCTGCTCAGCAAAACCACGCACGCAGCAAAGCAAACACCCTACGAATAGATTCCAGGCGCCTCGTGTCCAAGCTTCTGCACGTACTCAACGTACGCCCCTGGATAAACAGTGGGATGGCGGTCCGTGCCGCTCTCACCGCCCAGTTCCAGCACGCGTGAGCCGAGACCGCGAAGGAACATGCGGTCATGCGATACGAAGATCATGGTGCCTTCGAAATCCTTCAGGGCGTCCACCAGCATTTCCTTGGTCGCAAGATCCAGGTGATTGGTCGGTTCGTCGAGCACCAGGAAGTTCGGCGGGTTGTAGAGCATCCGCGCAATTGCCAGCCGCGATTTTTCTCCGCCGGAGAGTGCGCGGATCTTCTTGTCCACGTCTTCGCCGGAGAACTGAAATGCTCCTGCCAGGGTCCGTAACGCCCCGAGATTGTCGTGAGGAAAATCTTGTTGCAACTGTTCGATGACGGTGAGATCAGAATTGAGCACGTCGAGCGATTGTTGCGCGAAGTAGCCCATATACAGGCTGGCGCCGAGCCGCACGCTTCCGGCATCTGGAGCACTGGCTCCGGCAATCATCTTGAGCAGCGTAGTCTTGCCCGCGCCGTTTCTTCCCATGACGGCCCAGCGTTCTCCGCGGCGGATAGTGAGATTGAATCCTTCATAAATCACACGCGGGCCGTAACTCTTGTGCAGATTCTCAAGGACGGCCACCTGTTCGCCGGATCGCGGAGGGAGACGAAACTTAAACTGCACCACCACGCGTTTCTTTGGCAGTTCGATCTTTTCGATCTTGTCCAGCGCCTTGATCCGGCTCTGTACCTGGGCCGCTTTGGCCGCGTGCGTCCTGAAACGATCGATGAAGCGCTGCTCCTTGGCAAGCATGGACTGCTGCCGGGCAAACGCTGCCTGCTGATTGCTCTCTCGGATCGCCCGCTCGCGCTCGTAGAAGTCGTAGTCACCTGAGTAGGTGATGATTTCGCCGCCATCAATTTCGGCAATCTTTGAGACCAGACGATTCATGAACTCGCGGTCGTGCGAGGTCATGAGCAGCGCGCCGGGAAATGACTTGAGAAACTGCTCGAGCCAGATGATGGATTCGATGTCGAGATGGTTCGTCGGTTCGTCCATCAGCAATACATCCGGCATTCCGAGCAGGACGCGGGCCAGAGCAACTCGCATCTTCCATCCGCCAGAGAGAGCGCCCACGTCGCCGTCAATCTGATCGTCTTTGAATCCCAGACCGTGGAGCACTTCACGGGCCTGCGATTCGAGCGCGTACCCGCCTAAATGCTCGTACTCCTCCTGAACGTGACCGAAGCGATCAAGGATGCGGTCCATGTCACCAGTCTTGTCAGGGTCGGACATTTCCCGCTGCAAGGCTTCGAGCTCGTGGTGCAGATCGCCGACGCGTCCGCTGCCTGCGATCGCTTCATCCAGGACTGAACGGCCCTGCATTTCCTCGACGTCCTGGCGAAAGTAGCCGATCGTCAACTTCTTGGGGACGGAGACCGCGCCCTCGTCGGGAGTTTCCTCGCCAACCACCATCCGGAAAAGCGTTGTCTTGCCCGCCCCATTGGGACCGACCAGCCCAACTTTTTCGCCGGGATTCAACTGAAACGAAGCATCCACGAAGAGCAACTGCTTGCCATACTGCTTATTGATGTTTGCGAAAGAGATCATTTTGAAGGAGCAACTCGCGGCACAGTGCCTCTTCCAGTGTAGCGTGGACGGAAAATTGTCGGCCAACGGATAAGTTGTTTAAGCTGCCGCTTGATTGGGCGCGAAATGCGTCGAATGTGGAGCCCCACAAAACGAGAGTCGTTGACCGATGTCGTCGTGAAGCTCTCTGCCTATCCGAGTGCGTTCTTGGTCCTGTCCCTCAATTAGCTTGCGGCTCACATTTGCAAGCGGTGCCTCCGCCCCTCTAGGTTCTCCAACGCGATACCGATGGGATTCGCCTGCGAAAGCGTCACGGAAGAGTTCGTTGTCATATGTCAGCGTGTGCTGCTCTTAGGTCCATTTTCTCTTCCTCCGAGACTAGATTTCTATGAGTGGTGGCTCCTCACCCACCGCTCACCCTCATCGGTCAAAATGCCTGCACCGTCCACGGGAGAACCTTTCTCAAGGACTTGCAATTTCCTTCAGGAACAGCAAACTCGGCGAAGCCTCAATGCAGACACAACAGTCTCGCGTCGCAGCGTCACATGTTTCTCGGCTTCAGAAAACGAGTTTCCCGACCCTGCTCATGCCGCCTTCCCCCTATCCCCAGCAACGAAGGCATCCTCAGTGAACACGGCCCGTTTGCCAGCTTTCAATAACCGCTCGGCATCTAGTAAGCCAAAGAGCTGGATGGTCTTTGCTACCAGTCCGGTCCAGCCGGTCTGATGGCTGGCGCCCAACCCGGCACCGTTCTCGCCATGGAAGTATTCATAGAACAGGATATGGTCGCGCCAGTGGGGATCCTTCTGGAACTTCTCCGTGCCGCCATAGACGGGTCGCCGGCCACGTTCGTCGCGAGTGAACATCCGGGTGAGGCGGTCGGAGATCTCTTTACTTACCTCGAAGAGGTTCATCAGCTTACCCGAGCCAGTGGGGCATTCGATCTTGAAGTTGTCGCCATAGTACAGATAGAAGTTCAGCAGAGCCCGGATGATAAGTGCGTTCACCGGCATCCAGATCGGTCCCCGCCAATTGGAATTGCCGCCGAACATGCCGGTGTTCGATTCGGCCGGCAGGTAGTCAACGCGGTAGTCCTGGCCGCCTACGTTAAAGACGAACGGATGTTGCTGGTGGAACTTGGAGAGCGAGCGGATGCCGTAGGGGCTCAGGAACTCATTCTCATCGAGCATTTTGGTCAGGATACGGCGGAGCCGCTCTTCGTTGAGAAGGGCTATGATTCCGCGGTCCGCGACGCCAAACTGACCTGGGCCGGTGGCGTGCATGGTCTCCAGCAGTTCGGGTGTCCGGTGCGCGTTCTTCCAGAACTGAGCCACCACCAGCGGCATCCGCTCCCGCTGCCACTTTTCGACTACCGTTGTGGCGCATAGGGGCAGCAGCCCCACCATCGAGCGCACCTTCAGCCGCGTGGCGCTGCCATCGGGGAGCCGCAAGAGGTCATAGTAAAAGCCGTCTTCCTCATCCCACATGCCGTATTGACCGGGCCGGTTCATGCCCGAGGCGATATAGATGAAGTGTTGAACGAACTTCAAGACCATGGCTTCGTAGGTGGGGTCGTGGGCGGCGAGCTCGAACGCGAGTTCCAGCATGTTCTGGCTGAACAGGGCCATCCACGCCGTACCATCTGCCTGCTCCAGGTTGCCGCCGGTGGGCAGGGGGGCGCTGCGGTCGAAGACGCCGATGTTATCGAGGCCGAGAAAGCCTCCTTCGAAGACGTTCTTTCCGAAGCGGTCTTTGCGGTTCACCCACCAGGTAAAGTTCAGCAATAGTTTGTTGAACGCCGACTTGAGGAACTCGACGTCCGTCTCTCCGCGCAGCGCCTGTTCGGTGCGGTGCAGAAAGAGAGTGGCAAATGCGTGAACCGGAGGGTTCACGTCGCTGAAGTTCCACTCGTAGGCGGGCACCTGGCCGTTGGGGTGCTGATAGGAGGAGCGGAGCATCAACCCCATCTGTTCTTTGGCGAAATCGGGATCTACAATCGAGAGCGGGAGCGTGTGGAAAGCCAAATCCCAAGCCGCATACCACGGGTACTCCCATTTGTCGGGCATGGAGATGATGTCCTCATTGAGCATGTGGTACCAGTCTGAGTTCCGGGAACTTCTATATCCGCCGTGGAGGGGGTTGGACTGGTGCTCGTCCAGCCAGTTGTGTCCGTCGAAAAAGAAGAACTGCTTGCTCCAAAGCATGCCGGCGATAGCCTGGCGCATAACATTGCCCGCGTCTTTTCCCACCGATGGCGGCGTGACCGATTTGTAAAACTCATCGGCTTCACGAATCCGCTCCGCGAAGATTTCATCAAATTGTTTCCCGAAAGGTTTGCCCTTCTGTTCCAGAGAGCTATTGGAGAGCCGCACGCGAATTACTTTGGTTTGAGAGGCGCCTACATTGACTTGATAGTGCGCTGCCACTTTGGTGCCCTTCTTGTCGGGATTCACCGCGGCCTGTTTACCTTGCACCACGTAGTCGTTGATGCCGTCCTTGACGTGGGCACTTTCGTTCTTTTGTCCGAAAAGCCGTTCGTGGTTGGTTTCGTTCTCCGTGAAGAGCAGCGGCACATCGCCTTCGCACGACAGTGTGTATCTGCCCAGCAGGGGATGCGCTACCTCCACCGCGCTCGTGCCCGCCGAGGCCTCCATCTGCTTGAGAGTCGGTTTTTCGGCAGCCCTGTTAGATGCGGCAATCCACCTAGACCAGTCATTGCGGAACCAAAGCGTCGGCAGGAAATGCAATTCGGCCGCTTCCGGTCCGCGGTTCGCCGCAGTGATCCGCACCAGGATGTCTTCCGGGCCGTCTTTTGCGTACTCAACAAAAACATCGAAGTATCGGTCTTCGTTGAAGACGCCGGTGTCGAGCAGTTCATACTCCATGTCGTTCTTGGAAAGGCGGCGGTTCGTCTCCACCAGATCGTTGTAGGGATAGGCGGCCTGCGGGTACTTATAGAGGTACTTCATGTACGAGTGGGTCGGCGTGCTGTCGAGGTAGAAGTAGTATTCCTTTACGTCTTCACCGTGGTTGCCTTCGCTATTCGTGAGGCCGAAGATCCGCTCCTTGAGAATTGGATCCTTGCCGTTCCAGAGGGCGAGCGCGAAGCAGAGGCGCTGTTTGTCATCGGAAATGCCCGCGATGCCGTCCTCACCCCAGCGGTAAGCCCGTGAACGCGCCTGATCGTGGGTGAAAAAATTCCACGCATCACCCCCCTCGCTATAGTCCTCGCGCACGGTTCCCCACTGTCGCTCACTGAGATAGGGCCCCCACTTCTTCCAGTTGGACGTTCCCTGGCGGGCTTCTTGCAAGCGAGACTCTTCTTGGGTCATGGCGGATCTCCTAATCCTTCATTCAACACAGACTGTCTTTCTTCACTCTATGCGCCCGTTGCCGCGAGCCCACTGTCAATGGTTACAGGTCGCAGGCCGAACAGAAGCAAAAGCGCGTGGTCCACGCGGGCGGAGCCGGAATGTCTTAGACGTCGTCGAGAAGAGCACGAGGATGCCATGGGACGCCTCGAGGCGAGCGAATCGGAGGAACGACCCAGTGTCTACTTGGAGCGGCGTCTGAATCGTATAAACCTTTTTCTGCAGCGAGAGCGTGCAGAAATCTTCGACTCCGGCGAGGGTGACGCAATCGTTAGCGAACTACCATTCGAGCGCGATTCAAACCAGTTTGACCATTCCAGTACGCAGGTCGTATACCGCACCAACGACGTTGACCTTGCTCTCCTTGACTCGAGGTGCCAGGATCGGCTGCAGCCCTTTGAGACGTTCAACCCCAATTTCTACATTCTTGCGAATGGCGTTTTCCAGCATGTCGCCTGGCACTCCTTGACTCTGAGCGACCGCAGGCTTGATCAATTCCACCAAACCATTGATCGCTCCGGGCAAAGAATCCTTTGCATCGATGTGTTTGATCGCGGCCTTGACCGCCCCACAGCCGCTATGACCCAACACAACGATCAGCGGTACATTCAGTTCAGCGATCGCGTACTCGATACTGCCTTTAACCGTAGCGCCCGCGCCTTCTACCACATTGCCGGCAACACGCACGACAAAGATATCGCCCACGCCCACGTCAAAGAGAATCTCCGGCGCGACACGAGAGTCAGCGCAACTGATGATCACAGCCTCGGGATACTGAGCCCCGGCGAGTTCGCGGAAGTCCTCCGGAGCGCGCCGCGGACTCGTGGGGTGACCTTTCACGAAACGCTCATTTCCGCTGAGAAGATCGTGCAAGGCTTGTTCGGGATTGACGGGCGATCCAGATTCACCTGGCGCACTCTTTTGTGCGAGGGAAAACACCTCCGCAGGCCTGACTAGACTCACTCCTGCGAAAACCATGGTCGTGAACTCGCGTCGTGACATTTTCAACCGATTTTCCATGATCGACCTTCCTGTTGAATGAATCATCCAGCACTCGCCGCCAACGATGTCGTAGCGCTGCGACACGAAGAGGCGGCGGGCGGCAACAGACCGCTCTATGCGCGGGGCAGCGCAAGAATGTGGTAAATCGGAAAACATAGTAGGAGCATTGCAATCATAACCAGTCCAAGGCGCACAGCATGCCTCTTGAAACGCTGGCTGATGGCAATCAGCAGCAACACCGTTGCAAGCGTCACGGTCACTCGCACATATTCATCGGAGAGTTGCCGGTTGCGGCTCCCTTGCTCGAATACTTTTGTGGCTTGGGCATTCAACCTTGCGGCCTCCTCCGCCTTCGAGCTTCGGTATTCCGGCATCAGCTGCGGACTCGGCAGAGCATCGGGATTGTTCAATGGGTCAGTTTTTTTCCAAGATTCAAAGGCGGGACGAAACTCAGGAAGGAGTCGCCGTTCAAAAAGATTGGCTAGCTTCTTGTCGCCATGGGCTTCTGCCTTCAGCCACTCAACGACGGTGGAGGCGTTATATAAACGTTCCTGATTGGCGAAGGTGGCTGTTCCCTCGGCTTCGATCCGCAGTTTGCTCGCCTGGCCGTACAGCTCAACCTGATGCCCAGTCCAGAGCGCCGCCTGATAGCCGCTCCAGGCAGTGGCGATAGCCACTACGGCGAGCAATGCGGCCTCCGCGATCTCCAATATTTCATGGCCCAAACCCTGCGACGATTCTTTGTGCTCGCTGAGATGCTGGGCAACTTCGATGGTGGAACTTCCAGCTTCGGACATTGAGAATAGCTCCCAGGAGATCAAAAGAGAACTTGCCGGACAGGTGATCTCTGCGCTGTTAGCCGACAATTCCCCACGATTCGCACATTCGTAGCTCAGACTGACTTGGCTAAGAGGCATTGCGATGATCATCGCTCCGATTACAACCGCTAGCTATTTTTGAAACCTATGTAGCATGCGAACATACCGCTACTGGAGTTGATTATTTCCGATTAGCCGTCAACCTACTTCGTCTAAGCACGGCGAATACCAGACACGATCCGTCCTACTGTTTACGTACCTAAAGGCTTAACGCTCTATTGGTTCCCTCTGAGTTATTGAGCAAGAGAGGCGGTCGCAAGCACTTGCACTACGGCGACATTTCGGAGCATCTCCGATATTTCGGACGGACTTGCTGAGCACTTAATGCGCAGCTGCCTACCCAACAGGTCTTTCAACTCCGGGGGATTTGATTGCGCAGTGATTTGGCAGACCACAGGTCGCAGCCAACTTCGAACTGTGGATTCGGGGCTCCCAATCGAGTGCTTCCTCTGACATTCAAGATGTACCTTACTGTTTCCATACAAATGTTGTGCTCCTCGTAATCGCTGTATTCGCGCTGGCGATTGTCCGAAATATCGGAGCCACCTCCGAAATGTCGGCTGGGCAAGTGCTTGCCGTCTGATTTACCGCTCAAGAACTCCCAACGCAACCGACAGTTCACTAAGCTTTTACGCACGTGAACAGTAGGACGAATGCTGCGTGGTATTCGCCGTGCATTAGGGGTCATTGCCCTAATTGCCTCAACCTTAGACAAAACATCGACCGGTGAGGGGATGCGGCCTTTCGGCGCTTTGGCTCGGCGCGGCGATCCTGCTCTGTCGCTGGACTTAAGCGCTGGGCTGAAGGACAAAAAGGAGGAAGTGAAGGCTGACTGCAGCAACGGTGATCCATTTGTCCACCATATTTCAAGGCAAGAGAAGAAGTGACCTACGGAAGGAAAAGTTATGAAAAGCACAGCTCGTCGCACTTGGAGCGTGTCGTTCCTGGCGCTTCCCGTCCTTTTAGCCGGTGCAGGGTTCCTAAGTTCCGCCCAGGCGCAAGGTCCTGAACTGCAGCAGCGGGTTGGGGAGATAAAACAAGCAATGGCGCAGAACCAGCGGGCCCTCGCGTCCTATAGCTGGAACGAGCTGATTACGATCAGCTTGAAAGGCGAACAGAAAAAGCAGGAGCACTTCCAGGTGCGCCTCGGACCTGACGCAAAGCCGCAGAAGACGTCGCTGGACCCACCCGATACAGCCGCTTCAAGCGGAGGACGCCTGAAGCAGCACGTAGTCGCGAAGAAGAAGGAAGAATACAAAGACTATGCGGATGCGATGAAAGCACTTGCGCAGCAGTATGTGCCACCGGACGGAGAGCGGCTGCAGCGGGCCTACGCGCAAGGCGGCATCACGTTGGGAACGGTCGCGGGCGCTCCGAATTCCGTCCAACTCGTAATCCACAACTATTTGAAACCGCAGGATTCAATGACCCTGGTCTTCGACCGAACGGCGAAGGCACTGCTCAGCCTCCAAATCGCTTCCTACATGGACGATCCCAAGGACGCAATGACCTTGACGGTACGGTTCTCTCGCTTGCCGGATGGGACAAACCATGTAGACGGCGTAGTTATGGATGGAGTGAGCAAGCAGCTGAATATTGCCACCCAGAACTCAAACTACTCGCACGTTTGAGCTTTTTAGAATGCGGGCACTGGATTGGCCTTAGCGTCAAGGCTAGCGGTTGGCGATTGGAAGGCAAAGTCTCAACAGTAATCGTCTCAACAGTAATTAAGAGAGGCGTTGCGTCATCAGAGGGAGAAAACGGAGGGCAGGCCTTTTAGTAAATGAGGATTAAGAAATAAGGAGTGAGTGTGAACGCTGATAACAAAGGATCTAAGAGACCAGTAACAGACCAGAAAGTCAATCCCTACGGCGGAGGGCCGAGTTCAGGCCTGCAGTTCCCGCCCTACTACCAGCGGAGAAGCCGCATCCGGCCTTCGACCAGACCGATCCGACACGCCTAGGTATGTATGCAGACCTGATCGCAGCGATGGGCTATCGCGTCGGACAGATCGTCGACTGCGTGGAGCAGGCGGGGATCACGGCTGACACGTTGATTGTGTTCTCCAGCGACAACGCTATCAGGTACGGCTCAGCCGTCGGATTCGGCAGCTCCAACGGACCCTGGCGCCGGGGCTTCAACACTCCGCCATCGGAACGCTTGATGCGGGTTCCAGCCACTGCACGCTGGCCGGGCAAAATACCGGCGTTCCCGTTGGTCTTCGACCTGGGCTGTGACCCCGGCGGGAGAGCCAATCTTTTCTTCGACAAGATGGACATCGGCTGGGAAAACGCAAACGTTCTGCCGTCACTCTTTCAGTACATGAAGAGCATTGCCCAGTACCCAAACATCAAGCGGGGGGAGGAGTTCACGGGTTACAAGATGCAGCTTCGAAAATCAGCATGAACGCGAGCAAGCCAAGTTGGCGGGCAAAAGTGTGCATTCCGCCAGGCAGTCAGAACGATAAGAGCTGGTTCACCGCATTCCGGCGGTAGAGAGAGAAAAGAAAAGAAATGAAATTAAAAAGCACAACCCTAATTTGTGCATGTTTGGTGCTGGTCTATGGTTTGCCTTCACTGGCGCAACAGAAGGGGCAATGGGTTCCCGGGCAATTTGGCCTGAATGCCGGCGTGATTCCTGATCCAGGGATCACCTATGCCAACTTAGCCGTAAATTATTCGGCTGACCGGTTGAACAACTCTAGTGGGAGCCAAATTCTTCAGAATGTTACGGGGACTTACTCGTTCTGGGCGGATGAGAATATCGTATATTTTGTTCCGCACCACAAGATCCTCGGCGGATATTTCATGCCCTATGTGGCTGTAACCTATGCGACCGGTTCGCTGGTTGCCGACTTTACTCCTATCTTGCCCGAGAACACGTCCGCGATCGCTCTCAGCGGAGGTGGATCAGGTCTGGCCGATACCTTCGTCGAGCCGCTAGATATTGGCTGGCATTTCGCAAAGCGGGTGGACTTCAATGTCGGATACGCCTTCACCGCTCCGACGGGCCGATACACCGCGGGAGCCAGCAATAACGTGGGCTCAGGATATTGGGGAAACGATATCACGTCGGGCACCACGCTTTACATCACAAAGAACCACGGAACCACCGCGAACCTCGCCACCGCCTGGGAGATCCACGGGCAAAAAACAGTTGCCAGTCTGCTGTCTGGTCAGCTCAGCAAAATAACGCCGGGCCAGGCTTTCACTGCTGAGTGGGGAATCGGCCAGGTCCTTCCCTTGAAGAAAAATATGAGTCAACTGGCTCAACTCGGATTGGTTGGCTATGACCAATGGCAGGTTTCTGGTAACGGGGGGAATTATTTGTTAGCTGGAATTCCTGTCGCCGCCAGCAGGGTTCCTTACTACTCAGTTCACGGAATCGGTCTTCAGGCCAACTATATTCTCCCCGCCAAGGGTTTCGTTGCCCTGTTCAAATACTACGACGAGTATTCGGCGAAGGCTCGCCCGCAGGGACGTACATTCGTATTTGGTTTTTCGTACACATTTCGGATTCCTAAACCAACCCCGGCGCCTGCACCCAAGCAATAAGTTGGAACCAACTTTGCTCCAGATGAGAGTCATCCATGAGACAACAGGGGGCCAGCCGGTTTTTGTCTGCGCCGCTGGCTGTGGGATCAATAATCGTCGTTCTCTTGTCAGCGCCGACACTAGTGGCACAGGACACGCCAGTCACTCCGGAAGGAACTCAGGTTGCAACGGAGGAAACGCCAGCGGCAGCAGCCAACGCCGACGAGTTGAGAAAAGAGTCGCAGAACCCTGTCGCCAGCCTCATCAGCGTTCCCATTCAGAACAACAATAATGGCGGAATCGATCCCGGAAATCGTACACAAGATGTATTGAATATCCAGCCAGTGATCCCAGTAAAGGTCAACAGTAACTGGAACCTGATCATTCGCTGGATTACTCCCATCATCTACCAGCCGCTTCCTGCACCGTCTCCCTTGCCCCAAATTGGAGTTTCAGGCCTTGGCGACATGCAGCCGACCTTCTTGCTCTCGCCGAGAAAACCTCACAAGTTGATTTGGGGCGCGGGCCCGATCATCCAAATGCCTACCGCAACCAGCCAGTACTTGGGACAGGGGAGGCTCGCTCTTGGACCCAACATCGTCGCCCTGACGATGCCAGGGCATTTCGTGTTGGGCGTTCTTGTCAACAACATCTGGTCGGTCGCCGGTACTGGCAGCCGCCGGGACATCAATCAGATGCTGCTGCAATACTTCGTCAACTACAACATGAAAAAAGGCTGGTATCTGACGACCGCACCCATCCTCACCGCCAACTGGAAAACGCCTGCACCCAGCGGAAGTGTGTGGACCGTGCCGGTCGGTGGCGGCGTGGGAAGAATCATGAAGCTTGGATTTCAGCCAGTGAGTATCAGCGTTACGGCTTACGGCAATGCCGTCCATGTTCCCGGAGCTTCGTCTTGGACCACACGAGCACAATTTTCATTACTGTTTCCCAAGTTAACCAAGCAGCAGCAGAAAATGTTGATGGAGCAAAAACTGAAGCAGATGGAACGGCAGTCCCCGTAAAAGCGAAACGGGAGTGACTAGCCTTCAAGACCCATTCCGGATTGCAACAAAGCATCCCTGCGGCAGACATTGCAACCTGTCTGGCGCAAGATCCAGCGGAGTTAAGTGATCACTATAGCTTGGATGACTCTGAACCGGAGATAATCGGACTGCCAGTGATTGTCCAGGAATATACCTATGAACACAATAATCAACCTCCCACGTCTCGTTTTCATCGTGTCTTTCGTCGTGCTTTGGCTCTCGGCCGAATTCGGAGCGTTCTTTGGCCCAAGGCTGCGACCGTTGGAAGAAAAGGAGCGCGAATACTTCGGGGTCGTACAAGCTGCCATTCTGACGCTGCTGGGATTGCTCGTCGGATTCGCCTTCTCGATGGCGGTCAGCCGCTATGACCAGCGGAAAAATTATGAGGAAGCCGAAGCCAACGCGATCGGTACGGAATACGTCCGGGCCGACTTGCTGCCTGCCTCCGCTGCTGATAGAGTTCGCGATCTGCTCAGGAACTATCTCGATCATAGAATTTTGTTCTACACCGCCCGCGACGACCATGAGTTGGAGGGGATCAACGCCTCTACGACTGAACTGCAAGCGGAGTTGTGGTCCGCCGTCAAGACTCCTGCGGCAGCGGAGCCGACGCCTGTTGTGGCCCTCGCGGTTGCGGGCATGAACGATGTGCTGAACTCGCAGGGATACACTCAGTTCGCTTGGGGGAACCGCATCCCAGCTGCCGCGTGGACTCTGATGTTAGCGATTGCCATCATCTGCAACCTATCAATCGGCTATGGGGCGCGGAAGAGCAGAAATTTGTTTCTGGTTCTGCCCCTCGCTGTCTCTATCTCGTTCTTTCTTATCGCCGACATTGACAGTCCGCGTCGCGGCTTAATTCGCGTGGAACCGCCAAATCTGATAAGCCTGGCTCAGTCCCTGAAAGCACATTAAGGTCTAACGGTCTTGCAGAATCAACGCTGTAAAGGTTGCCGTTCGTCAGCATTGACGATCAGTGCCCCTTAATGAGTGAGATGGGGACGCTTCGCCAAACATCTGGGCAGACGCAGAGTACGTACGGTCATCAATCAGATAAGACCAACAAACGATCGGACAGCAGCCGTCCTCTTAACGAACTTTCAATCCAATGGTTCGGGGATCGTGTTCGCAGGTCCGTGCGGTCGGGGGATTTACATCACTCTTGTCTCTGACTTGAATTTCCCCATCTGAACTTATTGGGGGTTTACCACTTACGGGCGGACTCCTACAATCGCTTGAGAGAAGGTGATTCGCCCGTAGCGTTCTCCCGGCGGACTTCTCCATGCTGTGCTCTTCTTAAGCGCCAACGGCGCGGATCCCTCAGAACGCTTCCCCGATACCCATGCTCCATGTCCAACTGTTTCTTCCGCGGGCGAAATCCGCTCTTAGATTGACGTGATATTTCCTGCTCAATTCATATCGCGGCCCGCCGCCCACGTCGGGCAAGAAATGATTGTTTCGAAAGAGTATCTGACCTGTACCTGGGACCACTTCCCCTATGCCAGTGAATCCCGCAAGGCCAAAGCCATAGGGCAAAGTCAGGCGATATTCGACCTGTGCCCCAAACATGTAACGGTCGAAGTACTTTCCGGCTGTATATCCCCGCAATTCATTGCTCGTGCCATAAATGCAGTTTCCATAAAACGGAGGATGGCCGGTGGTCGCACACCCAAACAAATCATAGGCGAGGACTTGATTCTTGCTCACGCTATGATATTGGTTAAAAACGAGTCTGTACGCTTGAAAAGAGTATTTGCTGCCAAGCGATTGCATGAAAAAGTCGGATGTGAATTCCAGCTTTTCTCCAGCGGTTGGGAAGAACTGGTTGACTCGAGTATCGCGAATCATTCTCACCCCTAAAGCCTTCATGGTGTTCTGAATGCCGAAACCTGGCGGAAGTGGGGGAATGTTCGTTATGCTGTTCGCCTTTATCGTGACAAAGGACTCTCCAGTCCAAAATCTCGGTCCGACAAAAATCTTCCACCACAGTCGCCGCAAAACCTCCCCACGGAAAAGATGGCCGGTTTGCACCAGAGGAAGCTTAAGTCCCTCGAAAATTCCGCTGCCGTACAAGTTATAGTTCACGTTGCCTTTGCCAAAGAAAGACGTAATTTCGTATGTGTTCTGTCTTATGTATAGGTCCGCGCCCACCCCCCAACCCCTGCTCCCGTTGTCTGTAAGCAGACCGACCGCGCCCACGGTCGAAGGAGGAGAGATGTTGTCCTTTTTGCTAAAGGGGAAGATATAGCCTAAAACCGGGACGAATCCTTTACCAATCGCCGGGCTGACGAGCGGAAGAGGAGCGGCTATGATGGATCCGCGTGACTCCTTCTTAACTTTATTTTTATTCTCGGCTTCCATCTTTGTCTCCGCGGATGCCGATGCCTGCGGCGGAGAGGGTCGTGTCGATTGACTGCCTGTTTGGTTATCCTGAGGATTGCCTGATTTTACGTTGGCTGCCGCGACCGCACCACCCTGCAGAATGTCCTTAGTCTGGTCAAGCGCTGACGGATTTGCTGCGTCTGGCGTTATCTCCTTTGCAGCGAAACTGCAGAGCGGAACACACTGCATGGTGCAAGGAGCTTTCGGATCAGGGTTATGCCTGCAAGCCGATCCACATTCGTCGAAATTCCCGCCGCTGGCGCTGCACCACTGTCGGTCCGCATACTCACACTCCGAATATTTTTCCAGCCACTTACCGTTCTTGCTTTGGCATACCTTCGCCAAATCGTCCGTTTTCCTCTCTTGCGCAACGACTATCGTCGAAATTGCTACGGTTAATACGGCAGCCATGATCCTGGCAAACGGGAACACTTGCATTCGGTTTGAGCTTAAAATTCCGGCCATTTCATGGATCACGGGAGCACAGGACGATGCTGAAAGCGTATGCGGCTGGCCTGGTTTCTGCCACTTATAGGAACATAGAGTCTTTCTCTACCGCCATCCTGTGGCGTTGAGGAAGCGGGGACACTCGTGTCGGTCTTAGAAAACTACGACCTCCGCGTTAGCGAGGGAACTGCCAAACCTTACAGGCGGACCAAGCCTGATCCTCAATATGGAAAGCAAGACGCCATCCGGTAGGAGCTAAAGGCGAGCTGGTTAATTACGCTGGTTAGAGAAATCGTGGTTAGGACTTGGGTTTGGGTGCATGCTCGTCGCAAACAGCTGCCACGGCGCCGACCTCTCTGATGCAGCCAAGCACTTGGGTAGCGATATTGGGACAGTCCGGGTGGTCGCACAAATACTCGCTGAGCAACTCTTCGCACCCGTCCCGAGTTTTGAGGCCCGTCTTGATGATTACCTGAGGAATAGGATATCCCCCTAAAGCTTCCATTATCTGATGGGCAGAGGGTCGTTGCGCAAGTAGTTTCTTGTATCTGCGACTGGCTGTTTCCCCGCAAGGAAAGAGTTCGAGGATGGCGTTGCCAAACTAGAGAGATGTTCGTTAACGGTAAACGTATACTGCCATCAGCGCACTAGCGACGATCGCTGCGAGGAACCACAGGGTGAAGATGGCGATGGGGGCAGCCATGGCAACCACCCCTCTGACTTCCTCTTTCCTGAGCACCTCGGTCGCATCGGCAAGCTCACGACATTCGGAGAGGACGTCGGCGGGTGTAATCTTCTGAAGCAACTTTGCCCCCACGAATATGACCAGCACGTCGTCCAGAACTCCGACCACAGGGATGTAGTTCGGGATGAGTTGAACGGGGCTTAGAACATAGCCCGCGGTGCAGGCTGCTACCAGCCTTGCATACCAGCGGGTACGGGGGTGTTTGCATACAAAATAGAATACTTGCGCCTCTCTATGGATCCGTTGCGCCTGCTGCTTCCACGTCATCCCACCCTGGGCTTGAGGGGGTACTATACTACCGTTCGCTTCTTCTGTCCGGCGCGTTGCAGCATCATGCGCGATCCGCGATGAACGTAATAATGATCTCATGCAGTTGCTCTGTGCCTGAGGGTACGGACAAGTCGACGACTGCAACATCTGGATCCTAGTAAGGCCTAGCTTGCTTGGAGCATGCGTTTCAGACGATCCATCTCAGCTACCGATTGAGTCCTCATTTCTTCTCGGATGAAAGATAGACACTTACTGCGAGTCCAAAATAGTTACGCTGTTTATTCGGCCTCTTTCCGGTGTTGTTTTCATGTTCGTAGTAACAACTAAATTGAGGTGCTTTCCCGTCGGGAACAGGGCGCCGGCATACAGTGCCGTCGTACTCCATTTTTCATACTGCTGCGTGTGGTAAGGCTCAGCCGCAACGTATGGAATGAAGTGATAGGAGAAAATGGCAACAGTGCGTTCAATTGTTGCCTTATTCCGATTTCGCCAGGTGAATCCTCCGCTCTGCCAATCAAGGTCCGCCCGGTTTCTATCGACAAGGAGAAATCCAGCTTTGAGTGGAAAGTGAGCCGTAAACATCGGTTGCATGCGATTGATCTGCGGGGTCTGCGGCGCAGTGAGGGAGCGATATCCGACATCCAGGACCAAGGTCCGTGCCTTCGCATCGTCCAAATCGAACGCAGTGATGTTCTTCAATTTAACTAGAGGCTTGCAATAGAACTGGAGGCTAGGCCCGATTGAAAATTGATCTTGCACGCCCGCATCCCGATCGTCCTTTGCCCCTGCGTAAGTGCGGATAAGTGAACTTAGCTTGAACCACGCATCAACTTCCGGCAGGAACTCAACAGATTGTGCAAACACCGGCGTCCCCATGGCGGTCAAGACAAGTACCATGATCATCCGCATGTCAGACTGTGCGTCATCCCATTAATTCAATCGTCAACCAAAGACTAGTTCGACAATAGTCCTATCGCCACTGTGTTTTCATGAAGGCGAATGCTCGCAGAATTACCGCGATACATCGAACACTACCTGGTCATACCACCAGAGCCGTTCAAAGAAAGTACGCACTCTGTCGGGCTGCATGCGTTGCGATAGTGGCAGTATGGTTTCCATGACGTCGCCGATACAACGCTTGCCGTCGATGGCATCAAACAACTGTTTCTCCATTGACGTAATGGGTAAGAACAGATCCTTGTAAGTGTGCGTCTGGTTGATCAGAACCGCTGTGGCCCCGGGAGGCAGCCGATCTTGAACACAAATCGTGTCTGACATTTGAATGGGCACATACTCAAGCCAGGCTTCCCCTAGAAAACTAACCTGGCGCTGGGGGGAACAGTCGTTTCGGTAGGCAACCACGCTGTGGCGAGCCATCGTGCCTCGAAATAGCTCGATCGCTGCATATTGCTCCGGCGGCGTAAGGCTTGCCATCCGCGTAGTCTGCGGAATCTGTGCCAGGACGCCACAGTGAATCGAGTAAGGTGCCTGTCTTATCCAGCGGCCAAATGTCAGTCCTGCGGTCGCGATAAAGTCGAACAATTCTGGAACAGAATAGGCGCGGTCCTTGGGATGCAATAAAGCATCGGCGAGAGCCGCTTCATAGCGAAAGTCCGGGGCATGGCTCAGCACATTTTCCAGCGGATGTCCCGAAGGCAATCGGCTAAGTGCATTGATAAGATCTCGAATTCCCGAATCGGTAGCATGGATGCCGATTCGCCTGCAGAACTCCTGCAACATGTAGATACCCGTCCTCCCATAAGGCGCGTACACCATGAGATGCATTGCTCCTTCTGGTTTGAGAACGCTGTGCAGAGCTCTGAGGCCCGCATCCGGATCAGCGAGATGATGCAGCACCCCGGTGCACACGATCTGATCGAAGCTCATCGCTAGTTCGCTGACGCGGTCGATGGAAAGTTCGTGGACCTGCAGATTGTTCAGGTTATATTTTCGTTTTAGTTCTTGCGTATGCCGCACACTGGTCGCGCTACAGTCGATCCCGACAACTCGAGCTGCTGGCCAACGCAACGCATGTTTGGCCGCTTGAGAAGTGCCGCAGCCGGCAACTAGGATGGATTGGTCTTCTTGGTAGTGCCGTCCCGGCCAGAACAGATGAAAGTCTGCATGGCGTCTTTCGAAGTCGTGCCATTGTTTTCTGTATCTGTCGAGATTGTCGATCGGGCGAGGATAGGGATAGCGGTCGTAGAAGCAGCGCACCTCCTCCGCTACATCATTCATTGGCGAGGCGTGTTCTGCCACTTGACTCATGGAAGTTATCGCATTTAACGATCCCCGGCAGACCATGGTCCGCCGGGGAATGGACCGTAAAACCATTTGCGAAAGAGAGGCTGGTTGATCTCCTTTCGACAGATCCTAAGACTTACTTGCCGACCAAAACGCCATGATCAACAACCGCCTGTTTATTGCTCGCTGCTTGTGGCTTGCCCTCGGCAGTTTGTGAGGCGCGATGCAATTGCTCTAGCACCGCGTCGAGGTTGAATGAGGCCGCCTTCTGGCGGGGCGGATACTTGATGAAGTTCTCAATCTGCGATGCCACCAGTGCCTGGCACAGGTAAAGCTGAGGAACGTGATTGACCATCCAGTCCCAGTAGGTGTTGGAGTTAAAATCGGCACGCTCGAACGGATCGCGACGCAGGTTAAAGATACGCGGAACCCGCAGCTTCACCAGGGGTTCTGCCCACGCCTGCATCGTATTTGCACGCTGCTCTTCAAATACGAGCTTATAATCGCCCGTCCGGACCGCCATGATGCCGCCATCATCGCTGACGTAGAAGAAGTAGTCTCTGGGGCTCTCTTTCACTTCGCCGGTCAGATACGGCAACTGGTTAATCCCATCGATATGGACTTTGAAGGTCTTGTTCCCGACCTTGTAGCCCTTGAGGAGTTTCTTGCTTACGTCAGGATCGCCAGCGGCAGCGAGAAACGTCGGTAACATATCCTGATGGCATACGATGCCGGTCAGAACTGAGCCCGCCTTGATTTTGCCGGGCCAGCGGATGAATGAAGGAACGCGCCAGGCGCCTTCCCAATTCGTGTTCTTCATGCTGCGGTAGGGTGTGTTCGCTCCATCGGGCCACGTGTCGTTCTCAGGGCCGTTGTCGGTGGAATACATGACGATGGTGTTATCGGCGATGCCCAGTTGATCGAGCTTGTTGAGGATCTCCCCGATCTGCTCGTCGTGCGTCACCATGCGATCGCTGTAATCATCCTGCCCGCTCTTGCCACGGTTCTTGTCGGCGAGGTGAGTTCGGAAGTGCATCGCCGTCGAGTTGTACCAACAGAAGAAAGGCTTGTCCGCTTTGACCTGTTTGTCTATCCAATTGATCGCGGCTGATGTGATCTCTTCATCGACCGTTTCCATACGCTTCTTGGTCAGAGGACCAGTGTCCTCAATTGTTTGCTTGCCTACCCTGCCCCACCGGGGATCGGTCGTGGAGTCATCCTTTTCAGTCGCGACGCAGTGCAGCACGCCTCTGGGACCAAACTGTTCCCGGAACTTCGGATCCTTGGGATAATCGGGCAGTTCCGGCTCTTCTTCAGCGTTCAGGTGGTACAGGTTGCCGAAAAATTCGTCGAAACCGTGCACGGTTGGCAAGAATTCATTTCGATCGCCGAGGTGGTTCTTGCCGAACTGACCCGTGGCGTAGCCGAGCGGCTTGAGAAGTTCGGCGATGGTTGGATCTTCGGCTTGAAGTCCAAGAGTTGCGCCCGGCATACCTACTTTGGTTAAGCCAGTGCGGAGCGGGTTCTGGCCGGTGATAAATGCTGAACGTCCAGCCGTACAGCTCTGCTGACCGTAGAAGTCAGTGAAGGCGCAGCCTTCGTTGCCGACACGGTCGATGTTCGGCGTTCGGTAACCCATACCCCCTCTGCTGAAATAACTGACATTCCATGTGCCAATATCATCGCCCCATAGGACCAGGATATTTGGTTGCTTTGTAGCCATGATTTATTCCTTCCTTTAAATTGATTTTCTTGCGTTTGAGTTTTTCGGCCTATCCCGTTCCTCCTCTGCGCCAGACGATGCTCGGGTGGAAGTTCGGTCTACATCGGGATAGATGGTCCGTCAGGCGTCGCGGACGTCGCAGCACTGAGCCCACTGAAGGGCGATTCCGGTGCGCGATCGCCGTGACAAAAGCGGAAGTTCTTGTTGCTTCCGCAAGGACAGGGTTGATAAGGTCCGTGCGTCGTATCTTCGGCAGCGATCAGCGCCATCACATCAGAAGGCGGGTGGCCCCGCTGCAGCAGATTGGCCATAGTCTTCATCGCGGGGCCTGTGTGAGTGAAGAACAAATACAGGCCAGAACACAGGTAGTTCTGACCCGGATCACCATCGCACGAGAGTGCGAAACGATCCTTTGGGCAGCCTCCGTTGCATAATGATCGGACCTCACAGCGCTGGCATTGCGGGGTGAGTGAATCGCGTTTGTCGTCCCCGAACCTACGCTGCTCGGCCGAGGCCACGAGTTTCACAAGATGGGTTTCATGGATGTTTCCCAGCTTGTAACGCGGTTCGACGAAATGATCGCACGAGTAAACATCTCCGTTGTACTCCAGTGCCGGGCCATATCCGCAGGTTGGGGCGTGGATGCACAGTAAATGACGGCCGAAATAGGCCTCGAGGGTCACGTCGAACATCTGGACAAAGACCTTGCCGACATCATGGCGCACCCACTCCTCGAAAATGTCCACCAGAAACTGGCCGTATTGTTTGGCACCGACGGAACGGTTGGTTACGAGGTCTCCATCCTGGGTATAGAGCAGGCGCTTTTGGCCGGGCTGCTCACTCCAGCCCTGGTTTGCGATATCGATGGTCTCAGCCGTGGCGCGCTCGACGATAGGGATGAACTGTATCCAGGCAGCGTGCATCTCATCGCGGAAGAAACGATAGACCGCACGGCCGTGTTTCTCGTTGGCGGTGTTGACTGTGCATAACACATTGAAGTCGACTCCATGCTTCTGGAGGTGCCTCCAACCTTGCATCACCCGGTCGAATGTGCCCTTTTTCATGCGGTCGAGCCTGTACGCGTCGTGGACCTCGCGCGGGCCGTCGACGCTCAGGCCTACCAGAAAATTGTGCTCCTTGAAGAAGGAGCACCACTCGTCATCGAGCAGGATGCCGTTGGTTTGAAAGGTGTGTTCCACGATCTGTTCCGGTCGGCGGTACTTTTCGACAAGTTCGACCGAACGGCGGAAGAAATCGAGCTTCATGAGCGTCGGCTCGCCTCCCTGCCATGCCACCGTCACCGTGGGAGTGCGGTGTGACTCCAGCAACTGCCGGATGTAGGCTTCGAGCGTAACCTCCGACATCCGGTTCTTTTCGTTTGGATACAGCGCTTCCTTGGACAAGAAGAAACAGTACGTGCAATCGATATTGCAGGTGGATCCACTCGGCTTTGCCAGCAGATGAAAAGCCGGAGGTGCGTGAATTGGCCGTGGATCGTCGATTACGGAAGCCATGTTGGTATTACCTGTTCATTTGGAGACAATAGAAAAGTCTGGGTAGGTCGATGCAAGCCACACGCCAACAGGCAGGATCCTCCGACTTGCTCTAACGCACTGAGAACAAGGCCATTACGCAAGATCTTTCCCTTGATGCATGGGCAAGGCAAACGACATTTCGGATGCGACTCCGAAATGCCGTCGGGATAGCAAGTAGTCTCTACGACGACTGAGGAGAACTAGATCGATCAATTCGAAGAGGTTGGGTACCTTCCACACATGGCGAAGATCATCGGTTGGCGCGTTCGCTCTGAACTAGTGCGCACAAGATCGTGGGATTGAAGCGGGCCACGCTAGAATCTCGAATCCAAAAAATGAGCACCAAACCCATATAATCAATCCTTTTCAACCCGAGCTACCTGCCACGGCCAGCATCCTTCCATTTCCATCGTGATTGACCAACTCAGGAGAGTACGTACGATAATTAACAAACCGAGGGATACGATCGCCTCCCGGTTTGGGTCGATCGTGATGGTGCTGATGATGTCAGCTGCAACCAGGAATTCCAGTCCTAGTTGCAGTCCTCTTCCAACGAAGATTTTCAGGCGCTGATAAGCATGCGGGTCTCGCTGTTTACAATGAAAAAGGGCACGAATAGTTCCGTAAATAAAAGCAACCGCGACTACCGCAACTCCAAACAATTCAAGCGCCCTTGCGATCAGTTCAACGCCTCGGATGACTTCAGTCGATTCCATGATCTTCTCGCGGGACTATAAAACCTGCGTGCACCATCGGCCGCAACTCGGAGACACCAAGCGTGATATCGACAGAGACTGACACCGTGCAGAAGGCTTGTGGGCCAGTTGATGAAGTGAGCTGACATTGCGAGCCACTCGAACACCAGCGGGCCCTACTCAGGCGTTAATCCTCTTAATTTGGCTTCAGCACGCAAAGTCTGGATTGCTGTCGTTACTTCCGCCGCTGGCTCTCACATGCCTCTCCCAAAGGGGAACCCCAGGTAAGAGAGGCGCTAACTGAGACAGGCGAACAAGACCGATGCACCCGTCGCTATTTGACGTTTCTTCGAATGTCCTTCCACCACCTTCGCAGGCACAGTTCCTTTCTCCACTAAAACGGCCCTTCCCGAAGCAGAACTCCGTAAAACGTAACGGCTCCGATCAGGATGACAGCAATCGCTACAATGAAGGAAATGGACCACAGGTGCCGTTTCTGGGATGCGCCAATTTCGTTCAGGAACCTTCGGTGCTGCCACGATGCAGCCGCTAATCCCAGAGTACCCAGAGCAATAAGAGTCATTCCCAGATTGCGTGGCGCCTGTGGACGCCGGATGTTGCCGGCGGCTATTTCTTCGGCCTGGTATTGAAAGAACTTGTAAATAGTGAAGCCGAATCCGATCATCGAAATCGCGGTTCGGATCCATGCCATTAGCGTTCTTTCCGACGCAAGAATGGTGCGTTGAGAAGCCAGATCGGTTCGCTCTTCAGCAAGAACCGTTCCCCGGTCTTTTGGCGGCGTTCCGATCGGCACTGTTTCAATGAGACTCATGATGCCTTCCTCATAGGAGGTGCGTCGGCCGCTCTTGCTAACACCGTATTGTTCGTTCTAGCGACACGAGTGACCAACCCGCGCAGAATCAGATAGGGCACGATTGCCAGAACGAAGGCAACGATGATCATTTCCCCAAGGTACACAAAGTGTAAAACCATGATCTGGTATACGGCGTCCAGCACCAGAGCCAGAATGAATACTCTGCCGACACTCTTCCACCCATCTTTGATCATGTCGGCACGTTGGCCAGGATCCGAGAGGAGGCACCAGAAATAAGGTGTCTTGCCGGCCCTGGCATCCGCCAACCCCGAGCGAATCGCGAAGAATGCCGCCATGCATGGCTGGAGAACAAGTCTGAACTTCATCGGCCCGCTGACACGTGCGATCAATTGAGTTGCTACGCGGACCCACATATGGTCCATACGATCTCCTCGCTTCTTAACAAGCTCGACATCGACAGAACCAACATCACCCGCGCCTACGCCTTTGAAAACTTCCTCAAGCCAACCCCTTTCTGTCCTGGGCAGGTATGCGAGATGCAAGCCAAACGCCAACAAGCCGGCCATTCTTACTCGTTGTACAGCATTCAGAACAGGCCGATTGTCCGAAATTATCCCTGTTGATGACGTGGCGAGGCATCCGACATTTCGGAGCAGCTCCGAAATGGCGTAGGGAGAAACGACACTGGTCTGAAGGTGGATCGAGTGGAGTTCGATCGACTAAATCGGCTGGGTGCGCGCGCGGAAGATACTTGGATTTCGACGTGTGCGCCAGAGAGATGGACAAACTCGTTCACAAACCAGCGGCGCGGCAACCGGAAATTGTTCCCGCGCCAACCAATTGAATCGATCTAACTTTGTTGAGATCGCGTTTCCGCAAACGGCTGAACAAGTATTGCCCGGTGACAGAACTCTCCGTTCTTGCGTGACCGAGTTCTTCACAGAACCAGAATAAGAATGCCGCCCATGGCATACGATAAAAGTTGCAGCCAGAAACTCAATCGCGCCGCAGATCAGCCTCCCCTCAAAAAGTCGCCTACATTTCGTAGGCTGTTCTCGTCGCCAATCGATTCTTCTTGCACATCGGCGGCATACATATCTGTTACGCCATCTATCTATACGTAAAATGCGGCTTGGGAAATAAGAGAGGCCTAACCCAAGCCGCGTCGGAGCCCTAAGGACTGTCTGACAAAGCATAACTGGCAGCCCTCGATTGCTCCGTACCGAATTCGGTCACTTCTGAAGAGTGCCGCGCTAGTTTCCGCCGGAGCCGGAGGCAACGATGCCCTTGTTGACCAGCAACTTGATCTCGGCCCTGCGATTTTCGCTCCGCCCGGAAGCACTCTCGTTGGAGGCTGCGGGGTTGGTCTCGCCCATTGCACCAGGCGCGACAATGCGACCAACTGGAACGTTGCACTCTTGCAGCAGATAGGCAACTACTGCTTGAGCGCGTTCCTTGCTCAGCACTTGGTTGCTGGCAGCGGTACCCACCGAGTCGGCAAAGGCAGCGACTTGGATCACGTAGCCCTTTCCGTAAGTGAGGGCATTCTTTGCCAAATCCGCAAGTGCATTTCGGTCCGCCGCCGAAATGCTGTAATTCCCCGTGGCAAAGTACACGGTATGTTCGCCCTTCACGACAAAGTCACCCAACTCCGAAAAGCGTTTTTGGGTGGATTTCGCAACTTCGTCAATGCTCGCTTGATTGGCTGCGATGTCTTGCTTGGCGGCTGTGATGGCTGCCTCATTTGCCGCTTGGTTGGCCGCAATTTCCGCATCCGTCGCCTGCTTATTGGCTTGGTACGTCTGCATGTTCTGGGCCTGTTGTTGAGCGGTCGGGTTCAACCCTGCCTGAATCACTTTGGCCAGGCTGAGATCATCTCGATCAAAGGTTATGGTTTCCGCGGTCACCTGGTTTGGATCACCGGTTCCCTCGAACTTCAGTTTGAGACCGGGGATCAGGACCTCTTGACCCACTTGCTTTTTCCGGGCACCAAGCCCTACCGGATGTTGCACTTTCGTATCCGCCGTTAGAGTCACGGCGATAGCTGCATCGTCGTCAGTTTCCACGGTCAAAGTGTCTCCCGAGCGTAGAGTGATCACTCCTTTGCCCTTTATCTTATCGGCGGCAAGGGCCGATCCAAGGCTCAGGAGACACACTGCAAAGAGACTCACCGAAACACCAATTCTTCTGCTGGTCATAATTCCTCCCTTTCATTCTCACGCGTTGAGCGCGAGCGACACTTGCAACTGCCCCGCGACCTACCTCTTATATGCACGGCGAATGCCATGCACAATCGTTTACTCGTCACGGACGTAAACGCTTAACCTTTCTGTTGGTTCCGTCTGAGTTCTTGAGCAGGAGAGGCGACGGCAGGCACTTGCACTGCGGCGACATTTCGGAGCAGCTCCGATATTTCGGACGGCCTTCCTGAACGCTTATCGCGCAGTAGCACAATTCGCCCCCGACATTTCTCTGCAGCATTGCGATGCACATGACCTGAACCGAATGCAGGCGGTGGTTCGCTCTAAGTTGCCTGTGAGGTCAAGATCGAAGACCGTGTTTATTGACTTACTGGGCTCCAGCGGGAATCGGGATCAAATACGTTCATTGCCTCTGCGGTTTCCTTGGTGGTCTTCCCGAGATCTTTCTGCAGCAGCACACCATCCTGGTTGATGATGAATGTCATCACACCCGAGTTGCCGTACTCGGCCGGATAGGCGACAAAGGCGAATCCGCCGACCATTTTTCCATCGACAACATAGTCCTTCGCTCCGCCCGGCGCATTAGCGCCTTGCTTTTTGAGCATTCGGAAGTTGTAACCATGGAAAGGAGCGCCAGCGGTTGCTTTTGAGGTGCTATAACCTTCCTCCGTTGCAAATGCCGCCAGCGGCCCGAGCGGGCTTCTTGGTTCCCCTTCTGGCGACTCCCAGTACAAACCATTCTGCCTGCCGGTATCGCTGATGAACTTCACCGCGTATTGCTTCACACTTGCGCCATCACGACGCTGGGAGAAGTACTCGGCCTGGGCATCGACAAAAGCTTCACAAATGTCGATGGCTGCCAATTCATTCCTTCCAATGCGCCGGTTGAGAATCTCGTCTTTTCCGGCAGCCGTGTCGAAGTACCACTGGCCGGAAGTATTCTTCTTGAGAGGGATCGGGAACGGAAAATTGTCCGCTCCAACCAGCAGCATCTGAGCTCCGTCGGGCATCTTGCGCCAGCGGTGCATCACTGGATAGGCCGCGGCAAATCCGTCGACCGCGGCCTTGTCCTGCACGGCGTCGCCGGAGGAAACAAGCTCCTTTGATTCAGGGCCCAGAATTGCAACGATCGCGTTCGGATCTCCTGACTTTGCCGCTTCCCAGAGCGCATTGCCCGCGTCATCCGCAGAGGAAAATTCTTTAGCCGATGGTTTCTCGGCGGCTTTGTTGCAGGCGACCAAAGGAATGATGAGTGCCAGAATTAGTAACCGCGCCGCAACAGGAATTCTTCGGATCTTGCGCGACATACTTTCCTCCAAATATTGAGTGCCAGAATCACCTCAATCACGGTTCATTAAACAAACGTCGTTCGCCGTACCCAGTAAGTCACCGGCGTCCGCCGCTGCGTCCGCCCCAGCCACCGCCACCGCCCCTGCTCTCCGCACCGCGAGCGCTTTCGGTCCGTGCTCCCCAGCCACCACTCCCTCCACCGAAAGCTGATGAGCCACCATTCTTTTCCTGGCCACCCCAACCTTTCGAAGCCGCCGAGTTGTAACTTGAACCGTACTTCGGGGTATTGTTCGAACTTCCGCTCCAGCCGCTTCCGATGTTCTTGTAAGTGTTGCCGTTCGCCGTCGCGTACTTGTTGCCGTTTGCGGTCTGACCGACGGCAGCACTGTTGCCATACTTACCGGACGCGCCGTATGCCGAGCCGCCGTTTGTGGTGTGCACCTGGCCTGTTGTTCCCTGAGACGTCGTTTGATGCTGGCCGTAAGCTGTGTTGCCGTTTTTCGAAACTGTCGAGGCTCCATAGCTGCCATAGGCATTTGACCCTTGCACAGTGGAGGCGGAAGCTCCGGTCCTTGGGTTGTATGCTTGACCGGCGCTGACACTGCCGTAGCCATTCGAGGCTGTGCCGCCGCGGGCGTAAGTTCCCGTGGATGGGTTGTAGCCGGAGCTATAGTGCGCCGATCCGTAGCGACCGTAGGCAGACCCACTTGACCCGTAATAGCCACCGTGCCACGCGCTGTTTCCGTAATACGATCCACCGCGATAGACCACCGTGGTGCTGTGCCATCCACAGTTCCAGCTGCTATAACTCCAGCCACAACATCCACCGTTAATCATCGCGCCCACCGCGACACCGACTCCAAAGGCAAGCACAGCAGTGGAGGGGGGTGGGGCGGCGTAGACATAGCTGGGATAGACGTAGGGACTTCCGTAAACGACCGCTGGGTTATACACAGGGACGTATACCACCTGCGGACTCGCCGATTGAATGACAATGGTCTGTGGCGACTGCTGTACGACCACAATTTGTGATCCGGACTTAAGATTTCCGGCCGCCTGTGCTTTGGCGCGCAAGAACTGGATTGCCGACATGACATCGGCGGCCTGCGTGTGATACGCCTCGCCTAATGCAGAAGTCCAGCTGAGGTTCTTCGCCATATCGTCGAGGACGGAGGGAAATTGGGTAACTGCCTTTACGCTTGGATCCCAGTCCTGGGAATCCACAGCCTTCATTAACGCTGTGCCCGTGAGTTTGGCATTTTGGTGAAGCCAACCGTTGGCGGAAGCAATCTGGTCCGGAAATGTGGAAGCGCCTAGGATCTGGGCTACTAAAGAGTCTGGATAAAGAGCAATGGGCCCTACCAGTTGCTGCAGCTCTTCCGCAGCCAGTGGTGCCCCTTGTCCCGCGTATCCGGTCGGCTCAGCTTGCTGACCCTCTGCTTGAAAAGGTGTAGCGGTAACGACCAGCAGCCAGCTAAGTGCTGTTGACAAGAGGTGTTTCGAGAATCTTGTGGTCATTTTTTCTCACATTCTCCGAAAGTGATTGAGCCAAGCTTGATTGCGGCGGTCATGATGAGCCTTGTTTTGAGTAAAGCTACATCTCCCGACTCTTTGCCTTACTTCTGCAGCAAGAATTTGCATCCGCAAACTTCGACCAACGCATATTTATGTCGCCTCAAAGTGGTCGCTCGCGACTCGCTTGAACTTGCCCTCAACGGACATGTCGCGCACGTTGGATCAAATCCAAACCGCTGGTCTCGGTAACGGTATGAAATTCGACGAGTGGCGGTTCAGTGCCAAGATCCATCAGCATTAGGAGGCGTTTGTAGTGCTCGGAACGAATGTGACGCAAAAGGTCCTCGCGACTCCTCCACCGTGCTTCGTAGCGAAATACTTGAGAGTCGCCGGATTCCTGAAGCACCCGACAATTCAAGCATCCGGGTTCTACTTCGGTTGGCCCTGCCCAGGCAGCAAGGGCGCGCTGAAGTTCTTCGCATTTTGCCGGTGCCATGACAATCCGTATGCTTTCGATGATCAATGGAGCCACCTCTAGGACGCGGACCGCAGCAATTAGCTTTCCGCGTGCTGTAGACAGCAGGCGGGCAGCCGAACAGTGCGTAAAAACCGGATGGGGCTAAGACTTGAGCCAGCACGAGGTTGCAGGGTCAAGCGTAACTTGGAAGAGGGCGAGAAACTTTTCGATGATCCGACATTTCGGATAGACCTCCGAAATGTCGGAGACTATTTGTGTCGCGAGATGCCGAGCTTCTGCATTCGAGAGTTCAGCGTGGTCGGCTTGAGTCCAAGAACCTGGGCCGCGCCACCTTCACCTCGAACACGCCAACCGACCATTTGCAAAATGTGTAGAAGATGTTTTCGCTCTACCTCTTCGAAGGTCTGGGATTGAGCAGTTTCCTCAGCCGTTTCAAGAGTTGGTAATTTCGCTCGGAACACTGTACCTGGGCTTGTGATCAAGAAGCGTTCGATAACATTACGGAGTTCGCGTACATTTCCTGGCCAGTAGTAGCTCTTGAAGCTATCCAGGGTTGAAGCCTGGATGCTTTCGATGGAGCGTCCCATTCGCTGGCTAAGCTGGCTCACAAAATGCCACACCAGCGGCGGAATGTCATCCGGCCTCTCGCGCAATGGAGGAATCGTGATAGGGAAAACGTTGAGACGATAGAAAAGGTCGTCGCGGAACTTGCCTTCTCGGACTGCCTGCAACAAATTCCTGCTAGTCGCCGCAATTACGCGCACATCAACTTTGATGGTCTTCGGGCCACCCAGCCGCTCGAATTCCCCTTCCTGGAGAACCCGCAGCAGTTTGGATTGCAGTTCGATGGGCAACTCGCCAACTTCGTCCAGAAAGATGGTTGAGCCGCTGGCCAGCTCAAAGCGACCTATTTCCCGCGTGAGTGCTCCGGTAAACGCGCCTTTTTCACGGCCAAATAGCTCGCTCTCGATCAGAGTGGCGGGCAAAGCAGCGCAGTTCACTTTCACCATGACACGACCCTTGCGGCGACTGTGTTCGTGGATGGTACGCGCAATCAACTCCTTGCCCGTTCCCGTCTCACCGAGCACGAGCACGGTCGAGTCCGTCGGCGCCACTTGTTCGGCCGCTTGCAGCACGCGCCGTATGCCCTCGCTATCGCCAACCACCTCATGATGATGGTGTTCTAGCTTCACTTCTTCCCTGAGATAGACGTTCTCTGCCTCGAGCCGATGCTTGAGTTCCTCGATCTCGTGACAGGCTCGGCGCAAGTCCTGATCGGCACGTGCACGGGAGAGTGCGTTGGCGATAATTTGCGCAGCCAGACCGAGGCACTCCACGACGGGCACAGACCACTCGCGCTCGGTTCGCAACATTCCAAAGCCTAGTGCTCCTATTGCTGCTCCTCCCGCCGAGAGTGGAAACGTTAAACTTGATTTGGGCCCATGAACGCGAAGAATCTCTTTGTCTTTTGCCGCATCGTCTGGCAAGTCATCGATCCGCGCAAAACTCACATATTGTCCACTCCGCACGGTTCGCGTGACCCATGGTAGGTGGAGTTGAGTCGCCTGAAAGCTTTCCAATCCCGCCGCCGCATAACTATGCGTCATGACCCAGTCCTCTTGTCCAGCGGGTATGAGGGCCAGTGCGCTGCAGTCCAAGCCCAGAGCTTCACAAATGCACTTCAGGCCCTCTACAATCTGGCCGTCCACTCGTTCCGGGCGAGGATCGATAAACTTAGCCGAAAGCTCCACTAAAAGTGTTTCGAGTTTCAACTGCTCAGCCAGCGCCTGCTCTGAGAGCTTTCGATCGCTGATGTCAGTACACGAACCGATATAGCCGAGAAACAGTCCCCGGGAGTCAAGCCTCGGCGTGCCATGGTCAATCACCCAGCGGTATTTACCGTCGTAGCGGCGCAAGCGGTATTCCAGGGTGAACTGTGATCGCGCATCGAAACCTGCGGAGTAGCTTTCCACACAACGTTTGAGATCTTCAGGGTGGATCCCCGAAGCCCAGCCTTCGCCAGTTTCCTGTTCGATCGTACGGCCGGTAAATGCCAGCCAAGGCTGATTGAAGAAGGTGCGCAGTTTATCGGTATCGGACATCCAGATCAAGAAGGGAGCCGTGTTTGCAAATGTGCGAAACCTATTTTCGCTCTCCCTTTGACTTTCCTCCGCATGTCTCCGCGCAATGACGCCGGCAAGAACATCTCCGACACATTGAATTCGCGAGATCAATTGCGAATCCCACTTCTGCTGTTTGTGAACCAGGGCTGTACTCATCGTGCCAAAACATTCCCCGCCCACCAGGAGCGGGATTGACAGCCAGGATCTCGCCCCCACCGAAAGCATGTATTGGCGTTCGGCGACGGCCTCTGGCAATACGTCCTCGAGCGTGGACACGAGACATACTTTACGGTGGGCGAGCTGGCTCGGCTCCCAAGGGAACTCTTTATTGAAAAGTTCCTCGGTAAACGGTCGAAGCATCCCAGGACGCGACCATGAATGGATGAGGTTTCTGCTTTTTCTCTCGCAATCGAACAAGGTGATGTTTACCTCATCCAGATCGAAGACTTCACCAAGACCTTTCAGGCCGTCGTTGAGTTCGTTATCTATCCGCTCCAAAGGCAGGTTGACAACAATCCTTGACAGCCTGGACATCAGTTTTTCGAATTCCAGGCTGGACTGGAGCTCCTGACTTTGCTTGAGTTTCGAGACGTCGCGGATCACGCTCGAAATCAGAACTCCACTTTCGGTTTCCAGCGGAGCTGAGCTAACTTCTACGGGAAACTCGTGGCCGTCGCGGTGTCGTCCAAACAACTCCAACCCTGCGCCCAGGGATTGTGACTGGGGAGCTGTACTATACGGAGGCCGAAGTGCGTTGTGGCCATTCCGAAAGCGCTCCGGCATCAATTTCTCAACCGACTCGCCAACCAGCTCCTCGCCCCGATATCCAAACATCTTTTCTGTCTTGGAATTGACAGCCGCGATTCGGCCGTCCCGGTCCACGAGCATCATGGCGTCGGGCGCAGACTCAAACAAACTGGCAGCATTAAGGTGCCGGAATATCTCGTGCCTTGCAGCAACTACCTCGCGTGATTTCTCGCGGGAGACAAGTCTGGGGGCAGACGGGAACATAACCGGATGAGAAGAAGGGAGCAGGTCCGCTTGGAATTGAGCCTTAGTTGTCATAAGCGAAATCTCCCCCGTTCCATTGCACAAATCGTTGAGGCGTAAGACGAGTGTCTCGGGCGACCCGGTGTAGGCTGTAGACGGCACATCATGCCACCGGGCCGTTCAGTGCAAGTGCCGCGAGATGGGCCCATCAACCCAGTATCGATCAAGGGTAGTAAACTTCTTGGCTTATCAAATCGTGCCCATTAACCTAATGTCATGATCTTCGGGTATGGAACTGTCAATTCCGGCAGTCGCCATCACTAATACGGCCGATCCAAATCGGTCACGTAGCTATTGGCGAGTAGGCCAACACGGTCCGGGCTCGGTCCAGCAAATGTTCAAGCATTGGCCGCAGCAACGGAGTGCAAGATTGGCGAGGCGACGCGCTGTTCCTGAATGAATTGCTCCAGCTGGCGAATCGCACCGAAAAGCAGCGCGAGATCGATGCCGACGAGCAGACGAAGGAGATCGAAATGTGCAAGAAATCGAAAGTCTTGAAAGTCGTGATTCAACGCATGCCGGTGTTGGGCTTGGTGATGGGCGGAAGTACTTCCGATTTCGCGAGACAACAATGAACCCGTCGACGCCACAGCCTTCGGCACGGGTAGCCAGATGGGGCACAATGGCAGCGTCACACTAGTTATTTACGAGAGCTTCAAAGTGCTCTCTTCCCTGGGTGGCTGCACACAGCGAGGAAAACTGCTTTTTCTAATCGCGTAACACGGAGCTTTTCCAAGCCTATACCGAAATGTTAGAGCGGCTCGAAAAACTTTGGCGTCCCCGACGGGATTTGAACCCGTGTTACCGCCGTGAAAGGGCGATGTCCTAGGCCGGGCTAGACGACGGGGACGAGGTAAGGCAGGAACACTTTCTCGAACATTTTATGCTAACAGCCCGATCGAAACACTGTCAAAGAACACCCGGGATTGGCACTCGCTAAACTTTGCATCGGCAAGTGCAATTCATGACCTCCGCTCGGTCGTAATCGCGCCGCCCTTCGCAGTGCCTGTCAGTACCTACCTTATCTCCTTTCTACAGAAAACAATGTATTCACGGCAATCGTGCTTTCTTCAAAAAATAGGTAGGCCTTGAAGCACCTCCATGCGGGGGAAACCTCTCGTGCATCTAAGAATAGGCCATAACGGAAGAAAGGATCGGACAAGACGCAATTCCATGCTGGAAGAACAGTTAGCACCCACAATCACACGGTGTAGTTCCGGTTGTCCTGGTCTCGACGATGTGCTGAGAGGCGGTTTCCCTGTCGGACATTTCTATCTGGTAGAAGGAGAGCCAGGCACAGGGAAAACAACACTGGCATTGCAATTTGTGGCCGAGGGTCTTCGACAGGGCGAAAAAGTGCTCTACGTTACGCTCTCGGAATCCCGTGACGAACTGCTGGCGGTCGCCGCGATGCACGGCCTGAAAGTCGATGAATCTGCCGTGCTCGAAGTAAGGCCCAGCGAGCAAGATCTGAAGCCGGAAGGACAATACACAGTCTTTCATCCGGCGGAGGTGGAACTGAATGACCGCGTGCAGACCATCATGGCCGAGGTCGACCGACGCAAGCCGAATCGTCTCGTCATCGATGCTCTCTCGGAAGTGCGTATGCTGGCGAAAGATCCCCTGCGCTATCGGCGCCAGGTTCTATCGCTTAAGGAGTACGCGCCGGAAAATTGCACGGTAATGCTGCTCGATGATCGCAGTAGCCGTTATGTTGACCTCGAACTACACAGCATCGTGCATGGGGTCATCTCTATGGATCGGGTACCACGCAATTATGGAAAGACAATTCGTCGTCTCGAGGTCACCAAGTTGCGCGGCTGCGCATTTCGCGAGGGTTATCACGATTACATCATCCGAAGCGGTGGCCTTGTAATATTTCCGCGCCTAATCGCCGCTGAGTACGGTGCAGACGGAGAAAACCTAAGCCAGGCCGCAAGCGGCATCCCGGAACTCGACACGCTTGCCGGAGGAGGACTCGGCCGCGGCACCAGTACTTTATTAATAGGACCGGCAGGTTGCGGCAAGACGACGCTTGCCATGCGCTGGCTGACCACCGCAGCCGAGCGTGGAGAAGGTTCGGTCGCATTTATTTTTGAAGAAACCATAAACACTCTGCTGGGACGGGCCCGGGGATTGGGCATGGATCTTAAGCCTTTTGTGCGCGACGGCCGCATGCGCATCGAACATCTGGATCCTGCCGAAGTCTCCCCAGGCGAGTTCGTTGACATGGTGCGTGAGTCCGTTGAGAAACACGGCGTGCGAGCCGTTCTCATCGACAGTCTGAACGGATTTCTTCAGGCCATGCCAGGCGAGCAATTTCTCGCTCTCCATCTGCACGAATTACTAACCTATTTGAACAATCGCGGAGTTCTCACATTACTCGTACTTGCTCAGATGGGATTGGTCGGCAGTGCGATGCAAACTCCGATTGACGTGAGTTATCTTGCGGATAACATCCTCGTCCTGCGCTACTTCGAAAGCAAGGGAGAGGTGAGACAAGCCATCTCGATGATGAAGAAACGCAGCGGCGGACATGAACGCTCGATCCGTGAGTTGCGACTGGGCCCTGATCGGATTTTCGTGGGAGCACCGTTGTCTGACTTTCAGGGGATTCTCTCCGGCAGTCCAACATCGCTGGCCCCCATGATCGAGAAAGGTCCTCTCAATGATTGAGGCCTGCGTCGGCGCCAGCAATCCTCCGGTGCTGATATTCGCTCCATTCGGAAAAGATGCGGCTTTGATCGAGAGAGTGTTGCGCCAGTCCCTCGTGGACATCACGCTGGTGCCTACCCTCGCAACGCTCGCTTGCTCTATCTGCGAGGATGCGGGGGCCGCAATCATCACAGAAGAGGTCCTGCAGAACGGAACCATCAGCGTTCTGGCAGAGAGGGTGTCCGCTCAGCCCCCATGGTCCGACTTTCCTATTATCGTGCTGACAGGCGGAGGACTGAGTACTGCTTCCACTGAATCAGCGGTTCGGTCGCGAGCTCCGTTAGGGAACATCGCTCTGCTTGAGCGCCCGCTCAGGCCTGTGACGCTCATCAGCGCGGTACGCAGCGCACTCCTGGCGCGGCGCCGACAGTATGAGGTTCGAGACCACCTTCGGGAACGCGCCGCGGCTGAAGACAAGCTCCGCCGTGCGCACGATGCCTTGGAATCGTTAGTGGAACAGCGCACTGCAGCCTTGCGCCGCCTTTCCGTAAAGTTACTGCGCGTTCAAGACGAGGAGAGGCGCCGTATCGCCCGCGAACTTCACGATAGCTTGGGACAGGATCTCACCGCCGCTAAGATTTCCATCGACATGCTCGTGCAGGAAAACAAAGTCGAGTCTCCGCACCTGCGGGAAGCCCGCGCACTGGTCGACCGTTGCATCTCTGATACGCGCACCCTTTCGCATCTCTTACATCCTCCGCTGCTCGACGAGGCCGGCTTCGCATCAGCAGCCAAGTGGTATGTGGAAGGTTTCGGACAGCGTAGTGGAATTGCAACGCAGCTGGAATTGCCTGCGCACATTCATCGGTTACCCATCCGCATGGAAACCGCTCTGTTCCGGATCTTGCAGGAAGCACTCACCAACGTTCACCGTCACTCTGGAAGTCGCGCCGTGCAGGTACGGCTGACCCTCGACAAAATCCGGGTGGTCCTGACTGTTCGCGACTTCGGGATGGGCGTTCCCCGAGAAGTGCTCGATCGCTTCTGGAAGACGGGCAACGTTGGCGTCGGCTTGGCA
>Ga0070735_10000501_pt1 | contig 42390 bp, 34 predicted proteins | sample Coa_R1_FD_66443 | JGI IMG/M metagenome (GOLD analysis project Ga0070735, IMG submission 66443) | Surface soil microbial communities from Centralia Pennsylvania, which are recovering from an underground coalmine fire - Coalmine... | ecosystem: Environmental > Terrestrial > Soil > Unclassified ... | reverse complement strand
TCGGCGCTCTCCTACGTGGTCATCTTCAGGGCCGTGTTCTGCCCCCGCATGGGCTGGCAGACGAGCTACCAGATCGGTATGGCCGAGCAGGCGGCGAACTCGCTGCTTCCGGCGGGCGGCGCCGGGGGGCTGGCGCTCGGGGCGTGGGCGCTGCGCCGCGGCGGAATGCCGACCGAGCACATCGCGCGCCGCACGGTTGCCTTCTTCCTGCTCACGAGCTTGGCGAATGTGGGCACGCTCGCGGTGTTCGCGGTGCTGTTCGCCGCGGGAGCGCTCGGGCGCGAAGACCACCAGTGGGTGACCTATGGCTTCGGGATCGCATCGGTAGGCGCGATCGCGGCCACGCTGGCGGTACCCCGGCTCACCGATCGCCGGGCCGCCGCACCGCGCGGCGACGTCGCCGACCTCCGGCGGGTGAGGACCGCCGCGCGTCGCGTCCTCGGCGCGCTGCGCGACGGTGTGAGCGACTCGCTGGCGCTGGTGCGAGCTCGCCAGGCCGGCGTCCTGTCAGGCTCGATGGGCTACATGGCGTTCGATATCGCCGTGCTATGGGCCTGCTACCGCGCCTTCGGCCACTCTCCGTCCTTCGGGGTGCTCGTGGTGGCCTACGTCATCGGCCAGCTCGGTGGGCTGCTGCCTATCCCGGGTGGGATCGGAGGCACCGAGGGCGGCCTGATCGGGACCTTCGCGCTCTACCACGCTCCCCTGGCCACCACCGCCGTGGCGGTGCTGGCATACCGCACCATCCAGTTGTGGCTCCCGGCGCTGCTCGGCAGCCTGGCGTTCGTCCAGCTGCGTCGCTCGCTGCGCCGCGAGGAGGTGGCCGCGGCGATGTGCCAGCCGCTTGCCGAGCAGCTCCCGGTGGTTCGGTTGCCGGTCAGGGCTTGACGGCTTCACTACGGTCGGATGTATGACCACCTGCACCCACCTGGAATCGATCACCGTCACCCAGCTGCCCGAGAGCGTTGAGGGCTGCGAGGACTGCCTGCGCGCGGGCGGCGTCTGGATGCACCTTCGCATCTGCCTGGTCTGCGGCCATGTCGGCTGCTGTGATGACTCCCCGTCGAAGCACGCGACCGCCCACGCGCACACGACCGAACACCAGCTGATCCGCTCGCTCGAGCCCGGCGAGGACTGGGTCTGGTGCTTCGCCGACGAGGTGGCGATGCGGATCCCGGAGATCCACGGCCACACGCGGATCCCGCCCTCGCCGATGCTGTACCGCTGAGACCCCGGCGGCGACCGCGCGGCCCGCGCCGGAGACTTTTCCCCAACCGCTCGGTCATACGACTCGTGCCGGGCCAGAGGTACGACTGAGGACCCTCTCCACGCGACCGGCGCCCGCGGGCTCTAACCTTGGCCCGCGGGTGCAGGCGCGTCTGAACAGCAGGGTCCAGCGGGCAAGTGTGCTCGCCCTCACGGCGGTGGCGATCCTCCTGACCGGGTCGGCGGGCATCGCCCGCGCCCAGGGGCCGGCCTACGTCGCCGCGCAGCCGCCCCAGCAGGCGCTCTACCGCGACGGCTGGACGAACCGCTACCTGCTCGACGGCCAGTGGCTCTACCAGGCCGACCCGTCGGACGCGGGGATCGCCAACGGACTGTGGCATGACAACGCCGACACGACCGGCTGGACGCCGGTCACGGTCCCTAACGCCTTCAACGCCGGTGACTACTCCACCGCCAGCATGTACGGCTCGGTCGGCTGGTACCGCAAGGACTTCGTGCTCCCTCCAGCTGCGAGCGACGTGCAGTGGATCATCCGCTTCGAATCGATCAACTACCGCGCGCAGATCTGGCTGAACGGATATCCGGTCGGAAGCCACGCGGGCGCCTACATCGCCTTCGAGCTGCCGCTGAGCCACCTGCGCCCCGGCGTGAACCGCCTGATCGTGCGCGTCGACAACCGCCGCGTGCCGACCGACATACCGCCGGGGCCCGGAGGCGGATGGTGGAACTACGGAGGGATCGTGCGCGAGGTCTATCTGCGCCCCGTAGAGCGAGCCGATCTCTCGCAGGTGGTGGTCCGCCCGATCCTGCCGTGCCGGCGCTGCGCGGCCACAATCGAGGAGCAGGCGCTGGTGCGCAACGTGACCGGCAAACCGCAGACGGTCCGGCTCTCGGGCCACTACGGGAGCGCACCGGTCTCACTGGGCCAAGCGACGATCCGGCCCCACGGCACGTGGCTCGCCCACGGTCTGCTCGTGATCGCCCGCCCCCGCCTGTGGTCGATCTACCAGCCGAACCTCTATCGGGCCAGCCTCACACTGACCGGGATCCAGCACCAGCAGGTCGGGAAGCGAAAGAAGAAGAAGCTGAAGGTGACCTACACCCAGCTGAGCGGCTACGTCACCTACAGCGGCATCCGCTCGATCACCGTGTCACCGAGCGGCCAGCTGGAGCTGAACGGCCGCGTGCTGCACCTGCGGGGCGCGCACATCCACGAAGCAGACATCACCGAAGGCAGCGCACTCGATCCGGCTCACATCCAGCAGATCATCGGCTGGCTGCGACAGCTGGGCGGTCATCTGCTTCGCGCGCACTACCCGTTGAACCCGCAGTTCCTCGAACTCGCGGACCAGTACGGGATCCTCGTGTGGAGCGAGATCCCGGTCAATAACCAGTCCGGCCCCTACGTCGGTCAGCCGTCCTTCCAGGCCCGGGCCATGCAGATGCTGCGCCAGAACATCCTCACCAATGAGAACCACCCATCGGTGCTGTTGTGGAGCATCGGCAACGAGCTTCCCGAGCCGCTCTCGGCCTCGGGGACGGCCTACATCTCGGCGATGTCGACGCTGGCGCACGCGCTCGACCCGACCCGACCCGTCGGTATGGCGGTCAGCGCCTGGCCGGGACTGGCCTGCCAGGCCGGCTTGGCCCCGGTGGACGTGATCGGCTGGAACGACTACTTCGGCTGGTTCGACGCCGGCGGCGGCTCGACCGACGACCGCGATGCCCTTGGCAGCTTCCTCGACTCGCTGCACGCCTGCTACCCGAACAAGGCGCTGATGGTCACCGAGTTCGGCTTCGACGCCAACCGCAACGGCCCGGTGGAGGAGCGCGGCACCTACCAGTTCCAGGCCAACACCGTGGCCTTCCACCTGAACGTCTTCGGCCAGAAGAGCTACCTGGCGGGAGCGGTCTACTTCACGCTGCAGGAGTACCCGGCGGGTCCCAACTACTCGGGCGGGAACCCCTGGCCGACCTCGCCCTTCAACCAGAAGGGACTCGTCGATCTGTATGGGAACCTCAAGCCTGCGTTCTACGTGGCGTCGGCGATCTATCACGCCACGCAGCAGCTTGGGCCGATCCCGCCGGCCGCAGCACGATCGCGCCCCCGACGCGCTGCGGGCGCCAGCCGAGGCGCTCGAGGATCCGCAGCCAGGGCCGTGCCGGCGCGACGGCGAGATCGACTACCGCCACCGTGACGTGGCTCGCGGCCAGGAACTTCTCGGCCGCGCGCTCGACATGAGGAACCAGCGTCCCATCGGCCAAGGTCGGATAGATCCGGTCGTGCTTGTAGGGGTTGGGGCTCTCCGGTGGCGGCAGGTAGCCCGATGCCATCTCGAAGCGCAGCCCGGTCTCGGCCTGCCACAGCATGCTGTAGCCCTTCGGGCCGACCGGCACGATCAGCGCGACGTCATGCGAGCCGATCACGTTGCGGTACCGGCTGCTCGTGAAGAGCGCCGGGAGGGGCTTGTGGTACTTCCAGTACCCGCGCTGCACCGCCGGCCACAGGAACGCCACCGACAGCAGCGCCAGGCCCCAGGCCAGCGGCTGCCTCCGGGTCCGTGCCAGCCACCACGCCGCCAGCACGGCGACAGCCAGCGCGGTGAACATCGCGAACCGGGCCGGGATCATCAGGCCCGTCAGCGGGCTGTGACTGGCCGGCCACCACGGCAGCGGCACATGCGTGTGGTGGACGAGCTGCAGATAGCTCCCCATCGAGCACACGACGGTGATCAACCCCGTGATCAGGAGCGCGCGGCCGCCCGGACGCCTCCATGCGCCCCGTGCGGCCAGAGCGACGATCGCCAGCAGCGGAAGCCCGAGATAGGTACCGCCCTCGACGATCCCGGCCGAGAACGCGCCAGTGGTGTGAACGAAGGTGCTCCCGCCGACCTCCATCAGCCTCGGCGGGACGATGAACGACATCAGCGCAGCCGAGAAGTTCTCGCTGCGCGAGGGCACGATCGGCAAACCGCCGGGCTGCACCGCGTAGTAGAGGAACGGTGAGGTGATCAGCGCGGCCAGGGCATAGGCGCAGACGATCTGGCCGAGCAGCGGCCGCAGCTGCTCGCGGGTGCGCTGATCGACGGTCAGGTAGGCCACCCCGAACGCGACTGCGCCGAACACGGTCAAGCTGGCGAAGAGCTCGGTCGCGAACGAGATCTGCAGCACCAGTGCCAGCGTCATCAGGGCGATGAACCGCCGGCGGGAGAGCTCGCCGGCCTGGGCGCGCAGCACGATGTGGACGATCGCCGGCACCAGGAAGACCACCGTCATGTGCAGGTGCTCGATCATCTGCCCGAGCACGTAGTCGGAGAACCCGAAGAGCCAGCCACCGAGCAGCGCCGGCCAGAAGCGACCGCCGGTCAGCCGCCGGCAGAGCAGGAAGGCGAAGAAGGCGGCCAGCGCCGGGCTGGCGATGACCGCGACGTTATAGGCGGCGAGCGGCCCGGCGGTGAAGGTGATCGGCGCCAGCAGCAGCGCAGCGCCCGGCATGACGGTCGCGATCGCGACGTTGAAGCCCTTTGGCACGTAGATGACGTGCGTCCAGAAGGGGTTCAGCCCGTGGGCGATCGCGTACGGAAACCATTCGAACCCCCACAGGGGGATGGTCGCGTCGGCGCCGCGGCACACGCACGCGTTGCCGCCTTCGAACAGCGGGCCGCCGAAGAGCGCGAGAGCGGCGACGAGATAGATCAGCGCCGCCCAGATGGCGGGTGGGCTCGAGACCCACCTGCTGAGTCTGGTCGGCACGGGCGCCAGGATACGGCACGCCTACGGCGGTCTTTGTGAGGGGCTGCTTAGGCCTGCGCGGCGGTGGCCGAGCCTTCAGGGGCCACCACGACGCGGTTTCTTCCCGTGCGCTTGGCCTCGTGGAGAGCGGCGTCGGCCGCCTTCAGGACGTCGTCGGCGGTCTGCCCCTGCGCGGTGCCGCTCAACCCGATGCTGACCGTGAGACGCAGCTCGGGCCGGCTTCCCAGGCGCAGCTCGGCCACGCCCTGGCGGATGCGCTCGGCGATGTGCGCAGCTGTCTCCGGTGTCGTCTCGGGCAGCATGACCGCGAATTCCTCGCCGTCCATGCGCGCCACGGCGTCCGCGGAGCGCAGCACGCGCTGAAAGCATGCCGCCAGCGAGCGCAGCGCCTCATCGCCCGTGGCGTGGCCCCAACGATCGTTGATCCCCTTGAACGAGTCGAGGTCGAGAAGCAGGAACGACGGGCGCACCTGCGAGCTGGCGCACCGCTCGATCTCGGCACCGGCGCGGGACATGAACGTGCTCCGGTTTTGAAGGCCTGTGAGCGCGTCGGTCTCGGACTGCTGGAGCTCGGCCTCGAGCCGGCGGCGGTCGGTGATGTCGAGCATCACACCCGAGAGGCCGTCGACCTCGCCTGCCTCGTCGCGGTGCGCGGCCTTGAAGAACGTGACATCACGGAGGCTGCCGTCGGCGTAGCGGACCTTCGTCTCGTACAGCTGTCTGCCACCGTCGGCGAGCAATGCCCGATCGGCGGCGTCGGAGACCCGGGCCAGCTCCGGGGAGGAGACGTCGTACACGGTCGCGCCGATGATCTCGTCGCGGCTCAGGCCGAGATACTCCTCGAAGGCGCGGTTACAGGCGCGGTACACACCGGCGGTGTCCTTGGAGAAGATCGGCGCCGGCACCCTGTCGAGCGCGCCCTGCAGGCTCGCGAGCTCCCGCTGCGCTTCGCGGACCATGCTTCCTGTGAGGAGCACGGAGATCTCGAGCACCTGGCCGGCGGCGCGCTGCAGATCCTCGATCGCCCCCGCGGCCTGCCCGACGTCGGAAGCCATCACGACGATGGGCCTCGGCTCGCCACCCGCGGCGAGCTCCGAGACGGCGGCGGTCAGCTCCGATGTACGAGCGGGCGCGGCGATGCTGTCGCCGCCTCCCGCTCGGATCCACCAGGGCCCCATGGCATGGATTATGAGGCCTGCTCCGGGGCGCCCGAGGCGCGTCGAGCGCGAGCGGGCCGGTGCCCGCACGGGGACGGGCACCGGCGCTCACCTCCTGCAGATCAGCCATAGCCGCCGCCGCCCGAGCTGCTGGACGACGAGCTGGAGGAGCCACCGCCGGAAACCGGTCCGCCGGATGCAGAGAGCAGCCACCACTTCGCTCCGTAGGAGTTCGAGCCGTTCCCCTTGGTCGAGCCGGGAGCCGTGTCAGCGACGAAGTAGTACAGGGGATGACCCTTGTAGGTCACCTGGAAGGTGCCATCGGCGCGCTTGATCGTGTTCAGGTCGGCGGCCACCGCCCCACCGCCGGCGACCGGCGGGCCCTTCGTGGTAACCGGCGGCCAGGCCTGCGCGCACGCTCCCGAGCAGCTCGAGATGCCGTTCTTGTCGGCCGCCCACATGTAGACCGCGCGGCCCGTCGGGCCGACGAGGTAGGTGCCAACCGATCCGTGGGCAGTGGCGATCTTGACGCCGACCGGCGCGGTGACGGTCACCGTGGAGGTCGTCTGAGGGGCGATTCCGTAGCCCGCGTGCGCAGGCGTGCTCACGGCACCGGTGCCTGCGCCGGCCGAGGCGCTGCTGCCGCAGGCCGCCACCAGCAGCGCTGCACCGATGAGCGCCATGGCGGTCCCTCCCCGGGCGCCCGCCTGCGTGCGAATGTGCATCAACTGACTCCTGTGTGGGGGTGAATCTGCATCCGCTCAGAAGTTGCCGTCGCCGTCGCTCGGGGCGCCGTTGTTGTCGGCGTCGCCGTCGCCTCCGTTGTTCTGGGGGATCTTGTTAGGGGGCGGTGCGGTGGTCGTGGTCGTCGTCGTGGGCGGTGGTGGGGGCGGTGGCGCGACCGTGGTCGTAGTCGTCGCCGGGGTCGTCGTCGTCGGTGGTGGGGCGGGCGCGGGCGGCGGCGGATGGACGAAGAACGTCACGCTCGCGTGCACCTCCCGGGTGCCGAGCAGCGTCACGACCAGGCGATGGCGACCGGCGACCAGGTCGTGGAGGGTGAAGCGCAGACCCGCCGGTTGCGCGTGCCCGTGGTCGACGGAGTAGCGCAGCCGGGCGCGGGCGGGGGCCCGGCGCAGGGCGACGCGGACGAGCACCGCGGTACCCGTATGCGCGCCCTGTGCGGGGAGAAGGATTCTGAGCACGGGCGCCGGGGCCGCAACCGGGACGGGGCTGGCCACCGGCGCCGTGCTCGCGGCAGGCGGCGCCGTGCTAGCTGCCGGCGCTGAGGTGCTTGCGGAGGGCGTGGTCGTCGATGCGCCGCCGCAGCTCGTCAGTGCCAGCGTGATCAGTGCCGCCATGGTCACCGCCCGGACGGTCGGACCCGAGCGGCTGACGGTCCGCTCGCTGGGAGCCGAGATCCCCACCGCCTGAGCCAGGGGGGCTACTCGTCGTATGGGGTGCCGGGTAGTGGCCATGCCGTGCTCTCTATGACGCCGGCAGCGCCCGCTTACTTCCCGGCGGAGATGAGCGAGGTACGTGAGCTCCCGCCCGTCTGGCGCGCACTCACATGTCTCGCAGTAGAGCTCTTCAGCGCGGAACGGGCGCTCGCTCGCAGCGGTCGCCCCCGGCCCGTTTGGCGGCGTACATCGCCGTATCGGCGGCGCCCAGCAACTCCTCGGGCAGCGCTTCGCCGTCCCACTGGCACAGCCCGGAGGAGAACTTCTGGGCCAGCGGAGTGGCCTCGCGAAGCTTGCCCACCACCGCTGCCGCCTGCTCGATGTCCGCGTCCGGAAGCACGAGCACGAACTCCTCGCCGCCGACCCGAGCGAGCATGTCGCTCGTTCGGACCTGCCCTTTCCAGGCGGCCGACGCCGCCTTCAACAGGTGATCCCCAGCCGCATGCCCGTACTCGTCATTGAAATGCTTGAAGCGATCGAGGTCCAGCAGCGCGATGCAGATCGGGCGTCCTTCACGCCGCGCTCGGGCCAGGACGTCGCCCAGGTAGGCCTGCAGGGCGCGGCGGTTCGGGAGCCCGGTCAGGGGATCCTCGAGCGCAAGGTCGCGCAGGCGCTCGGACTGGCGCTGGACATGGCGCAGCAGATACGCCGTGCGCGCCACGACCAACGCGCTGAGCTGAGCCGAGCAGAGCGCGATCGCGATGCCATCGGTCACCCTGCCCGCCAGCGATTCCGCCGCCAGCAGAGTCGGCGCCACCAGCGAAGCGAGGGTGAGGGAGGCCAGCAGTGAGCGGCTCATGCGCTCGCCGCTGTCGCGCGCCGGATCCGCGAAGCCGCGGCTCGAGCGGTGCAACGCGGCCGCGCCGAGCAGCGCATAGGCGAGCAGGAACGGCTCGGCCAGCAGCATGTCCTCGAAGTTGGTGGTGGGCCAGTTGTTGTTGTTAATCAGGGCCCAGGCGGTGTCGCCGAACAGGAAGCAGAGCAGCCCGAGCGAGAGCAGCCGCACGGTCGTCGCGCGCCAGCCGTCGGCAGCCATGACCCGCGCGAGGATCGCCAGCAGCATCAGGTCCCCCACCGGATAGGCGATGTCGACGATGCGGGCCGGCACGGTGCCCGAGGCGCCGGTGGCGGGACCGATGAGGAACACCCAGCACAGCAGTCCGACGCCCACTGTCATCGTGCCCGCGTCGATCAGCTTCGCCGGCCCGATTCCCGGAAAGCGAGCGCGCACGAGTATCAGCAGGCCGACTGTCACGCAGGGATACAGCGCCAGGTAGAACGGGTCGGCAGCGCTGGGGGCCGGCGTACTGTTGAAGACCTGGGCCTGGATGGCCTCGACCAGGCTGCCGGTCGCGTTCAGGAACAGCCCGGCCCCGATCCAGAGCCACGCCACCGGGACGCCCTCGCGGGTGCGCAAGCGCCACATGCACAGCGCCGTGCTGGCGTATCCGATGCCCACCGTGACCCCCATCTGGGCCCACTGGCCGCTGAACAGCCAGGGCATCAGGACCATCGGCACCAGGGCCAGCGTCAGATAGCGCCACCAGGCCGATGGCGCCGATAGCGCGCGTGCTGCGCCCGAGAGCCAGCCGTGGCGCGGGGTCATACCCGCGGTTATCGGCGGAGCGGGTCTGGTCCTGAGCTCAGCGGCGCGCCCGTTCGCCGCTCCCAGGCGTCGGCCAGGAGCTCGGCGAGCAGGACCGGCTCGGCGTCGCGGAGCTGCACGCGCACAGCGGCGAGGCGCTTGCCCCACCACACCTCGCTGCACACCTCCGGATGCTCTGCGACGGCCGTCCGGATCCCGTCCTCGTCGAGCATCACGTTCATCTGCTCGGCGGTCCACAGGGTGGCGAAGATCTTGTGCTGGACGCGAAACGACGGGCGCCCGTGATGGTCCTGCTCGACGGCCTCCGGCAGCGACAGCGCGGCGGCCCGAGCCTGTTCGGCGCTGATCACGCGCCCTCCAGGAACGCGAGTGCGCGCGCGAGCACCTCGGAGGAGGCCTCCTCAGGCAGGAAGTGGCCGGCGGCGGGTACCGACTCGACGCGCAGCGGGCCACTCGGCCGCGGGTCGAAGATGCGCCGCAGCGCGCTCACCTGGCCCATCAGCAGCAGCGTCGGCACCTGAAGCTGGCCGCGGCGGTAGGTCCCGGCGGCGGCCTCCCGGGTAAGGAACGTGCGGTAGCACGCCGAGCTGGCCCGCGCCCGGGCCGGGTCGCGCAGGACATCGGCGTAGACGTCGAGCTCTTCGAGGCTCCAGCGCAGCCGTGTCCCGCTGGCGAGCCGGATGATCTCGCGCACGAACCGGGGACTGCGCTCCATCAGCCGTGGGCCGAGCGGCGAGGCGACGAGCACCTGATAGATGAGGAACACCGGAATCAGTGCGTGGCGCAGCCGCAGCGTCTCGCGCCAGGGCGGGACGATATCGAGCGCAACCATTCGCTCGATCCGCTCGGGGTGGCCGAGCGCGAGCAGGAAGGCCGTGTATCCACCCCAGTCGTGGCCGATCAGCCGTACGCGGTCGAGGCCCTCGTGGTCGAGCAGCGCGAGCACATCAGAGGCGAACGTCGACTTCGCGTAGTCCCCCGGCGGCGCCTCCGACCACCCCCAGCCGCGCAGGTCCGGGGCGATCACGGTGTAGCGCTCCGCCAGCGGCCCGATCAGGTGCCGCCAGCAGTACCAGTGCTGCGGCCAGCCGTGCAGGAGCACGACCGGCGGTCCCGACCCGGCCTGAGCCACGTGCAGGCGCACGCCTGGCAGCTGCACCTCGCGGTGCTCGACGCCCGGGAGCTCAGGGAGAGTCGGTGCGATTCGCGAACGCTATTACGCGGTCGCCGCGAGCGCGCGCTGGAGACCGGACGAGTCCTGGCCAGCCACGGGCACGATGCCGCCGTCGGCGCTGCCCTGCTCGAGCAGCAGCCAGTCGAGAGTGGGCAGCCGTGAGAGCCGGGCGCCACCGGGGCCCGTGGCATGGGGCTCCTGTTCCGCGGCCACCCACCGGCAGAGGTCGGGGCCAAGCGTCGCGCCCACCGGCATCCGGTCGACGTCGTTGCTGGTCACGATCATGCCGGCCCGGCTGATGAGGGCGGCCGGGCCGCGCAGCCGCTGCAGCGGCGGGCCGCACAGCCGGGCGACGGCCGTCAGGTCGACGTCGGCGGTCGTCACGCCGAGCGCCCCCTCGCCGTCGCTGAGCGGGACGGAGGCGGTGACGATCCAGGCGTCGGCTCCGCCCTCGTCGAAATAGGGATCGGAGAGCAGCTCGCGCTTCGAGCGCATCGGGATCTGGAACCAGTCGGCGGTGGTGTAGTCGTAGTAGCCGGGGCTGGCGGGGTCGAGGTCGGGGAGGAGGTGCTTCGGGCCGGGCATCGTCCACCAGTGCATCCAGAGGCGGCGATCCGCCGCGCGGCCGGGCGCCAGCGTGAGCGTGACGCCACACAGAGTGCCCCTGAAGCGCTCGAGGTTCGCCCGAAGCAACCCATCGAGCTCGGACAGATCAGCCGTCGTCAGCGCCTGACCACGGGCCGCGCGTTCGGCCGCCAATGCGAGCAGTGCCCCTGCGTGCGCCCGCGGGACCTCGAAGATCGGACGCAGGATCGAGACCAGCTGCTTGAGGGAGGCGGCGGCGTCGGCGGCGCCTGGGGTGGCGGCCAGACCTGCGACGGCGAGCGAGTCGGTGGCGCCGCCCACCAGCTCGGTGCTGTGGGCCAGCGCCGCCACGGCGTCGGCGGTGCCGCGGGCCTGCGCGCTGATCACGTGGGCGCCGGCCAGGGCACCGGCGGCGGCCTCCCGCTGCGAGTCACAGCGCTCGTTCAGATCGACGACCCGTTCGGTGACCTCGTCGACCTGGGAGACGATCTGTTCGAACACGTCCGCCGCTTCGCGAGCCGCGCCCAGCCCCGAGCGCAGCGAGCCCACGCTCTCGGAGAGATCGCCGCCCGTCGAGATCGAGCTCGCGCCGATCGTTCCCACCTCCTTCACGGTGCGGGCGATCCGGGCCGTGGCCTCCTCGGCGGCGCTGGCCAGCCGGCCGACCTCATCGGCGACCACCGAGAAGCCGCGACCGTGCTCTCCGGCGTGCGCGGCCTCGATCGCCGCGTTGAGGGCCAGCAGCTTCGTCTGGCGGGCGATCGCGTCGATCGTGCCGGCGAATTCGCCGACCTCCTGAAGCCTGTCCGCGAAGTGCGCCAGCTGCTCGAGACAGGCCTCGGCGGTGCTCACGGCCGCCTCGAGATCGCCCAGTACTCCGCGCAGCAGGCCCGAGCCATCCTGGGCGAGCCGGCGGGTGTCGATCGCCAGGTCGGCCACGTGCTGGGAGCCGGCAGCGAGGTCCTCGGACTGCTGTCCCACGAGCGACATCGACCCTTCCATCTCGCGCAGCAGGCCGAGCTGGCGCTCGGCGGTCTCGCGGATGACGGCCGTGCGCAGTACCAGTTCAGCTACCGCTCCGGCCGCAGCCAGCAGCTGATCAGCGTCATGCGCTTCCCCGGTCATGCGCGCTATATCGGTCGGCGCCAAAGGAAGCTTGACCGGTCCAATCCGGCGCCCGAATGGGCGCGTCCGTCAGCCCGTGCCGTACACCCGTACGAGCTGCTCGGCCACGCAGACGGGCTTCTCGGAGCCCTGGGCCTCGATCGTGACCAGCAGCTTGATCTGCAGGCCGCCCGGCACGTCGCCGACCTCGGCGATCTCGGCGCCGCCGCGGTAGCGGCTTCCCACCTTCAGCGGGGCGGGGAAGCGAACCCTGTCCAGCCCGTAGTTGACGCCGAAGGCCGCGTCGGTGACACGCATCAGCTGCTGGGAGATCGGCGCCACGAGGGCCAGCGTCAGGAAGCCGTGGGCGATCGTGCCGCCGAACGGCGTCTGCTTGGCTCGCTCGACGTCCACGTGGATGAACTGGTGATCGTCGGTGGCGTCGGCGAACTCGTTGACCCGCTCCTGGGTCATCTCCTCCCACTCGGTGTAGCCGAGGTGGCGCCCGACGGCTTCCCGCACGCCGGCGATCGTGGTCTCGAGTCCGCTGACATTCTCGGTGGTCATGCCCGCAGACGCTACCAGCCTGGTTCAGGGGCCACCGTGATGGGAAAGGTCGGCTCGATGCCCGAGAACTACAAGTGGATCGTGCTCTCGAACACCACGATCGGGATGCTGCTGGCCACGATCAACTCCTCGATCCTGCTGATCGCCCTGCCGGACATCTTTCGCGGGATCCACATCGATCCGCTGGCCCCCGGCAACACGAACTACCTGCTGTGGATGATCCTCAGCTTCCTGATCGTGACCGCCGTGCTCGTGGTCAGTCTCGGCCGGCTCGGGGACATGTTCGGGCGCGTGCGCACCTACAACCTCGGCTTCGCGGTGTTCACGGTGTTCTCGGTCCTGCTGTTCCTCACGCCGCTCACCGGGAGCGCCGGCGCGCTGTGGCTGATCGGGATGCGCGTCGGGCAGGGGATCGGCGGCGCGATGCTGTTCGCCAACTCGAGCGCGATCATCACCGACGCCTTCCCGGAGAATCAGCGCGGGCTCGCGCTGGGCATCAACGGCGTCGCCGCGATCGCCGGCTCATTCCTCGGTCTGATCCTGGGTGGGCTGCTGGCGCCCGTGTCGTGGCGGCTGGTGTTCCTGGTCTCGGTGCCGTTCGGGCTGTTCGGGACGGTGTGGGCGTACCTGAAGCTGCATGACCTCTCCGAGCGGCGTCCGTCCCGGATCGACTGGATCGGGAACGTGACCTTCGCCGTGGGCCTGATCGCGGTGATGATCGGCATCACCTACGGCATCCAGCCCTACGGGCACCACACGATGAGCTGGGGCTCGCCGAAGGTGCTGGCGGAGCTGATCGGCGGAACGCTCGTCCTGGCCGTGTTCTGCGTGATCGAGACGCGGGTGCCCGAGCCGATGTTCAGGCTCGACCTGTTCCGGATCCGGGCGTTCACGGCCGGGAATGTCGCGAGTCTGCTCTCATCGATCGGGCGTGGCGGGCTGCAGTTCGTGCTCATCATCTGGCTGCAGGGCATCTGGCTGCCCCAGCACGGCTACACGTTCACCGAGACGCCGCTGTGGGCCGGCATCTACATGCTGCCGCTGACCATCGGATTCCTTGTCGCTGGGCCCTTGTCGGGCCTGCTGTCCGATCGGTACGGCGCGCGACCGTTCGCGACCGGCGGCATGATCGTCGCCGCGCTGTCGTTCCTGCTCCTCGAGCAGCTACCAGTGAACTTCGGCTATCCGGGGTTCGCGGCGCTGCTGTTCATGAACGGGATCGGCATGGGCCTGTTCGCCTCGCCGAACCGGGCAGGAATCATGAACTCGCTGCCGCCGCGCCAACGGGGCGCCGGCGCCGGCATGAGCGCCACGTTCCAGAACTCGGCCATGGTGCTCTCGATCGGGATCTTCTTCTCGCTCCTGATCGTCGGCCTGTCGGGGTCGCTGCCCTCGGCCCTGCAGTCCGGCCTGACTGCGCACGGGGTTCCCTCCGCGGTGGCTACGAAGATCGCCCACCTGCCCCCGGTGGCCTCCCTGTTCGCCGCCTTCCTCGGCTACAACCCGGTCCAGAAGCTGCTCGGTCCGACGCTGCTGCACCACCTGCCGGCGGCTTCGGCGGCGACGCTGACCGGCCGCTCGTTCTTCCCACATCTGATGACGCCGCCGTTCTCGAGCGCGCTGTCGACCGCGTTCACCTTCTCATTCTTCGCCTGCCTGGTGGCCGCCTGGGCGTCGTGGCTGCGGGGTGGGAAGTACCACTATCGGGACGAGCCCGAGGAGCCGGCCGACGCCGCAGCGCCTCTCGAGGGGAGCGTGAAGCGATGACCCTCGTCGCGATCTCAGCCGCGTACGGCGCTGCCGGGCGGCGGATCGGCTCGCGGCTGGCCTCGGAGCTCGGCGTGCCGTTCGTCGACCGCGCGATCCCCTCGGCCTCGGCTGCCCAGCTCGACGTACCGACCGATGAAGGCGTGCCTGAGCACCGTAGCTGGCTGGAGCGGGTGCTGCGCGGGTTCGTCGGGGCTGAGGTCGCGGTGCCGGGGCCGGTGCCTGCGCAATCCGGCGGTACGGCCGCGGAGGAGTTCCGGCGGGCAAGCGAGGAGCTGCTGCGTGAGCAGGCTGCGCTCGGGGAGGGCGTGATCCTCGGCCGCGCTGCCGTGGTCGTGCTGCGCGACGATCCGCGGGTGCTGCGGGTGCGCCTCGATGGACCGCCCGATCGCCGAATCGAACAGGCGGTTCGCTCCCTCGGCGCTTCGCCGTCCGAGGCCGCCGAGGCGGTGCGCAAGCTCGACCGGACCCACGATGCCTACCTGCGCCACTTCTACGGAGCCGACATCCACGACCCGGCGCTGTACCACGTGGTGCTCGACTCGACGGCTCTGGCGATCGACGTCTGCGTGGAGATGCTGGCCGCCGCGGCCCGGGCGCACGTCCTCGGGCCGGCGGGTGCGCAGACGCCCCTGGAGCGCGGCTAGAGCGCGGCAACCATCTTGCGCTGCCGGGGTTTCCGCGTTCAGGCTCTCAGCGGCTGAGGCCGAACCAGCGTCGTTCCCACACCAGGCCCGACCGCTGACCGTATGGGTAGAAGTCGGCCAGTGCCTGCACCGGGCCGGCGCCTCCTCGGCTGAGCAGGCGACGACCGGCACGGGTGAGATCGAGCCAGACCCGTGTCGGCCGGGTGTTGCGGAACGTGACCGCCGCGCGCGCGATCACCGCTCCGTTACGCGCATACCACACGAGCGTGAGCCTTCCGGGCGAGGGCGCTGTGAACCGCAGGACGTCACGGCCAGCGCGCAGCAGCGCCGAAGCCCGCGCGGAGACACCGATCGGCACCAGCAGCCTCAGGAGTGCCGCTTTCAGTGTCGCGACGCTCGGTCCCACCGGCCCGAGCAGCGGGGTCACCGCCTGGACGTTGAACGTCTGCCCACCGCTGGTGGCTGTGGCGCTGATCACGAGCCGGAAGCTCGCGCCGATATCGCGCCGCGTGAGCGTGTAGTAGCGCGTTGTCTGCCCGGCGATGGGAACGCAGGCCTTCGAGCAGCGCTGCCATTGATAGGCCACCGCGCTCAGCCACTGATTCCAGGTGCCACTGTTCGCGCTGATCGTCTTGCCCACATTTGCACGGCCGAAGATCTTCGGCGCATATGTCAGCTGCAGCGGGATCGGCGGCGAGGAGACGACCGCCGTCAGCGCGGACCAGGCGAACCCGGGACCGCGGACGTTGAGTGCTCGAACCTGGACCTCGATCATCGAGCCGGAGTCGCTCGCGGAGAGCCGGTACGTCGCGCCCGTAGCGCCGTTGATGATCCGACAGCTGTGGGTGGAGCTGCAGTCGAACCACTCGTAGGAGAAGCTCGTGGGGTCCTCAGACCAGCTCCCCGGCGACGCGGTCAGGAGCTGCCCCACGAGGTCGATTCCCGAGACCGTGGGAGCCGACAAGTTCGCCGGGCGGCTGGCCGGCTGGACGACCGCCGTCGGCGTGGAGGTCACCGGTCCGGCCGTGCCGCCGGAGTTGTACGCCCACTCCTGCACGCGGATGGTGTCCCCGATGTCCGCGCCGGCGGGCGAATAGAACTGGTCGTTCGCTCCGGCGATGGCCACGCAGTTGGAACCCGAGATGTCGCAGTCCTGCCATTGGTAGGCCACGCTGCTCGGGTTGTTCGTCCAAGCGTCCCCGGCGGCGGTCAATGTCTGTCCCTCCTCCGCGACGCCCGAGATCGACGGTGGCGAGATGTTCGTGGGAGGAGGCGGGACCGTGGCGGCGTAGGTGAAGGCGTTTCCGGCATCGTCGACCGCTGCGCAGAAGGCCGCCGATGAGCAGGAGAGCGCGACGACGTGCTGGTCGAAGTACCCCCAGAGCTCTGTCGGGCTGCCCCAGGCGTTCCCGTCGAACGTGGACACCTCGCTGACCGTGTCGGAGGCGGCGCAGAAGTTCGCCGTCGGGCAGGACACGCTCGCCAGGCCCTCGTTGTGGTAGTAGGCGTTACTGTCGAACCCGGACTGGCTCCAAACGCTCCCGTTGTAAGTCCACATCGAATCGCCACCGACCGCCTCGCACAGGCTGGCGGACGCGCATGAGATGCTGGAAAGCCCATCCTGGCCGTCGACCAGTACGGGCGCGGTCCAGGACCCGTTGTGCAGGAAGAGGACGTTCCCCGCGGCGTCGGCGGCGGCACAGAACGAGCTCGTCGGGCATGAGACCGCGTACAGGGGCTGGCCGCCGTCGATGTTCTTGCCGGCGTCCCAGCCGCCGCCCGAATACGTGTAGGCCTGGCCGGCCTGATCGACGGCCACGCAGAATGCCGAGGTCGGACACGAGATCGAGTCCGGTCCTCCGCCGGGATCGAAAGCCGCGCCAGGACTCCAGCTCGAGCCGCTGAAGGTGAAGGCGTCACCGGCGAGGTCGATGGCTGTACAAGACGTCACCGAAGGGCAGGAGACGGATATCAGGCCGTTCCCCGAGGCTTCGACCGTGGTTGGCGCGCTCCAGTGCGCACCGTCGAAGGTGAACGCGCGGCCGTTCCAGTCCACGGCGGCGCAGAAGCTCGCGGACGGGCATGAGGTGCTCATCAGACCGCCGCCGGCGAGCGTCGATGCGTCGAGGGACGAGCCCGTGTAATCCATGGCCACCCCATAGAGGTCGACGAGCGCGCAGTTCGACGCCGCCGTGCATGAGACGCCCCTCAGTCCGCCGCCCAGCGGGTCGATCGCCATTGGAGCGCCCCAGGCCCCGCCGCTGTACTCAACTCCGTTCCCGGCCGCGTCAACCGCAAGGCAGTACGTGCCGGTGCAGGAGATCGCCGCGAGCTGGTTGCCCGGGTCGATCGAGGTGGGAGCAGTCCAGGACACGCCGTTGAAGGTGAGGGCATCGCCCTGGCCGTCGACCGCGGCACACAGGGAGGCCGATGCGCAGGAGAGCGACACCAGCCCGCCCGAATTGCCGTCGATCAGGGCCGCCGCGCTCCAACTCGTCCCGTCATAGCTCACGGCACGACCGGAGTCGTCGACCGCCATGCAGAACGACGTCGAAACGCAGGACACCGTCTCGCGGATTCCGGGTGAGATCGCGCTGGGAGAAGACCACCCGCCGCCTCGGTAGATCCCGGCGTGTCCCTCTCCGGCCCCGACGCAGAACGTGCTCGACACACACGACACGGAGACGTAGGTGCCGCCTGTCGCCAGCGACGTCGACCAGGAGCTCCCGTCGTACGTAGCGGAGCCGTACACGCCGACGCCCATGCAGAACGACGACGACACGCACGACAGACCCTGCACCGGGACGCCCGCGCCGATGATCACCGGGGCCGCCCACGAGGTGCCGTCAAACGTCGACTGCGCGGTTGTGCTCCCGTTGTTATAGCCGCCCACCGTGAGACAGAACGTGTTCGACGAACACGACACGGCGTCCAGAGTCAGCGTGGGATCCAGGTTGGTCACCCCCGACCACCCGTCGGCGGCGGCGATGCCGGCACTGCCCAGTCCGAATACCAACGCGATCAGCGCGGAGGCGAGCCATCGCGTCCCGCGATCGCCAAACCGCTCCCACCCTGCTGACCCCACCAAGATTCCTTTCTCGATCGCCCGACCCTGGGGAATTCCGGCGGCAGGCTAACAGAGGGGTACCATCAAGTCCATGACCCCTCTGGGGGTAGCGCTGTTAGTCGTTGGAGCGGTAGCCGTGCTCGTGGAATCGCACGTGCCGAGCCTGGGGGCGATCGGGGGGCCGGGAGTGGTTGCGCTCGGGGTGGGCGCGATTCTGGCCGTGGCAGGGCTTGGCGGCGGGATCGTCGCGGCTGTCGTGGCGGCGGTGGCGCTGGTCGCGATCTCCGGGGCAACGGTGGCCGTCAGCGTGCGTAAGGGCGCCGCGGTCAGGGGCCGGAGGGTGCGAGCCGGACCCGAGCGGCTGGTCGGCCATGTCGGGGTGGTGCGCAGCTGGGAGGAGCGCAGCGGGACGGTGAACGTCGACGGCTCGATCTGGCAGGCGCGGCGCGCCCTCGGTCATCCCGACGATGAGGCCGAGATCCACGAGGGCGACCCGGTGGTGGTGGAACGCCTGCATGGGCTCACGCTCTCGGTCAGGCGCGCCGAGGACTGGGAGCTCAGCCTGTGATCACGGCGCTGATCATCGTGCTGATCGTGATCGCGGTGATCGGCTTCACCGCCGCCGGCGCCGCGGTCAGGGTCCTGCGGGAGTACGAGCGAGGCGTGGTGTTCCGGCTCGGGCGGCTGATCGAAGTCAAGGGGCCCGGCCTGATCCTGCTCATGCCCACGATCGACCGCATGGTCAGGGTGAGCCTGCGCACGGTCACGCTGGGGATCCCGCCGCAGGAGGTCATCACCCGAGACAACATCCCCGTCCGCGTCACAGCGGTCGCCTACTACCGGGTCCTGGACGCGAGCAACGCGATCATCCAGGTCGAGAACTTCCACAACGCCACCCTCCAGATCGCACAGACGACGCTGCGCTCGGTTCTCGGTGGCGCCGACCTGGACACCCTGCTGGCGGAGCGAGAGCGGCTGAACGAGGCGCTCCAGCAGGTGATCGACACCCACACGGAGCCCTGGGGCATCAAGGTCACCACCGTCGAGATCAAGGACGTGGAGATCCCCGACCGCATGCAGCACGCGATCGCGCGCCAGGCGGAGGCCGAGCGCGAGCGGCGCGCCAAGGTGATCAACGCCGAGGGCGAGTTCCAGGCGGCGGCCAAGCTTGCCCAGGCGGCGGACGTGATCGGCCAGAACCCGGTCACCCTCCAGCTGCGCTACCTGCAGACGCTGCGCGAGATCGGCGCCGACCAGAACTCGACCGTCGTCTTCCCGATGCCGATCGACCTCGTCAAGCCGATGCTCGAAGCGGCGGCCCGCACGGCGGGCGATTCCGCACCGGCCACCGCTGAGCTCGCAAACGGCCGTCCAGCTGAGCTCGGCCCGGCCCCCGGAGAAACCCCGCTTTCGGCCCCGGCCGCCCAGCCCGAGACCACACGGCCCGAATAGACTCCGCCGGCCTTGTCCGCCGCGACGAAGCTCGACCTGCCGCTGCCGCCAAGGGAGCTGGTCGCTCGCTCGCGCTACCTCGAAAGCGAACTCGGCCTGATCGCTACCTTCACGGGCCGCTGGATCTCCGAAGCGGCAGCCGGCGAGCCATGGGTCGAGGATCGCGTGGGCATGAACGTCCTGCGTCACGCGGTGCTCATGTCCGAGTGGTGGGTGCGCGAGCACTGGGGCCGGGCCTTCGAGTTCGTGCAGATCGACCTCCGCTCCCAGGACCTGTCGTGGGCGCTGATGCGCAAGCGCGACGTGCAGCTGGCCGTGGAGGATCTGGAGCTTCCGGCCGATGACCCCCGCGAGTACGCGGCGCTCAAGCACAACCTCCGCCAGCTCCGACGCGAGCTCGAGCACGAGCTGGCGCGGGACCGCGAGCGGCCAGAGCAGGCCTGGGCCGGCCAGGCGGCCGAGCACGAGCGCACGATCCGCCAGCTCCAGCAGCGGGTGCGCTCGTACGAGAACTCGCTCAGCTGGAAGGCCACCCGACCGGTGCGGGAGGTCGCCCGCACGTTGCGGACCACCCGCGGGCGACAGGACTAGCGCCGCGTGCGGATCCTGATCACCGGCGGGGCCGGGTTCATCGGCGCAAACCTCGCGGTCGGCCTCGCCACGCGCCACCCTGACTGGGAGCTGACGGCCATCGACAACCTGCGACGGCGGGGCTCCGAGCTGAACCTCCCGCGGCTGCGCGAGGCGGGAGTCGGCTTCCAGCACGCAGACGTGCGGGTCCTCGACGATCTAACCGCCCTGGGCGCGTTCGACTGCCTCGTCGAGTGCTCGGCCGAGCCGTCGGCGCTCGCGGGCCTCACCGGCACCCCCGACTACCTGATCCACACGAACCTGGTCGGGGCCTACAACTGCCTGGAGCTGGCGCGCCGATCCGGCGCATATGTGGTGTTCCTATCCACCAGCCGGGTGTATCCCGTGGCCGCCCTGCGAGCACTGGACCTGAACGAGACGGACACCCGCCTCGAGCTCGCCTCCGGCCAGCAGGTCCCCGGCGCCACCCCAAGAGGGATCTCCGAGGGCTTTCCGCTCGACGGCGCGCGGACGCTCTACGGCACCACCAAGCTTGCGGCCGAGCTCCTGATCGCCGAGTACCGCGAATCCTTCGGGCTGCGGGCGGTGGTCAACCGCTGCGGCGTCGTGGCCGGACCGTGGCAGATGGGCAAGGTCGATCAGGGGGTGTTCACGTTCTGGATGCTCGCCCACCACTTCGGACGCCCGTTGCGCTACATCGGCTTCGGAGGCCACGGCAAGCAGGTCCGCGACCTCCTGCACGTGGAGGACCTCGTGGACCTCGTGGAGGAGCAGCTCGAGCAGCCCGGGCACTGGGACGGCATCACGGCGAACGTGGGCGGAGGCGCGAGCTGCAGCCTCTCGCTCAGAGAGACGACCGCGCTCTGCGCCGAGATCACCGGCCGGAGACTGCCCGTGGAGTCAGAGCCCGAGACCCGGCCGGGCGACGTGCCGCACTACATCTCCGACTGCTCTCGGCTCCACGAACTCACTGACTGGCGACCGAGACGCGATGCGCGGACGATCCTCTCCGACATCCACACGTGGATCAGTGGGCACGAGCAAGCCCTCGTGAGAGTGTCCTAACGCCGTCGTTCACGCGTGCGCGGGCAGGTACGCTGCGGCGGGCATGAGGATGAAGTTCTCAGTCGTCATCCCTGCCCACGACGAGGCTGACTCGATCGGCGAGACGCTGAGCGCCACCGTCGCCGCGCTGGAGAGCAACGACATCGACTACGAGATCGTCGTCGTCGACGACGCCAGCACCGACGGCACGGGCGCGATCGTGAAGCACATCGCGGTGGAGAACCCGCGCGTGCTCTACCTCCGCTCGCCGAAGCCTCCGGGCTTCGGTTACGCCGTCCGCGCCGGGCTCGAGGCCTACACCGGCGATGCGGTGGCGATCATGATGGCCGACCTGTCGGACTCCCCGCAGGACCTCGTTCTCTACTACCGCGTGCTCGAGCAGGGTTACGACTGCGCGTTCGGCACGCGCTTCGGGAACGGCGGCCGGGCCCACGATTATCCATGGCTGAAGCTGGCGATCAACCGGGTCGTGAACGCGGGCATCCGATTCCTCTTCCAGCACGGCTATAACGACACCACCAACGCCTTCAAGGCCTATCGCCGGCAGGTGATCGACCAGATCCAGCCGCTGCTCTCAAACCACTTCAACCTGACAGTTGAGATGCCGCTGAAGGCCGTCGTGCGGGGATACCGCTTCGCGGTCGTGCCGGTGACCTGGAGTAATCGCCGCCACGGCGAGTCGAAGCTGCGCTTGCACGAGATGGGCAGTCGCTACACGTTCATCGTGCTCTACGTCTGGCTCGAGCACCACCTGAGCCGCGGCGACTATCGGCGAGCGGACCTGCCGCCACGCGAGTCGCACGAGGACCGGCGCGAGCGGATGCTGAGCCGGTAGCGGCCTGAATCGCGACTCGGCTGCCGCGGACGGCACACTAGCGGCCGTGAGCTTCGGCCAATACGCGCTCGGCCTGGTCCTGGCAACGGTCTGCGTGGGGTCCGTGGCCCTCGGCGCTCGCCGCCTGCGCGCGCGCCTGATCCCCGGCGCGGCGGGGAGCCTGGCCTGGGTGGCCGACGGCGTGATCGTCGCCGCGCTGCTGGTGCTCGTGAGCGAGGCCACCGGCATCCTCGGCGTGTTCGATCGCGTCGGCACGACCATCGGCTGCGTCGCGGCGGGCGGCGCGTGCTGGCTGGCCGGCGCGTCGCCGCAGGAGGGCAGACGCGACCCCAGAGCGCGGACGGGCATCGCCGCCGCGGTCGCCGTGGCGATCATCGCCGCGCCCTGGCTCGCCTGGACGGCCTACGCCTACCGCCACGGGATGGAGTCGGTGGACACCCTCTGGTACCACCTCCCCGCCGCGGCGAGGTTCGTGCAGCTCGGAAGCGTCGTGCACCTGCAGTACTTCGACCGCGACCCGGTGACCGTGTTCTATCCCGCCGACTCGGAGCTGCTGCACGGGCTCGGGCTGATCTGGTTTCGAAGCGATGTGCTCTCGCCGCTCGTCAATCTCGGTTGGGCCGCGCTGGCGGGGGCGGCAGCGTGGGCGCTCGGCCGGCGCGATGGGCGCAGCCTCGGCTGCCTGCTCGGCGCACTGATCGTGATCGGCACTCCGGGCCTCGTGGACACGCAGCCCGGCGGGGCCTACAACGACATCGCCTGCATCGCGCTCGTTCTGGCCGCGATCGCCCTGCTGGGATCCGAGGAGACGAAGCTCTGGTACGGCTCGAGCCTGCTCGCCGCATCGGCGGCCGGCCTCGCTCTGGGCACGAAGCTCACGATGGTCGTGCCGGCCGTCGCGCTCGCCGCGGCGGCCGTCATCCTCGCTGCGCCCCGGCATCGACTGAGATCCGCGGGAATCTGGGTGGCGTCACTCCTCGTGCTCGGAGGGTTCTGGTACGGGCGCAACTGGGTGGCCGCGGGGAATCCGCTTCCGTCCGTGGCGATCCAGCTCGGTCCGATCTCCCTGCCGGCCCCGCACGTCTCCACCCCGACGTTCACTGTCGCCCAGTACCTGGCCAACGGCCACGTGTGGCACCTGTTCTTCATCCCGGGACTGCGTCGCTCGCTCGGGCTGGCCTGGTGGGCGCTGCTCGCCGGCGGAATCGGCGGGTCGGCGGGCGCCCTGGTACTCGGGCGGGGCCGCGCGGCACGGTTGTCAGGCGCGGTCGGGCTCGTGTCGGTCATCGCCTTCCTGTTCACCCCGCAGTTCCTCGGGCTGCCTGGGGTCCCGTTGTTCTTCGTGGCCAACGTCCGTTACGTCGATTCGGCACTCGTGATCGGGCTCGTCCTGCTGCCTCTGCTTCCGATCTTCAGAGCCAGGAGAGCGCTGATGCTCGTGACTGGGGCGATGCTGATCGTGCTGCTGCTCACCGAGCTCGATCCAGGGGTGTGGCCGGACGGGCTGCGCCTGGCGCCGTTCAGTCCAGCGATCCACGGGAGCAGTGCGATCGTGGGCGTGGTGGCCGCGGCCGTGATCGCCTGCGTCTATCTGGTCGCCGCGCGGGTCCCCGCCGGCGCCGGGTGGCTGGCGGCGGCCGTGCTACTCGTAGCCGGCGGCTTCCCGGTTGCCCGCGCGTATGCGCAGCACCGCTTTCTGAACACGCCCCCACTGCCGAGGATCTTCGCCTGGGCACAGCACGAGCGCCACCAGCGGATCGCGGTCGTCGGCATCGACCTGCAATACCCGCTGTACGGGCCGGACGAGTCGAACTACGTCCAGTACCTGGGGGCTCGCGCGCCCCATGCCGGCTACCGTCCGTTCGCCACCTGCCAGGCGTGGCGCCAGGCGGTGAACGGCGGTCACTACCGGTGGCTGCTGATCACGCCCTTCGGCTTCCCGTTCGGCACCGCCGCCACGGTGGCACCGGAGGCGCGCTGGACGGAACTCAGCCCCGCCGCGCGCCTGGTCCTGCGCGAACGCACCCCCGGTGGCGAGGCCGCGCTGCTCTACGAGCTGAGCGGCCCGCTCGATCCAGGCGCCTGCACGCGCAGGCGATAATCCGCGCCGTGAGACTCCTCAGCGCCCTCGCCGCGTTGGTCGCGCTCGCGACAGCGGCGTGGTTCGCCCTCGGCGTGCGGCAGGCGGTCGACGTCAGCCGGGCATCGAGCCTGCTCTCTCAGCAGGCCTTCGGGCCTGCGCAGGCCGACCGCGCGGGCTCGCTGCTCAGCTCCGCCTCGACCCTGAATCCCGATTCGACGGTCGATCTGCTCAGGGCCTCATTGGCAGTCCGGACAGGGCAGGCGCAGCGCGCCCGGTCGATCCTTCTGCGCCTCGCCGGGCGTGAGCCCCTGAACGTCCTGGTGTGGTTCGAGATCGCCCAGACCTCATCGGGAGACCCCGCGCTCCAGCGGACGGCGCTGAGCCACGTGGCGCAACTGCACCCCAACGTCGCACACTGATCACGTCTCCTTACGCCGGAGGAACGGCAGCTCCACGACGCGGTAGCTGACGGTCGCCACCGCCGCGCTCACGGCCAGCGTGAGGACGAACAAGATCACCGTCGTCGCGGTGTGCACGTGCTGGACCAGCCCGAGCCCATGGCCCGAGAAGTGCCCTGGGTCGGAGCTCAGCCCGAGGACCTCCGCCACCTCGAGGTGGTAGAGGAAGACGCCGTAGGAAATGAGCCCGAGATAGGCCAGTGGCGGCCAGCGCAGGACGCGCTGGGGAACTCCCGGGCGCTCGGCATCGAAGATCGCCGGCACCAGCAGGCACGTGGCGAGCATGGCCGTGAGCGCGATCGCGCCCAGCGTCCGGGCAAACGGCTGCACGGTGTGCAGCGAGACCACGATCCCCAGCAGTCCACCGGGATGGAGGACCGCGGCCAGTCCCGCGATGCTGCCGAGCGCCCCGAGCCATAGGAGCCCGGGGTGCCGGGCGATGAGCTCGACGAACGGCGTCCGGCGCCACTCGCCCTGAGCGAGGGCGACGCTGGCCACCGCCAGCGCCATCCCGAGCGCCAACCATGTGCACTGCCCGAGCACGCTCGAGGCCACCAGGTTCGAGACGAGCAGGCGCGAGCCGGCGATCTGCACGGCGATCCCGCCGGCGGCGAGCGCGGCGAGCGGCGCCAGCTCCGAGCGCCCCCAGGAAGCTCCCGACCAGCGACGAGCTGCTCGTACGAGCAGCGCCCAGAGCGGGAGCGCCACGTAGAAGGCTGCCTCGACGCACAGGGTCCAGGCGGACGGGATCCCGGTGGCGATCGTGTGGTTCGAATAGGCCTGCAGGAACAGGAAGTAGCGCCAGCCATAGCCCGAGAACACGCCGACGATTCCGGGGAAGATCGCCATCGCCAGGAGGGCGGTCCAGTACGCGGGCAGGATGCGCAGCGCGCGACGTCGGGCGTAGCGGCGGCTCGACGGCGGATCGGTGCCCAGCAGGTGGGCGCGCGCGAAAGGCCTGTAGAGCAGGAAGCCCGAGATGGCGAAGAAGATGATCGGCCCCTGGTCGCCCAGGACGGCGAAGACGTCGCCGGTGGTGGGCCGGTTGATCTCGCCGGTGATGCTGGCGACGTGAAAGGCGAGCACCGCGAGCACGGCGATCGCCCGCAGGGAGTCGAAGAGCGGAAAGCGCGGGTTGCCGGGGGGCGGCGCCAGCGCGGGCGAGGGCGCCTGGGTGCGCTCGGTGCTCGCAAGCCTGCTCACGGCCCGCGAAGCAGGGCGAGCACCCGGTCGATCAGCGCCGGATCGAACGAGCGGTCCCAGTCCTGGCTCCAGTTCACGGCGCTGCCGGCCACGCGCCGCTCGTAGTCGCCGACTCCGGCTGCAGCCTCTGTGAGCATCTGGGCGACGCCGTCGACGGTCGGCCTGGCGGCGAGGAGATTGCCGGAGAGCTTGCTCAGCGCAGCCGGAGTCTTGTTCTCGAAGCTGTTGGTTACCGTGAGCATGCCCGCGGCGGCCATCTCGAGGGGGACGAGGCTGGGATGCGGGGTGTACATGAGCGCCAGCCCGACGTCGTGGTCGCGGAGGACCTGCGCGTAGGTGTCCTGGTCGGCGCGCGGCAACAGGCTCATCCGGACGCCGGGTGCGAGCGTGAGTGAGCGCTCGGAGCCGGTGCTGGCACCGATCCCGTGGAGCTCCCAGCCGGCGAGCTCGCCTGCGCGCACCGCCTGCTGCAGGGCCAGGACGCCGAGCTCGAACATGTTGCGGGCGGCGTGGGGCTCCGGCCGGGCGTAGAACAGCAGCCGCCTGGTCTCGCGGGCGGTGAGCTCGGGCACGCTCGGAGCCGGCACGGGCGTGATCGCGTTCTGAAACGAGGCCGAGTTGCGCTCACCGTGGTCGTCGCCGGCCGCGAACACCCCGATCCGGTGGCGCTGAAAGTAGTCACGCAGGAGCTCGCTCGAGAACAGAGCGGCATGGGGGAGCTCGTACGACTCAGCGGCCAACGCGGCGTACGTCCCCATCGGGAACGTGAACGGCTCGTATTCCTGGATCAGGTACAGGAAGCGCTCGGCGTCCACGTAATCGAGCGCCGCGGCGGCGATATGGGCCGTCCACCATGTGGTGGCGATGAACGTGTCGCCCGGGCTGACCTCCACCGCATCCGCCTCCCGGCCGAATTCGAGCTCGACGCGGTCGAAGACGCCGGCCAGTCCCCGGTAGCTCTCGATCGTGCGCCGCCAGTCCGCCGGCAACGGCGGTGCCGGGTCGACGGTCACGACGCGGACGCGCAGGCCGCGGCGGGCGAGGCGCAGGGCCAGGTTGAACTTGGCGATGTAGCCGCCGAAGAAGTGAGCGAGGTCGACCGTGGGAACGAGCAGGTTGATCCGGGTCGGGGCGGCGGCCACGGAGGTCATGCGCAACGGCGCGATCTTCTCGCCGACATCCCGCGTGCCGGGGCTGTCGGGAACCTTCTGGCCCGGGGCGAGAAGCAGGTCGGGTGGCGGCAGGGCGTCGAGGTGCAGCGCGCTGCTCGGCCGGCTGCGAGCGCTGGCGGTCAGGAACCGGCGCCAAGTGAACGCGTAGGCCAGCACCCATTCCGCGCCCAGCGTCTCGACATGCCCGAGTAACTCGCGCAGCCCGCGCATCCACATCCGCGCGAGCGCGGTCGGCGAGCGCTCGGCGTCGGTGAAGTGAGCCAGAGCCCGGCGCTTGGGAGCTGTCATCTGACCGGCGCAGCGCAGATCGAGCACGGCCGCGAGCTGCGTCAGGCGAGCCACGTCGACGAAATAGTGCAGGCGCCACAGCCGCACCCGCTCGCGAGGCGCCTTGCGCAGATGGCCCAGCCGCTCGCGCATGCGGACAACGTGATTCGCGGCTCCGTGTCCGAGCGCGGCCTGACCGTGCTGGACGTAGTCGTAGAGCGGTTCGGGGATGTAGTTGATTTCGCCGAGCGCGAGCGCGGTGAGCGCAAGCCAGTGGTCATGGAAGTGCCCGAACTGGGCGGGAGGGAACGGCAATGCGTAATCGAGCAGAGAGCGGCGCATGAGCGAGGCGGCACCGGTGACCGAATTGGCCACGAGCAGCGAAAGCAGGTCGGTGTGGTTGTTCCGGCGCTCCTTCCAGTAGGTGTCTGAGACGACCTCGCCATGCCGGTCGACGACGCGGGCATCGCTGTAGACCAGCTGGGCGCTGCCGAGCCCGTTCAGCAGCCGCTCGAGCTTCTCGGGGTACCAGCGATCGTCCTGGTCGGCGAGGACCACATGCTGCGCCTCGTGAGGGACGAGCGCCAATGCGCGCTCGAAATTCAGGTAGAAGCCCAGGCGGCGAGGCGAGCGGGAGAGGATGAATCTGTCCTCGCCCGCGAGCTCGGCTTCGATCCGCGCGTAGTGCTGCGAGCTCGAGCAGTCGTCTGAGACCACGCACACCCAGTTCTCGTGCGTCTGAGCTCGGATCGAGTCGATCTGACGGCGGAAGAGCTCGAGCGGCGGCTGGTAGGTGGCCATGCAGATCGCGATCAGCGGCGAGGTGTGGCTTACATCCGGCGTGGTCACGGACACGGGCTCCGGCAGCTCGGCTCGGCCGATCGAGGCGAGTGGAGCCTCGGCGCTGCCACCGCCGCGCAGCTTCGCCCGCAGCCCGATCTCGCACACCGGACCGACCTCGGCCGGAATTCTCGCCACGCCCCAGAAGCCGCTGAAGTAGCTGACCGGGTCCTGGCCGGGCGGTGTCGGAGAAAGCTGGTCGCGCCGCGGCATGCTGTGCGCGATCACCGGCTGCTCCGCACCCTCGACGACGAAGGCCAGGTCGGCCAGGCGGTCCAGCGGGTGAAAGCAGGTCCCACAGACGAACAGCGCGGTGCCCGCGCCGACGGCAACCTTCTCGGGCAGCGGCACGTCCAGCCGGGCGACGAGCGGCAGCGTGGGTGCGGAATGCGAGGCCGCGGTCAACTTCGTCTCGACCTCACGCCGCCACTGTACTTCGTGCCGGAATGCCCTGCCCACTACACTCGCCGCCCGCATGGAACGGCCGCGCCTGAACCTGAGCCCGGACGAGCTCGTCCGCGCCTACCGTGCCGGGGAGCTGATCTGGACGCTCCACGAGGACTGCCAGTTCACCAGCGATCCAGGCCAGTGGGGGGCCTCGCTGATCAACGACGCCGAGATCATGCTCGCCTGCCTGGACACGGCGGGAGCGCGGTCGGTGGTCGAGATCGGCGCCTACGCCGGAGACCTCACCCAGGTCCTTCACCGCTGGGCCCGGGAGCGTGGCGCTCGCATCAGCGCGGTCGATCCCTCCCCCCAGGACGAGCTCGTCGCGCTGGCGCAGGAGAACCCCGAGATCGTCCTGATTCGCGCCACCAGCCACCGGGCTCTGGCCGAGCTGCCTTCGCACGACGCGTTCGTGATCGACGGCGACCACAACTACTACACGGTCTCCGAGGAGCTCCGCCTGATCGCGGAGCGCCAGGCGGGCGAACCGCTGCCGCTGCTGCTGTTTCACGACGTGGCCTGGCCGCACGCTCGGCGCGACGACTACTTCGCCCCCGAGCAGGTGCCGGCGGAGTACCGCCAGCCCACCAAGGAGGGTGGTGGTCTGTTCCCCGGCAACCAGGGCACCGTCCCCGGCGGGCTTCCCTACAAGTATCCGGCCGCGCAGGAGGGCGGCCCGCGCAACGGCGTGCTCACCGCGGTCGAGGATTTCGTGGCGGCCCGCGAGGATCTGGTGCTCGCGGTGGTGCCCGCGTTCTTCGGGCTCGGCGTCGTATGGCATCGCGAGGCCCCGTACGCCGAGCGGATGCAGGCGCTACTCGGGCCGCTCGACCGCCATCCGGTGATCGCGCGCCTGGAGGCCAACCGCGTGTATCACCTGGCGTCGGTGCACATACAGCTGATGGAGGTCGCCGCCGCCCACGAGCAGATCCACCGCCAGCAGCAGGTCCTGCGCCGGCTGCTCGACTCGAGGGCCTTCGCCCTCGCCGAACGCCTGTCGCGACTGCGACAGCGGGTCGGGATCGCCCCGGAGGCGGTGACCGTCTCCAAGCAGACGATCGAGGACGCGCTCAACCCGAGTAACGGGCGCTGACCCGCGCCCGCAACGCCCGCACCCAGGCGTTGCCGCGCCGCAGGGGCTCGGTCAGCTTCCAGCTGCGGCTGTGGATCCTCTCTCCGAGCAGACGCCTGTGCAGTTGGTCGGTGGCGTCGGCCTGGAGCAGCTTGGAGGCCGCGAACAGGCGCGCGGCGGCTGCGTCCGCCTCCGCCCGACGAGCGCGCTCGCGCCAGTAGCGCTCCTCGTCCTCGCCCGGCGCGGGGCCCTGGCGATCCCATTTCTCGGCCGCGCGGATGTGCGCCTCGACCCACATCTCGACCTGCCCGACGAGGTCGAGCGAGTGATGGTGCAGGACCTCGAGATCGGCCGCCCACACCTTCAGCCCCGCCTCTCGGACCTGGGCGCAGAGGTCGTAGTCGTAGCCGTGCAGCAGGCCGAAGGACTCGTCGAAGCGCAGATTGCGCACCACCCAGGGTGAGAAGGCCATGAGGACCCCGTAGAGCGTCTCCACCTCCCCCGGGCCCCGGAGTGAGGCTGAGAGCTCGCGTGGCCACAGCAGCCGATGGCCGCGGTCAACCCATGGCGCGGAACTCCAGGTGAGGGTGCCGTCCCACCAAGCGATGTCGCGCACCCCAACGGCGCCGACAGGGCCCACGACCCCGACCCCAGGATCGGCGAAGGCATCCCGCAGCTTCGCGCACAGCGCGCTGTCGGTGATCTCGACGTCCTGGTGGAGGATCACCAGGGCCTCGAGCTCTGGAAGGCGTGCCGCCTGTTCGAAGAGCAGGTTGCAGCCGCGGGCCACCGAACTGGCGGCGGCGTGGACGAACACGGCACTGCCGGGCTCGCGCGCACGCTCGATGCCCGGCGCCGCATACCGCGCGTAGAGGTCCGGAGCGATGACGGAGCAGCCGAACGCGATCACAGTTGCTCGGCGATCCGCGGGGCCTCGCGACGGAACGTCCACACCCCGAGGGCGCAGATGGCCACGAACAGGGCGACCGAGACGAGGAATGGCCCGAGCCCGCCCGTGGCGGCGGAGCCCGGCAACGGCGCGGTCGGATCGATGATCCACCGCCGGGCCAGCTCGAAGACCGGAGTCAGCGGGTTCAACGCGATCAGCCGCGCCAGCGCGCGCGAGTGAGATCGCGCGAGGTCGAGCGTGAACAGCACGGGAGTGGCGTAGAACAGCGCCGTCACGAACACGGTCCAGATGATTCCGATGTCGCGGAAGCGCGGATAGAGCGAGGACAGGAACATCGAGGCTCCGAGCGCGAACACCGCCATCAACAGCAGCAGGACCGGCAGCAGGATCCAGGTCCAAGTCGGCGTCACGCCGTAGACGAACAGGAAGACGATCACCACGACCAAGTTCAGCAGGAGGTTGTAGAGGGCGGTGAGAACGACCGACACGGGGATCGCCAGGCGCGGGAACTGCGTCTTACGGACGATGCCCTCGTAGCCGACGACCGAGCCGACGGCGGTCACCGTCGCCTCCTGGAAGAAGCCGAAGAACACGATGTTGAACAGGAGCAGCACCGGATAGTGGCGGATCGTCCCGGAGCCAATCCGCAGCACGTGGGTGAAGACCTCGAGCAGCACGACGAATAACAGCAGCGGCCGCATCAACGACCAGAGATAGCCGAGCGCGGTGCCGAAGTAGTTCCGTTTGAAGTCGGTGACCGAGATCAGCAGGCAGAGCTCCCACATTCGCCGCCAGCCGCCGCTCAGCGCCGACGGGCCGTGGACGTCCTGCAGTTCGACCCCGTTCATGCCAGCACCTCGGCGTGCACCTCGGAGTGGACGCTGACCATTCCCGGCCTTGGCTCCGAGCCCATGACCAGGAACTCGGCCACGCGCACGTCGTGCAACACGGTGTCCCCTCCCCCAGGCCTGCCGGCGATCGTGCACAGCACCGAGTAGCGGCCCGGCACGAGCGCCACCGGGATCTCGATCGCCAGGCGCGCCGTCTCCCCGGCGCGCAGGGATCGTGGCTCGCCATCGTCGTCGTGTAGCGCGGCACTGAACCCACACACCGCGACCTCGTCGACGTTCACGAGCTGGAAGCTGAAGATCGGCTCGGGCAGGAGCTCTCGAGCCTGTGCGCCGAGGTGAAACCGAAACGGCCGGCCGTGCGGCGGGTTCTCGATGCGCTCCCCGTCGAGGGTCTCGAGCCACGTGTCGAGCAGCTTGATCGCCGGCCGCTCGTCGCCGCCCACAGCCGTTTCTGCGCCGAAGTTGAGGCGGTAGTAGCGCAGCACGGCCTCCTCGGGCTCGCCAAGGAAGCGCTGCTCGCCGTCGTGCAGGAGCATCGCGCGGTGACAGAAGCTCTGCACGGTCATCATGTCGTGGGTCACGAGAACAACGGTCTTGCCCGCCCGCCGCCGCTGGCGGAAGACCTCGAGGCACTTCTCGGCGAAGGACGCGTCGCCGACCGCCAGCACCTCGTCGATCAGCATGGTGTCGGCATCCATCTGGACCATGAGCGCGAACGCGAGGCGCACCATCATCCCCGACGAGTAGTTCTTGAGCTTGAGGTCCACGAAGTCGCGCAGCTCCGCGAACTCGAGCACCGCATCGAGGCGGCGTGCGGCCTCGCGGCGCGTGAGGCCCATCATCACGCCGCCGAGCACGACGTTCTCCCGCGCCGTGAGCTCGGGGTTCAGGCCCACGCCGAGCTCGATGAACGGCGCGAGTCGTCCGGCCACCCGCACCCGGCCGGCATCGGCCCGGTAGATGCTGGCCAGGATCTTCAGCAGCGTGCTCTTACCCGAGCCGTTACGGCCGACGATCCCGAAGAACTCGCCCTGGTGGACCTCGAAGCTGATGCCGCGCAGCGAGCGCAGCTCGCGGTAGCGCGCCGCGCGCGAGGGATGCCGTAGCTGAAAGCCGATCGACCTCGCCGCCCGCCGGGGGATCCAGAAGGACTTGTCCAGGTCCTGAACGGCGATCACGGGCGGCGCCTGCAGCACGGCCGCGCGCTGCGCCTTCGGGGCGGACTCGATCGGCCCATGGTGCTCGCCCTCGTCGAGGCCGAAGGCCGCACGCTGGAGCGCATGCTGCATCGACTGTGAGGCCTTGAGCAGGAAGTTCTCGTCGTCCATCGACATGCAGTGTGTCTCAGGTCTTCCGAATGCCCGCTCGCCACCGCCGCAGGCGCTTCTGGGTGAAGGCCTCGAGCGGTGGGAAGCGCACGTCGAGGCGGCCCGGCCAGCGACGGGCGGCGCGCAGCCACATGAGGCCCTTCACGAGCTCGAGCTCGCTGGCAAGCGTCTCGGTGCGTCCGATCAGCACGCGCAGAGCGCGCAGCGCCAGCCAGACCTGCCCGGTGAGAGACCGCTCGGCGGCCACGAAGCGCTCGAGCCGACGGCGCTTGGCGCCGTCGAGGGCTTCGCCCGCGCGCGCGAGCACGACCTCGGCCTGCTGCTTGCGCGGCAGATAGCCATAGAAGTAGGCCGCGCGCCAGCGCTCGATCGCCCGGGCCCTGGTTGGCCGCTCGCCGTGCGTGACGTGACCGAAGACGGCGCCCGGGTGCTGCACGTAGTCATACAGCGGCCGCTCGACGTAGGCGATCTCGCCCACCGCAAGCGCGGCCACGGCCAGCCAGTGGTCGTGGAACTGGAATCCGGGCGTGTCCGGGAACGGCAGGAGCACATCCAGAAGCTCACGGCGAAACAGGCCGGCTGCCCCCGTGATCGTGTTCGCCACGAGCATCGAGATCAGGTCGGTGTGGTTGTTGGCCCTGCCGCGCCACAGCGTCTCGCGGAGCACCCGGCCGTCGGCCTCGACCAGGCGCAGGTCGGAGTAGGCGAGCACGCTCCGGCTCCCCAATGCGGCCCGCAGCGTGGCCAGCTTGTCGGGAGCCCAGCGGTCGTCCTGATCGCAGAGGGCGATGAGCTCGGCGACCGCAGGAGCCATCGTCAGGGCCCGCTCGAAGTTACGGTAGAAGCCGAGCCGCAGCTCGGAGCGCGAGAGCAGAAACCGCCGGTCGCCGGCCACCTCGGCTTCGATCTCGGCGAAGCGCTCGGGGCTGGACTGGTCGTCGCTGATCACGCACACCCAGTTGCCGTCGGTCTGCCTGCGCAGCGAATCGACCTGCGCCCTGAACAGCGCCATGTCGGGCTCGAAGGTGGCCATGCAGACGGCGAGCAGGCCGGGGGCGCAGACCCCGGAGGCGGTGGCGGGTGCCTGCACCACGTCGATCGTCGCAAGGTCGGCCTCGGCCTGCGCCCCGCCTGCCCGAGCGCGCGAGGTGACCGACACGGTCGCCGGCGCCGTGCGGGCGGCGATCGGCACGGTGCCCCAGAACCGTGTGCCGCACACGATCAGCGGGTGGGGCTCGCCATCCACCAGCATCTCGAGCGCCTCGACGTCGGAGCTGCAGGTTCCGGCGCACAGCACGACGCTCGCCCGCCCCGAGCGCACGGCGCTGGGAAGGGGACGCTCGAGCGTGACCCGCGCGGTCAACTCTCGATGACCGCCTGCACCTCGGTATCGAGCACGACGTTCCCGGCCCCGGTCCTGGTTCCGTAGACGTAGAAGCGCACGAGCTCGAGCGTCTGGATCGTGGGCTGCCCGCCGGCCGCCACCGACGAGGTCCAGCAGGAGAGCAGGAAACGGCCCGGCATCAGCGGGTTCTGGACCGTGCCCGTGATCCGGAGGCGCCCGCCCGCGGGGATCCTGGCCGGAACCTCGGTGGCGTCGAAGGTGAATATCCAGTGGCCGTCGACGTTGACGCACTGGAAGTTGAACGCCGGCGAGTCCAGGTCGTAGCGCGCCTCGACGATCAGCTGCAGGCGAATCGGTCGTCCCTGCTCGACGTTGTCCACCCGCCGCCCGTCGTCGTCCTCGAGCCACACGTCGAGCACGCTGATCGACACGTCGATTCCGGGTTGCGGCCCCGCCGTTGGCGTGTTCTCGGACCCGAAGTTCAGGCGGTAGTACTCCGCCGCCGCCTGCTCGGGATCACCGAGGAACCGCTGCTCCCCGTCGTGCAGGAGCAGCGCCTGGTCGCAGAGCGACTGCACGGTAGGCATGTTGTGGGTGACCAGAAGCAGGGTGCGTCCCGCCCGCCGACGATCCTGGAAGACGTCCATGCACTTCTGGGCGAAGCGCGCGTCCCCAACCGCCAGCACCTCGTCGATCAACATGATGTCCGGGTCGGCCTGGACCATCGTCGCGAACGCCAGCCGGACCATCATCCCCGAGGAGTAGTTCTTCAGCTTCAGCTCGACGAACTCGTGGAGCTCTGCGAACTCGAGCACCGCGTCGAGGCGCCGTGCGGCCTCGCGTCGGGTGAGGCCCATCATCACCCCGTTCAGGGCCACGTTCTCGCGGGCCGTGAGCTCGGGGTTGAAGCCGATCCCAAGCTCGATGAAGGGCGCCATCCTGCCCGCGACGCGGATCCGCCCCGCGTCGGCCTGATAGATGCTGGCCAGGATCTTCAGCAGCGTGCTCTTACCCGAGCCGTTACGGCCGACGATCCCGAAGAACTCGCCCTGGCGGACATCGAAGGAGATCCCGCGCAACGCATGAAGCTCGCGGTAGGTGACTCTGCGGGTCGGGTGCACGACCCGCTCCTTCAGCGTGTCGATACGACGGTCGGGGACCTGGAAGGTCTTGCGCACGTCGCGCGCCTGAACCACCACGGGAGCCTGCGCGAGCACGCGCTCGCGTCGGGAGGGGGTGCGCACGGCGGCCTCGCTCACGGCCCCGCTCTACTGCTCGGGCGCGGCGGTGTCACGGCGGCTGGTAAGGCTGCGCTGGATGCGAGCGAACCGGCGCAGGGGCGCCGTCAACCGCCACGACACGCTGTCGGTGACGATCTGAAGCTCGTCGGCTCCGCGGGCGGCCCCGGCCTCGGTCTTCATCATCGTCGAGATCGCCACGCCCCGCGTGACGGCAGCCTCCGCCTCGGCCCGCCGCGCCCGCTGCTTCCACGTGCCGCCCGCGTCCCCCACGCCCGGCATCCGTCCTGCCCACTTCTCGGCCAGAGCGACATGGGCGGCGGCCCAGTTCTCGAGGTCGCCCGCGAGCTCCAGGGAATGGTTGTGGATGACCTTGAAGTCGGCGGTGAGCACCTTGCGCCCGGCCATGCGCACCTGCATGCAGAAGTCGAAGTCATAGCCGTGAAGGGCCTGGCCCAGCGTTTCGTCGAAGCGGATCGTCTGAATCGTCCACGGCGCGAGGCCGAGCACGAAGCCGTCGACCGAGTCGACCTCCCCGAGCTGGGCATAGGGTGGCCTGGTGGCCTCATTCCAAGTCACCGAGGGGACGTCGCCGCCTCCGAGCTCGGTGTAGCGGTGTATGAACGAAGCCCAGGTGACAGAGCCCTCCCACCAGGCGATGCTCCGCACCCCCACCGCCCCCACGCAGCCCACGACGCCGACCTCGGCGTCCGTAAGGGCAGCGCGCAGCTTGCCGCAGAAGCCCGGATCGACGATCTCGGCGTCCTGGTGCAGGAGCACGAGCGCTTCCACGCCCTCCATGGCGGCCACTCGGTCCAGGATCGCGTTATAGCTGGAGAAGATCGAGCCCTGCGCCGGGTGAGCGATGACGATCGTGTCGGCTTCTGCGGCCCGCCCGATCCCGGGCTCGGCGTATCGGCGGAACTGCTCCTGGTCGGTAATCGCGGAGGCGAAGACGATCACCGGCCGCGAGTTTAGGGGTTAGTTACTGTCCTCGAGATGTCCACGTACGTCGAGCCTGGCTGGATCTTCCGCTTCGCGCAGATGTGGGAGGAGCTCGGCCCCGAGACGAGGACCGCGATCATCGACCTCCTCCCCGACGACTGGTCGTGGGAAGGCAAGCGCGTTCTCGACTTCGGCTGCGGGCACGGCCGGACGCTGAAGCACTTCCTGGCCGAGGCCGAGCGGGCGGAGATCTGGGGGGTGGACATTCACGCGCCGGCGATCGCCGAGCTGCGGGACACGCTGTGTCCACCGCTGCACGTCGCCGAGTCGCCCTACCTGCCTCCGCTACCCGGGTTCGCCGAGAGCTCCTTCGACCTGATCTGGGCCGTCTCGGTGTTCACTCACCTGACCGACAACTCACTCCCGTGGCTGCTCGAGCTCCACCGTCTGCTCAAGCCCGGAGGCCTGCTGATCGCGACCTACATGGGCCGCTTCACCTCCGAATTCCTGGCTCGGGAGGAGTGGGACGAGGACAGGGTGGGGATGAACGTGCTCCGCCACAACCATCCGGCCAGGGACGGCGCCCCGTTGGTGCTGATCTCCGACTGGTGGATGCGCGAGCACTGGGGACGTGGATTCGATGTGCTGGATATCGCGCACGTGCACAACCAGAGCTGGCCGCTGCTGCGCAAGCGCGACGCGGAGCTCACGCTGGCCGCGCTGGAGCGGCCGTCAGACGATCCGCGCGAGCTCATCGCGTTACGCCACAACCTCGCGCAGGTCCAGCGCGAGATCGAGGCTCTGCAGGAGAAGGCGCGCGAGGACCTGGCGGGCGCCGAGGCGGCGGGACGCGCCGCCCTCGATGCCCAGCGACGGGAGTTCGAGGAGTCGCTGAGCTGGCGGCTCACCCGCCCGATGCGCCTGGCCAGGCGGGCGCTCAGCCGGCGCTACAGATCCTGAGCGCTCCGCCGGGCTGCACGCGAATGTGCCAGGGCTGGGGGGCGCGATCGGCGGCGATCCGCAGGAGTGCCGGCTGGTCGGGCTCGAGCGTTCCCAGCGGCTCGAAGGCATCGGCGAAGCGGCGGATCTGGAGGGTGGCCGGGACGCTGCGGACCTCGAGCAGCAACCCCTGGGGAGGGACCGTGACCTCAACCGCCGGCGCGCCCGCTGCCGGGGTGAACGCCGGCGCTGTGACGAGCTCACACGGACCGGACGCGGCCGCTGCCAGGCCCTGTGAAGCGTCCACATGGGGCGGCGCCGCCGCGGGCGAGCTCGTCATCGAGTTCGCCGGCGTGAGGGCTATGCGGTGGATTGCGATCAACTGGCGGTCGGCGGCGGCACGGACTCCATCGGGGGCGCGCGCGATCGCGGCCGGACTGGCAGCGGGAGTTCCCAGCGCATCCTCGGCTTGGAAGTACGGCCCGGCCTGCACCACGCCGAAGATGAAGTCGCTGGGCATGAAGCCGGGCGCCACCTGCCCGCGAGTGATGTCGAGCGCGCCGAGCTCGGCCATGGTCACCGCCGAGCGCGCGCGCTGCGCCTGCGCCGCGCTGCGAACGATGCCGATGTTCGAGATCACCGCGGCCGTGACCAGAACCGTGGCCACGATCTGCGCCCCAAGGGTGATCCGGATCCCGCGCAGCGCCTCGGCGGCGATCAGGAGAACGAGCACGGCTCCGACGTAGAGGTAGCGGCTCTCGTCCCCGGAGGAGGTGAACAGCAGGCTGCCCTTGGACACGAGCGAGCGCCCGATGCCGGTGATGAGCCAGAACGCAAGGAGGGTGGCCACGAGCGTCACCAGGCGCCCTGGAACCGGCCCGACGGAGGGGGGCCCGGCCGCACGGAGCCGGCGGCCGCGCTCGGCTTCGCGCGCGAGCCCATGAAGGCGCCACGCGAACAGAGCGACGGCCGCGATCAGCAGTGCCGGCCCCCAGGTGAGGTAGTCGCCGGTGTCCGTCAACGCATCCGGGTTGACGAGGCCGGCCAGCGAGCTGAACACGCCGGCGGCGGCATCGAACACGAACCGCACGGTGTAGTAGACGCTGTCGTGGCTCACATTCGTCTGCTGGTAGCCGATCCACCACAGGCCGTAGAGCGCCAGCGGGATGGCGACGATCCACAGTCGCCGGAGCTGCCGCCAGAGCGCCAGCTCGACGATCAGCCCTGCGGCCACCGCGAGGCCGGGACCGGCGCTCGCGAGCGAGATCGCCAACAGCAGACACGCCGCGACGTCGCCGGCGCGGTCGCCGCGCTCGAGCGCCAGCAGCGCGGCGATTCCGGCTCCCAGGGCGATCAGCCATGCCATCTGGAACGGCCACAGGAACTCCTGCCACCCCGGCCCGAAGAACAGGATCAGGGCGGCGCCGAGCAGTGCCGGCCAGCTCCCGGCGCGCGCCCGCGCGTACACGAACACCAGCGCGACGACCGACAGATGCGCGGCGATGACCACGATCCGATAGGGCCAGTAGTGCCGCAGACCGACCGTGGCGAACAGGGCCTTGTAGATGAGGATCGGGAGCAGCGAGAGATGCGAGTTGTGCGGGTCGAGGAACGAGGCCAGGCTGCTGCCGCGGCGGAACAGGATCCAGTACCACTCATCGTCCAGGAACACCGTCCCCCGGGTCTGCGCGAGCAGGAAGGCGGCTCCACCCGCGAGCATCAGGGCCAGCAGCCACCAGTCCCAGCCTCGCGGCGGGCGCAGGGCGGGCCGCTGCGAGTCAGGCGCACCCGAGGGCTGCGCGTCGAGGTCCTGCGATCGAACGGCGCTCACCGCGAAGATGCTATTGGCGGCATCCGCGCCAGCAACCCCCCCGCGAGCAGGACAGCGACCAGCGTCAGCGCCGGCATCTGCCAATCCCAGTCCAGCGGCGAGTGCACGAGCCACACGATCAGGCCGGCCACGAGCCCGGCCGCAGCCTCAGGAGCCTCGCGATACACCCGCCGAGCCACAGTGGCGATGCCGCCGAGCCACCCCAGCAACAGGGCCGCGCCGACGACGCCGAGCTCGGCGAGCGTCTGGAGCTCGAGCGAGTGAGCGTCGGTGGCCGCGGAGTTCGTGTGGCGGAAGCGCAGCCAGTAGATCCACCAGTTCCCGGCTCCGATTCCGTGCAGCGGCTGATCTCCGAACGCCCGCAGCGCTACCCGCCAGTAGTCGTAGCGATCGCTCTGGAGCGTCGTCAGGCGACTGGCCCCCGCGGCCAGCGGCGCCTTCGAGGTCTCCTTGGTCCCGAGGGTGATCGCCAGAGCGAGCGTGACGCAGATGACCGCGCCGGTCGCGGCGGGAGCCCAGCCCGGAAGGCGCAGGGCAGCCGCGCGATCGTCCCGGGCGAGCCTGGCCTGGACCAGTCCCGCCGCCAGGCTCACGAGCACCACGACCACGAGCTCGATCGCTCCCTGGGTCTCACGCGTGCCCAGGCTGCCGCCCAGGTTCGTGAGGCCGGAGAACGGGGCGGCGGCCGCTGAGCACACCGCTGCGGCGACGATGATCACCGCCAGGGCTCGCAGCTGCTCGCGCCGGCCGACGAGGACCACCAGCGACACGAGCCCCGCGATCGCCGCGAACAGCGCTCCGCGCGAGAAGCTCAGATACAGACCGAGTCCGAGCGGGACCGCGGCCGCCGCGCTGAGCCCGCGCACCCATGGCGTGCGCGAGCGATCCCCCGCCAGCCGCGCGCCGAGCACGATCCCGATCGCCGCCAGCTCGCCCATCGCGTTCCAGTACGTGAGCGGCTGTTCGAGCCGGCCACCGGCGGTGATCGAATGCTGGAAGCTCAGCAGCCCCGGAAGGAGCCGCTCGGACAGGCCGTAGCCGATCACGATCGTCGAGCCGGCCAGGAGCGCCGGCTCCAGAAGCCGCTCACCGGCCCGGCCGCGGAGCAGCAGCGCGGCCGCAAGCAGGGCCCCGAGGTAGAGCATCGTGATCTGCGCCGCGTGGTAGGCGTAGCCCGCGACGAGCGCCCAGGCCATCGACAGCAGGGTCCAGGCTGCCAGCAGGGCCAGCCCCCCGAGCGCCAGTGCCGCCGGCGCGGTGCGCGGCAGCGCGCGGACGCCGAGCACCAGGAACGCGAGCGCGACCAGCGCCCATGCGATCAGCCCCGCCCAGGCGCGCGCCTCGTCGAAGTAGCCGCCGCTGAAGAAGGCCAACACCGTCGGACCCGCCAGCAGCACGACCAGACCCGCACGCGGGAGCAGTTCATCCGCCTTCCCCAAGGCGCCGAGTCTATGCGGATCGTGGGAGCACTAGCCTCCCTCCTCGTTTGGTCCTCTTCGTCAGCTATTCCGGCCTGTTTGGGGGCGCCGAGCGGCTACTGGTCGACTTCGCCCGCGGTCTCGACGGCGAGCGCGCGATCGCCTGCCCTCCCGGCGAGCTCGACGGGGCCTCCGGCCGCGCCGGGCTGCGCACGTTCCCGCTGCGGGCGCGCAGCCTGCACCTGCGCGGCGGCGGGGCTGGCCTGCGGGCGCGGGCCCTGATGGACCTGGTGGGCCATGCCCGCGAGCTGCGCGCGCTGGCCCGGGCCCTCGAGCCGGAGGTGCTCGTGCTCTGGGGGATGCGCTCGGCGCTCGCCTCGCTGCTCGCGCGCGACGTCGGCCCGGCGGCCTTCCAACACAACGACTTCCTGCCCGGCCCGCTGACCGGCGCGCTCGTGCGCCGAGCGGCCAGCCGGGCGGCGTTGGTCACCGCACCGTCCCGGGCGGTGCTGGACGAGCTCTCGGTTCGCGGTCTCGTGATCGCCCCCGGGGTGGCACTCGAGCGCTTCGACGCGTCCGCCGTGCCCGTCTCGCCGCCCGAGGTGCTGGTGCTCGGCGCGCTCGCGCCATGGAAGCGGCCCGACCTGGCTCTGGAGGCGTTCGAGCTGGTCCGCGAGCGGCATCCAGAGGCCCGGCTCACGTTCGTAGGCGCGCCGCTGCCCGGGGATGATCGAAGCTTCGCCGATCGCCTGCGTGAGCCGGACGCGAGATTCGCGGGTGCGGTGGGCGATCCCGCGGGCGAGCTGTCCCGCTGCACCTGTCTGCTGCACTGCGCCGAACGCGAGCCGTTCGGAATCGCGATCGTCGAGGCGCTGGCCGCGGGCCGGCCGGCGGTGGTGCCGGACGCCGGCGGGCCGGCCGAGATCGTCGATCAGAGCTGCGGTCTGCGCTACCCGCCCGGTGACGCGCGGGCCGCCGCCGACGCGCTCGCCGCGATCCTCGAGGATCCGGCGCGAGCCGCTCGGATGGGCGCCGCCGGGCGTGCGCGGGTCGCGGAGCGGTTCGCGCTGGAGGCCCAGCAGGCTCGCTACCGCGAGGCACTGACCGCGCTCGCGCGACCGGCAGCGGTCCGGAGTGGTGCCTCGCTGACGATCGTCACCGTCACCCACAACTCAGCAGGCGTGCTGCCCGCATTCCTCTCGTCGGTGCAGCGTCACCTGCCGAGCGTGCCTGTCGTCGTCGCCGACTGCGCATCCGGCGACGGGACGGCCGCCGTGGCGGGCGAGCTTGGTGCAGAGGTGCTCGAGCTCGAGAACGTCGGCTTCGGTGCCGCCTGCAACCGAGCCCTCGGCCAGGTCACCACCCAGGTGGCGGCGCTGCTGAATCCAGATGTCGAGCTCGTCGACGACTCGCTGCTCGCGCTGGCGACGGAGGCCCTGGCGCACGAGCGGCTCCTCGCGCCCCGGGTCCTGAACCCCGACGGCTCGCTGCAGGAGACGGTTCACCCGGTGCCCGGATCGGCGGCCGGGCTGGCGCATGCGCTCGTGCCGCCCGCTGTGCTGCCAGGGCCCGTCCTCGCGCCCTGGCGATCGAAGCGACCGCGGCGCGTGGGCTGGGCGGTGGGCGCGGCGCTCGTCGCCCGCACCGACACCCTGCGCGCGCTCGGGCCGTTCGACGAGCGGATCTTCCTCTACGGAGAGGACATGGAGCTCGGGCTGCGCGCGGCGCGCCAGGGGATCGAAACCTGGCTCTGGCCGGCAGCCCGGGTGATCCATCGCGGCGGGCACTCGATCGAGGCCGTCCACGGCGGCGAGCCCTTCGAGCTGCGCGCCCGCGCTCGCCACGAGGCGCTGGCGCTGGCGCTCGGACCACGGCGGGCCGCATTCGACGACCGGCTGCAGGCACTCACCTTCGCCTCGCGCCGGGCGCTGAAGCGAGCGCTCGGGCGCTCAGCCGAACGCGAACGGCGCCAGCTCGAGGCCGTGCGCG